>TARA_R100001440_G_scaffold4479_6_pt1 | contig 44359 bp, 26 predicted proteins | sample TARA_R100001440 | Tara Oceans TARA_R100001440 (sample SAMEA2622112) | marine metagenome | biome: marine biome (ENVO:00000447); feature: surface water layer (ENVO:00002042); material: "saline water (ENVO:00002010), including plankton (ENVO:xxxxxxxx)" | depth 5 m
ATGTGAAGATGTTGAGTTTTGGTTCTCTGATAATTTATATGCAGAGCAAATAAGATTAAATAAAATACCTCATGTTCTAGTGGCTAATTCTGTGGTTAACCACCACGATGGTATTTTAGGGAAGACGGCAAGTACTATTGACGAAGAAACAAAACAAAAATATATGATGGGGCAGGAAGAGAAGTATAAAGAAAGTATTACTAAATTGAAAAATAAAGTTAAATGAGTGACACAGCCAAACAATTAGTAGACAAAATAGTCGAATGCACAGACCAACTATGTGCAGTAGATATTATAAAAGAAGTTATAAGTAACCTTAAAGTATCTCAGAACTATCAAAGGATGGTAGAAGTTGAAAGAGGTATTAGAGAATTAGAGAGTACGTTCCAAGAACTTCAAGAGGAGTTTCACAGAATGGAGTTACCTAGACAATATAACGTTGTGCAGGAAACAAGAACGAGAGCAAACTTTATCTATCGTGAGTTGGTAGATAATTATGTACACGAAGTTAATCGTGTTAAAATGCTTCTTGAAGAATCAAAAACAATTGAAAGAGCAAAAGCCTTGGAATATCTAAAAGAAAGTAGTACCTTTGGTAGTATAGCGAAATCAACACTAAGAGATTACCTTGGAGCATCACCTAATTACGAGGAGTGGATTAGGGATTATTCTATGGCATATGCAAATTATCAGTATTTGGCTAAAGTATTAGAAAGTGTTCGTATATTTACAGACACTTGTGCATCCGAGCTTAGGGGTCTCGGTGTGGTGGAGAAAACAGATGTAAAGTAAATTTTTAAAATCAGTATTATGACACATTACTTAAAAGTAAACTATTCAAACGGAGCAATCCAAGAAAGTTCTAAAGAGCCTCAAGAAGGCTTTGAAAAGAACGAGTGGTCAGTTGGCAACAAGTCGGGAGTCAACTATAAAAAAATCTATAGAGAGCCTGTAGAAGGAACTCTTGTAGATGTAAAATTTAGAGACACTCAGTATGGGCAAAGAGTTTCATTTACCCTCAAAGGAGATGAGTACTACAACATTGAGTTCCCTTTCCTTATGGGAGAAGAAGTGAATCCTTTTACAACAGACTTTGTACGTCAGTTACCTAATCTACAGAGAGGTCGCACTTACACGGTCAACGCATATGTTTATCAACCTGAAAATGCAAAGTATCCTTACAGAGGCTTCACGTTCCGAGTTGATGGAGAAAAGGTAGAGAAATCACTATCATATCAGTCAGCCAAAAATGAGGACGGAGACATTCCTTCAATTGTGTGGGAAGAAAAAATGGGTAAGAAGAAACCAAACTTCGATAACCGAAATGAGTACCTTTACAACTTTTTACAAAAGCATATCGGAGAGAACTTCTCAAAAGATGAAAATGCCTCAACACCAGAACCAACAAAAACCGAGGTCAAAAAACCAAGCATTGAAGACTTACCCTTTTAAATTAAAACTATGACATTAGAAGAAGTATATAAGCGTTATGCTTTTCTTGAAGAAAAGAAAAGAGACATTGAACAAGAGCAGTCTGAATTAAAAGAAAGACTGAAAGAGGATATGCCTGAACATGGTACTAAATTTTACTATGGGTCATATTCTTGGCAGACTCGTAAGAAGTGGGCTTACTCTAAAAAAGTTATCGAAATGGAGACGGAATTGAAGTCTCAAAAGAAACTAGAAGAGAAAGAAGGGACTGCTTCTTGTGAGGAATCCAAAACAGTTGTATTCAGATACAACAAACCTGTTAGAGATGACTTGCCGTTCTAATTACAATTGTTTTCAATTTGGAAAACTAATTTGTAATTATTACCTTACATCTCTTTACCCATCGAATTTTCGGTGGGTTTTTTATCTAATTTTGTTAAACTTAAACTATGTATTTAAACTCTAAGGATTTAGGGAAGAGGTATTCTATTTTCCCATTGTCCCATACTGATTTGTGGGATTATTATAAAAAAGCAGAAAAGCAAACGTGGGTTGCTGAGGAAGTTGACTTGAGTTCTGATGACTTCGATGCGTTGTCAGAAGATGAAAAAAGTTACTTGAAAAACATCCTTGCATTCTTTGCTATATCTGATGGTCTTGTGATAGACAACTTGGCTACCAACTTTATGAATGAGGTAGATTTACTTGAGGCTCAGTATTTTTATGGGCATCAGACCTTTATTGAACAAGTACACGCCAACGGTTACTCTCTCCTTATTGATACATACATAAAAGATAACCAAGAAAGAAACGATTTATTTAATTCAATGTCTACCAACCAAGCAGTAAAGGACAAGGCTTCTTGGGCAGAGAAGTGGATTGACCATCCATCATTTGCTCACCGACTTGTAGCATTTGCTTGTGTGGAGGGTATTGCTTTCTCCTCTGTGTTTGCAGGAGTGTTTTGGTATAGGTCACGTAACAAAATGAATGGCTTGGGTTCTATGAACGAATTAATCCTTAGAGATGAATCCTTGCATTATGAATTTGCTCAGTACCTATACAACAACTACATCAAGGATGAGTACAAAATTTCTACCCACGAAATTCAGAAAATCATTCTTGAGTGTTTCGATGTAGAGCAGAAGTTTGTTTTAGATAGTATGCCTAACGGCTTACAAGGTCTTACAAAGGAAGAGATGCTGGAGTATGTTAAGTACGTTACTGACATCGTCTTAGAAGACTTCGGTTGTGGTAAATATTTTAATGTTAGAAACCCACTTGACTACATGGCTCGTATCGGGTTATCAGCGAAAAACAATTTCTTTGAACAAAGAACAGGTCAGTACACTAGAGTAGATATTCCTACTACTACTGAAGGTATGTTCACAGACGAATTTTAAGATGAGGATTACCAAGAGAGACGGAAGTAGTCAACAGTTTCTTCCAAATAAAATTTTAAATAGAATTAAGAATCGTTCTCAGGGATTAAAAGTCAATCCTCACGAGTTGTTTCAAAAGGTTATCCCATCTATCAAGGATGGGATGACCACTACTGATTTGGATGAACTGATTGCCTTTTCATCTGCTGATATGGTAACTACACACCCTGACTATAGTTTGCTTGGAGGCAGATTGCTACTTAGTAGATTATCTAAATTAATTGATAAGCCTCTTCAACCTGTTGATGAGACATACGATTTTTTTGGTGCTATCACTTTCTTGAAGAAGTATTCTAAGAAAGTTGATGGCTCTCCATCAGAATTACCCTCTTGTATGTATGAAAGAGTGGCTAAACACTTGGCAAGAGACAAGAAAGAATATAAGTTATTTGCAGATGAGTTGAAGACTAAGCGAATCAACTGTGCCACGCCTATCTATACCAATGCAGGTATCGAAGGTAGAAACGGAATGATATCGTGTAACCTTACTCACTTGCAGGAAGACAGCATTGATGGTATCGAAAACACTTTAACTAAAATAGCTTACGCTTCGAAGGAAGGTGCAGGTATTGGTCTTATGATAGATAACTTGAGAAGTAAGAAATCAGATGTGACTTCTTTTAGTGCAAAGGCAGGAGGGATTGTACGCTTTGCTGATATGGTTCAGTCCAAGATGCGTTTCTACAAGCAAGGTACTCGTTCAGGTTCTTGTGCATTATACCTATCGGTTTGGCACAGAGATATTATGGACTTCTTGGAACTCACTCTTCCTGTAGGTCAAGAAGAACTTAGAACAAGAGACTTATTCTTGTCTGTAACTATTAACGATTTATTTATGAATAAATTGTTGAGCAATGAATCTTGGCATTTGTTCTGTCCTAAAGTGTTGAAAGACAATGGGTTACGTCCCTTTGAAGACCTTTGGGGTGAGGAGTTTGAAGCAGAATATCAGAAGGCAGTTGACCTCGGTATTGGGTACGAAATATCACCTAAGAAAATTTGGGACTTAATAATCAAGTCTCAAGTAGAGTCGGGTAGACCTTACGTGTTCTTCAAGGACAATGCCAACAGAAAAAATATGCAGAGCAATATCGGTGTAATTAAACAAAGTAATTTGTGTATCGAAATTATGGAAGCATCAAAGCCTTCCTACACGCCACAATGTACGCTAGGTTCGGTTAACTTGTCTGAGCATGAGAGTGAGAAGACTATCAAGCATAGTGTCAAGGTTCTAACTAGAATGCTTAACAGAGTCATAGACAACAACAAGTGGTCTGATGATTGGAGCAGGAACGCAGGAGAGGACCAAAGAGCATTGGCTATCGGTGTGGCAGGAATGGCAGACTTTTTCGCAAAGAAAAAAATTAGTTTTGAATCAGAAGAAGCAGTCGAGTGGCAACACAAAATATTTGGAACTATGTATGAGTCTGCTGTGCAAGAGAGTCAGAAGATGGCTGAGGAAGAAGGCGTGTATCCTGCTTGGGAAGGGAGCCCTTACAGCAAAGGTATTAAGTACACAAGTAAAACAACAGGCAGAGTGATAGCCCTTTCTCAGAGAGAGCCTATCAAAGTTCGTAACTCTCTATTCTTAGGACTCATGCCTACAGCAAGTTCTTCTATTTTACTTGGAGTGTTCGAAAGCTTTGAGCCCGTGACAAGTAACTTGTTTACAAGGAGAGTTGGTCAAGGTGAGTTTACTGTGATTAACAAATATCTTGTAAGCGAATTAGATGATTTAAGTTTGTGGAATCAAGAAATGATGGATAAGATTATTGCCAATGGTGGCTCTATCCAAAACATCGTAGAGATACCTGAAGATGTGAGATACCGATACAAAGATGTGTGGGAGATATCTCAGAAGACTCTACTTGATTTAGCATCTGTTAGAAATATGTACGTGGACCAAAGTCAGTCAATGAATGTGTACCACAAAGATGCAAAATATTCTAAGATATCAAGTGCATTGATGTACGCTTGGAAGGTAGGATTAAAGACAGGAGTTTATTACACTAGAACTAAGTCTAAAATTGAAAATAATGCTAAATTAGCAGGAGTGAGTAAAGAAAAACCAAAAGACTCTCAATACGAGTGTTTTGGATGTAACAGTTAACTATAAATAATAAAATTAAAAATAACTAAATATGGCTTATATAGAAACAAGTTTCCCACCTCTTGATGTGTGGGTAAGAAGAGAATACTTATATGATATGGACGAACATCATGGAGAGTTTGACAAAGGTCGAATGGTATCTGTTAAATGTTTACCTGGACAAGTGCCACTATTCCAAGTGTTATTGGAGAATGGTGTGATGAGAGACAAGTTACCTTGCTCTGCATTCGTGGTGTTTGATAAGGAGATAGACCCTGCCGAAGCTCCTGCTATGGCATTTGACCATCTTTGTCTTTGGAATTCTTTTAGTAAGAATTTCTCTTTGGTACAACTTAACTATTTAGGTAGTGTGACTGCATCAGCTTTTTTAAAGGATAAAATGTGGTATGATGGTGAGTATTTCGCCACTATACAGTGGGCAGGAGATACTAATGAAAATTCAGACCTTACATTGAGTGAGACTCCTCACGAGCATAAGTCACATCACATTATCCTTTTACATAATGGTAATATTGCGTTGCAACCTAACAATAGGGTGAGGTGGATTGAGCCATCATTTACCACTAAAGATTTTCCTGAGAGGCCTGACTATAAAGTGTGTACACAAACTTTTAATGCCGAAGGGTATGAAAAATGGATTACAGAAGATAGTGACAGATATATGTATGGCATTGATGAAATAGAAGATTAAATTAGATAAATATGAAAAATGGTAAACATTTGATATTGGATGCGTATGGGTGCGATTATGACTCTTTGTGGGACATTGAGCTAATAAAGGATACATTACTAACAGTTACCAATATGATTGGGCTTAGACCACTGTCTGATACACTAATCTATGAAGTTGATGAATCCATGATTGATAAAAAAAGCACTGGGGTCACGGGAGGTATTATTTTTATGGAGAGCCATTTTACATTTCATTCATTTCCTGAAAGAGGATATTTTTCTGCTGATGTATATTCGTGCAATACTTTTGACCATGAGCAAGTAGTAAAACATATTTCTACTGTATTTAACTCTAAGTCGAAAGATGTCACGATTCTAATTAGAGGAAGTCAATTAAAATAAATAATAATGATAGGAAAGCATGATTTTTATACGCCACTAATGACAGGACTTACAGTGAAAGACTCCTGCATACATGGACTTGGTTTATTTGCTACTAAACCAATAGAGAAAGGGCTAGTATTAGGTGTATCTCACAAGCATGATGAGAGATTTCAGAATAACTATATTAGAACTCCCCTCGGTGGTTTTATTAACCATAACGATGACCCTAACTTAATATTGGTCGAAGAAGGAGATTTAAAATATGTTAGAACTATACGAGATGTAAAAGTGGGAGAAGAACTTACTTTAAAATATACCCTTTATAATGTATGTGGAGATACAGATTTTGATACTAAAGGTGCGTGTGCAGATATGATATAATGGAACGTAAGTTATATCCTTGTAAAGAATGTGGTGCAGAAGTGCCTGTCAGAAGCAAAGGCTTATGTCCTCCCTGCAGAGAGATGCAGAGACGGAATCAGGGTGAAGAGACTATGATGACTCGAAAGACACCTATAAAAAAATCGTTCAAGATGGATACAGAAAGAAAAGATAAGTTAAATAAATTCTTTTATGCTCACATAGAGTTTCTTTCCCAACACCCATTTTGTTATGAAACAGGAGAACATATCTACACGCCTTCTAGACTAAACATTGCACACCTATTCCCTAAAAGAAAGTATCGCTCCGTAGAGGACCACAGTGATAATGTGGTTTATTTATCTTGGGATGCACACACAAGATTCGATAAACTTGTGGATACAAACAATTTTGATAGACTAGAAAAAGAATTTCCAAAAAGTTTTGCTAGAATGAAAAAAGTTATATCTTTAGTAGAAGAGAATGGGATTTTAAAAACTAAATTAGAAGAATGGCTTACAAACTCAGAGACTACCAACAAAGGGCAGTAAACGATTGTATTGACTTCATAAGAAACAGCAGTGCTAAAAATGGTATTGTGGTAGCCCCAACGGGAGCAGGTAAGAGCCTCATTGTTGCTAATTTAGCGAGGATACTTAACGAGCCTGTATTGTGTCTACAGCCCTCAAAAGAATTGCTAGAACAAAATTATGAAAAGTACACTTCATATGGCCTAGAGGCATCTATATTTAGTGCATCACTTGGATTAAAAGAAGTAAGCAATGTAGTTTTCGCTACACCAGGTAGTGTTAAGAACTCTATAGACCAATTTAGACACATCAAATATGTAATCGTTGACGAGTGTCATTTAGGGACAAAAGTCGGTGGGAACATACATAAAAGCATTAGAGCAATCAACCCTAAAAAAGTAATAGGTCTTACTGCCACACCTATATACTTGAAATCATTAATGATAGGTACAGTTCTCAAGATGATGGTAAGAGCAAAAGACTCTTTTTTCAAACGCATCATACACGTTACACAAATAAAAGAATTAGTAAATAGAGACTATTGGAGTAAGCTTCTCTATGAAAATAGGTATGTAGACACTTCTATGTTGCGTATGAATTCTTCGGGTTCAGAGTTTACCCAAGATTCCATAAGTAGGATGTACACACTAAATAATACTAGAGGTAACCTAGTAAATGAGATACGAGAGTTAAGGAAAGAAAACAGAAAATCAATATTAGTTTTTGTACCCTCGGTAGAAGAGGCAAAGGAATTAGCTAGTATCGTAGATGACAGCGAGTGGGCTAGTGCAGAAACAAAGAAAAAGGATAGGGAAAGGATAGTAAAAGACTTCAAGGCAGGTAACATAAAAGTTTTATTTAATTGTAACTTGTTTGCAGTAGGGTTTGACCATCCTGAATTAGATGCAATCATAACCACTCGACCTACAGCTTCTTTAGCTATCTATTACCAACAAGTAGGTAGAGGTTGTCGCATCGCAGAAGGAAAAGAAAATTGCAAGATAATTGATTTAGCAGGAAACTCTCACAAGTTTGGTAAAGTAGAAAACATTAACTTTGAAGATGTAAAAGGTTTTGGTTGGGGAATGTTTGCAGACGATAAATTGATTAGTAGCGTGCCTATGGCAGATGCATTAAAGATTACTAAAAGAGAGCTGATACAGAAGCAAAGTAACTTTCAAAAACTATCTACAAACAGAGGAGACTATGGAACTTTTAAAATATCGTTTGGTAAGTACAAAAATAAAAGTGTTGCTAGTATTTACACTCAAAACCCTCAATATTTAAACTGGATAGCATCCAAAGATTTTGACCCAACAACATTAACGGCAAAAGAAACAAAAGATATAGTAATAAAATATCTCAAAACAATTAACTTAATTAATTTAAATAATTAAAAATGACCAATAAAATAATATTAAAAGACTGTCAATTATATATTAATGATAAACTTGTTTGCGAAGAGGATGAACTTATTAGAATGGCTTCTATGCTTACTACAGGTAGCGTGCCGCCAGTATTAGAAGTGTATGGTCTGGAGGAAGGTGAATTAATGAATTTGGAATCTATGTTATCTAAGTCTATATTTGTAAAAGGGGAATGCTTAACCCCTGATGATGAATATTTAGAAGAATGAACTATATCATAACAAATAACAAACCTTTCTTTGAAAAGATAGGGAACTATAACTATTGTTCTTTAGATGATATGGTATTACCTGATGTCATAGCCTTTGACTCAGAGACTACTTCACTATCCCCTAGAAAAGGACATATGTTTTGTGTTCAGATAGGAACAGGCGATAATAATTATATTATTGACTTTCAGCAACTAGGAGGTGAGCTAACTTTCGAAGAAGTTGCACCTTACCTAAAAGGAAAAACATTAGTAGGTCATAACCTTACATTCGACTTAGGGTGGCTCTACAAGCATAATTTTGTTCCTGAAAATGTTTACGACACCTTTATAGCGAGTAAAATACTTTACAACGGTAATGGTAGAGTTTCTAGACATGGATTTGCATTTGTAATGGACAGAGAGTTAGGACTAGATTATGATAAATCAGAGCAGAAAAACATTGCTAAAACTCAACTATCCAACCATAGAGCTATCCAATATGCATTTAATGATGTTGACAAAGTTTTAGAACTTGTAAAGGAGTTAGGTCGAAAACTAAAAGAAGCCAAGTCGGTGGGCACGTTCAAGCTTCATTGTAGATATATAAAAGCACTTGCTTATATGGAGCAATGTGGTATGCCTGTCTCACTCGATAAGTGGAAAGATAAAATAGAAAAAGATAAACTTGTTTTACAAGAAGCAAGTAGAGAAGTGGTAGAGTATGTATATGACAACCTCCCTAAGTTTAGAGACATACAAATAGATATGTTCGATAAGTCTAAACGTATTATACCTATGCTGACATCTCAACAACAAATGATTCCTGTATTTGAGGCATTTGAAATAGAATTGAGAGATGCTGATGACCACCCCGATAAAAGAACGTTAAACAAAGATGTGCTTAAAAAAAGTAACCATCCTTTTGTAGAGATATGGTTAAGATACAAGCAAGCAGAGCACGATGTAAGCACCTATGGAGAAAATATATTAGATAAAATAGATGATGGTAGGATATACACAGACTTTAATCCTGTGTTAGATACAGCACGTATTTCAACAAGGAGGGGAGGAGTTAACATACTCAACTTCCCCGCAAACCAGCGAACAAGGGAATGCTTTGTAGCAAAGCAGGGATACAAAATGGTTGTAGCTGACTACGAAGGTCAAGAGAATGTGGTAGGAGCCGACCTTCACAAAGATGCAGTTATGATTGCATCAATTAAAAATGGAGATGATTTACACTCTGCATTTGCAAGACTCATATTTCCTGAACTAAAAGAATTAACTGACGATGAAATTAAAAACAACCATAAAGATAAAAGGCAATTCTCAAAGGCACCCCGCTTTTGTTTTTCGTATGGCGGCACAGGCTTTACAGCGGCTAAAAGCCTTAATATACCAGTAGAAGAGGGAGAGAACCTTGAAAAGTTATACAGAGAACTGCATCCAGGAGTTTATGAATGGGGAGAAAGAAAACTAGCCGAGGCAATGTCATTAGGTTACATAGAGTCTGCTGATGGCTTTAAACTTGCACTACCATTTTATGATGAGTTCGAAGGGTTGCATCAATGGATGGAAAGTAAAGACTCAGAGTTTTGGGTCAAATACAAAGAAGGCAAAGAACAGGCTAAACTTAGAATTGAAGCAGAAGAGAAAGGCGAAGAATTCAAAGTAACAAACGCTGCCTCTCTAGAACACTATGAAAAAGTAAGACCAAAGCTTTCTAAATACTTTTCTAGAAGAGGTAAGTACTTCAGGTTGTCTTTAAACAATCCTGTTCAAGCTACCTCTGCTCACCAAACAAAAAGAGCAGCTTCTTTACTTTTTGAACACATTGTTAAACATAACCACTTTGGAAAAGTTAAAATATGCAATATACCCCACGATGAATTTGTGCTTGAGGTAGACTCAAGTTTAGCAGACGAATATGGAAAAATTCTAGAAAAGTGTATGATAGATGGGGGAAATTACTACCTTAGTAGTGGATTAGTGGAGATGGGGGCAGAAGCCAATATTGGCACATCATGGTATGAAGCAAAATAATTATGCAACATAAAGTAAATATGATTGATTGGAAATTAGTATTTATTACTATATTAATGTTATGGGTTTGGGTATCGTTAGATAGCAAAACTGTAAACAATTATTACGACATAGAGACTGCGATAATTGTGGACTCTACGTTTGATTTGGATACGGCAGTTCTTATGGGGGATACTTTGTATGATTCTACGTATTCGTGGAATAGATTGCATTACAGGGATTATGACACTCCTGATACTGTAAAGCTACCCTTAGTTACTCACGAACATGAGTATTGTTATCCTGTAGATGGGACAATGACAAGCGGCTACGGATGGCGTTGGGGGAGGAACCACGATGGTATCGACATAGCGTACAACAACAGAGATACCACAAGAAGTATGTTTCCTGGAGTCGTTAGGTATTCAAAAAGAGGTTATAATGGAGGTTATGGTAACTTAGTTATCATAAGACACTTTAACGGTCTTGAGACTTACTATGCTCACCACAGGACTTTGTTTGTGGAGCAAGGTGATACTTTAGAATCAGGGGATGCTATTGGATTGGTGGGGTCTACAGGTCGTTCTACGGGTCCTCACCTCCACTTGGAGACAAGGTTCTTGGGACTACCCATTGACCCTGAGTTAATTATCAACTTGGATGATTCAACTCTTGTCAGTGATAGCATTAAATTAATTAAGGAAGGAAGACACTATATTACTCATGGGATATAAAATCATAAAAAAAATTAAAGTACACTCTCAATTATCTTCTTCTAGCGTATATTTGTTAGATAGTATGGGAGTCGTGTTAAACTTGGAATCGAAAGAAGAGGCTAATAATTTAGTAGACCTCTTGAATGTTAACGCAGACAACAATACTGAGTATAGTGTCGCAAAGAATAAGTAGTATGGGACAAAACACTAGAGACCCTTTAATGGATAATCCACACAGACCAAAGAGTAGAGGCACTACATATCCTAAGTTCTACAATAAGAGCATAGAAACGTGGGATTATATAGCAGCTCACAACTTGGATTTCTTCGAAGGAAATATTATTAAGTATGTGACTCGCCACAAATCTAAGAATGGTTTGGAGGACTTACAGAAGGCAAAAGTTTATTTAGATAAACTTATTTCAATAACTTATAAAGATTACAATCATGATTTATAGAATGGGAAGCAGAGGACGAATGGTAATGGAGATTCAGTCCTTTTTGGGTGCTATCGATGTAGATGGCATATTTGGTCCTCAAACAGAGGATGCAGTAAAAACCTTTCAAAAGGTTAGAGGTTTGGTGGTTGATGGACTTGTTGGCCCTAAGACACTAGAAGCTATGGGTTTGTTAGATACGGATTTGACCGTGGACAAAGCTATAGACTCGAGTTTTTCTTATGACACTCACTACCTACCCACAGGAGAATATCTAAACGGTCCCACCACAAAAGAGTATGCGTTCTTACATTTCACAGCAGGGTGGCACAATCCTTACAAGTGTATCGACCATTGGGGTAGAGATAGTAGAGGGCGTATTGCAACTGAGTTTGTATTAGGAGGTCCTTCTATCAAGGGGGACGATAATACCTACGATGGTAGAATGGTTCAGGCTTTCCCATCAGGAGCGTATGCTTGGCACATCGGTAGAAATGGTTCTCAGTATATGCACGAGCATTCTGTAGGATTAGAAATTTGCAATTGGGGTTACCTGAAAGATGGCAAGACTTGGGCAGGAGTGAAAGCAGACCCTTCTCAAATCGTGACTTTAGCTGAACCTTTCAAAGGTATGACTGTGTGGCACAAGTTCTCAGATGCACAGATAGAGCAAGTTCGTGAGTGGCTGTACTTCATTGCTGAAAGAGACGGGATAGACATTCGTGAGGGTCTTCCTAAATGGATTAAGCAAGAAGGTGCAAAGGCTTTCGAATGGAAAGAAGAAGCATACAGAGGTCTTGTCAAAGGTGTATTGTCTCATACAAACACAAACACAGGTAAGTGTGATATTCATCCCCAACAGGAGATGATGGATATGTTAGTGAGCCTATAATGAAGAAGATAGGCCTTAACATGATTGTAAAGGACGAGAGCAAGGTTATTAAACGGCTCTTGGATAGCGTGGCACCCATAGTTGACTGGTATACCATAGTTGATACAGGTTCCTCAGACGATACCATAGAAAAAATTAAAAGTGTTATGAACACACATGGTATAGAGGGAGAAGTTATCAGCCATAAGTGGGTCAACTATGCGGATGCTCGCAACAAAGCACTAGAAGAACTCAAAGGTAAAGCTGAGTGGGGGTTTTGGATTGATGCTGATGAAGAAGTTATTTTAGATAACTTAAATATGTCAGCCTTACTTGAACAGCTTTCAAAGTGTAATAATTTAGGTGTGGAGGTGAAATACAATGGGACTGTCTACACTCGTGACCAATTTTTCAGAGCAAATGAAGATTGGAAATGGGTAGGGGCAGTTCACGAATATATGACTTTAGAAAACGGTGTGGTTATAAATGGTGGCAAAGCAGAGGGCTTTCACGTAAAGGTAAACTCCGATGGAGCAACTTGGAATGAGTCCACGCAAAAGAAGTACAAAGACCACGCTACTCTATTACTAGATTACATTGAAGAAAACAAAGACCCACGTTGGGTATTCTACCTTGCTAACTCTTACAGGGATGCAGGTATACTTACACAAGCATTAAGATGGTACAAAGAGAGGCTAACTATGGAAGGATATTGGGAAGAAAAGTATATGTCCCAACTGAGGGTAGCCGAGATACTACAAAAGACTCACAAAAGTGAGTGGATTGAAGCGTATCTAAAGTGTTCAATGATAGACCCTAGTAGAGCAGAACACTATGTTCCAGTTCTAAGGCACTTCTCTCAACAAGGTAACCACAGTACATCTTATGCTTTAGCTAAGTATGCATGGGACAATTGTTCAAAAAACCCTTTTCCCAACTCTAGATTATTTATCTCAAGCTCAACATACGATTGGGAGCTTTTAGATTGTCTAATGATTAACTGTTTCTATTTAGGTAAATCAAAAGAACTAAAAAACCTAGTTGATGAAATGAGTAGGAGAATTGAAAACAATTTAGTACCTTTGTCAGAATTAGAGAGAATAAATACAAATAAAGAATACTATGCCAGAATTTGTTAACATAGGGATTATGATTATTATAATATTTGTAGCAATAGCTATAATGGATTGTTTATTCCCTGATAAAAAGGACTAGCTACTCTAGTAGTATAAACAGTAAAATTAAAATATAAAAAAGCATGTACATAAATTTTGATGTCCTAAACGCATCCAACCTAACATACGAAACATTAGTCTTACTTGTTGCAATCAAACAAAGTGATTGCGAAAAATTAGATATGGATAACGAAACAATAGAAAACCACGTTAATTTGCTACTCAGCGAAGGAATGATTGCACACCGTAAGTCAGATAATTGGTATAAGATAGCAAAGAAGGGGACAGCATTCCTAAGAGATATAGGAATAGCAGGTATTAGCGATGAGGTAAAAGCTAGCTTTCTTAAAATAGCCCAACTATATAAAGACTACGGACGTAATATAGGCAGTGCTAACAAGGCACTAAAAGTTTTCGCTCAGTTTGTAGAAGAAACAAATAATTTGTTTACCTTTGACCAAATAGTCGAAACAGTAGAAGATTATTTAATGAGCAGCGAGCCTCAGTACACAGCAAGGTTAGACTTATTTATTTGGAAACCTGCTAACGCTTACGCTCGTAAGTTTACAATAGAAGACAGCAGACTTTACACAAAATGCAGAGAATATGCCAATAGTATCAGCTAGACAAAAAACAGACGAGGCTGTAAAAAGTATAGCCAAATTTCAATCAGGTGAGATAACACCTATTTCTACAGGCTTTGATTGGCTTGATAAACACTTACTAGGCGGGTTTCTACCTTCTACCATAATGACCATTGGTGGTCTATCTAATCATGGTAAGACATACCTTATGCAGAAGCTAGAGAACTATGTTCTTGATACGTCTGAGGAAGTGGTACTACTGCGATGTAACTGGGAGTCAGCTGTCTATAAGCTACTTCTTAGAAAGATAACACAGAAGACAAATATGAAGATGTCAGAGATATTGTTTAACCTTCCTGAAGGAAAAAACCTAGAGGACATTAGAGACATTTGTAAGCAAGAGAGAAGAGATGGTTTATTTTACTCTGAAGAACCTGTGACAGCTTGTCAGTTCGGAGAGGAGGTGGCAACATTTTTGCAGGAGAATGTAGATAAGAAGGTCATGATAACAATCGACCACGTTGGCCTGGTGAAAGGAAGAGAGAAGTCTGAGATAGATGCCCTTTTCGAAGAGATGAATAAGCTCAAGAAAATGCATCCTTATGTATTCTTTGTTCCTCTGATGCAACTCAAAAGAGACCTTCTTGATAGAGTTGGCAACCACCCATCAGAAGCACCTCGCCAGTTAGATTTCTACGGTTCTGACCAACTATTTCAGTTGTCAGACCTAGTGATGGCTGTGTACAACCCTTATAAAGTTGGGTCAGTCGGTAAGTATATGGTGTTCTCCAAATATGGATACGAGTATGTAGACATGGAGTTCATAGTTGAAGGAGGGGGAAAATATAACCACTTCAAGCCCGAAGGTAACTACTTTTACCATATGCTTAAATCAAGAGATATTGAAGACATGGAAGGTTTCGAAGACGTATGGGTTGAGAAACTATTCGATGTCAAAGAACCTGAAGATGTGGAAAAAACATCTGAAGAAGTTACAGATAGTTTAGAAAATATTCTGTAAATTTGTATTTGTATTTTTAAATTTAAAAAACCAAATGTTATGGCTAAAAAAGCTAACACAACTCCTCCGCAAGAGGACAATTTCGATTACGGTTCTATTGAGAACCATATGTATTTACCTGACACTGAGCTAACTATTTACGGTGCAGAGATGATGCAACTTAAAGGTAGACTTGAGAAGTTTCTACATGATAATACTCAAGCTGTTTTTAATGCTGACAACCAGCCTTCAGGGCACTTCTTACAGCCTTATGCTAAGGAAGTGGCAGAAATCTATGGTATGGTTTACCGAACTCTTCACAGACGTTTCTATGAAGATGGTAAGACTTTGGATTTTGATACTTACAAAGAAAAAATGCAGACTCTAGCTATGGAAGCTGAGGAGGCAGAAAAAGTTGCTGCTACAGCAGAATAACCAATCCAACTTTGTACTTTGTGTGGGGGAGCATTGCTCCCCTTTTTTGTGGGTATAAGTTAGAGAATGAAATGTTTAACTATTAAGTAGCCCATTAAGCCTACGAGCACTGCAAATATGCTCCAAGAAAAAAGGTATAACTTCCACATTGCTTTGCCCCAACTCATTTATTCATCTTTAAGTTTTCTATTAAGTATTTCTCTTGGTAAACTTGGAATAGCATTTTGTCGGAAAAATGCATTCGCACCTGCTGGGGTATCCATTAATGGTTCGTATATATTCTTGAAAGGAGTCATCTTTACAAAGTTTTTGAAAAGTTTACTCCTTCCTGCGTAGGCTCCCTTTGTTACTTCCTTATTTGCATCTATAAAGAAGGTAGGTAACCCTAATATTGTTTTAAAAGTGTTAGTACCTGCTGTAGGAGAGTTGGCAATATTCAAGAGTTCCCTACCTGCAAAGATACTTGTAGAAGTGGATTCAAGGAATGTTCTACTAGAGATGTAGGCTAAATATTGTGTAGCCCAATCATCTTCTCTGTCATCATCGCCTGCTAATAGGTTCATTTGTAAGTATAAGGCAAACATTGCCAAGGTTACGTACATATCCGCACCTATCTTTCTTAGAGCTGACTTGTCACTTTCGTCTAATTCTACATTCCTATTTAGAGCATCTGCAGTTTGACCCATAGTAAACATATAAGAAGCTAGAGATAAAATACCCTCAAAGCCGTTTCCTTTTTTAAATGCATCCTGTGTGAACATTCGATAGGCACCTCTATACACACCTTCATCTTCTGTGCCTGTAAACCAATCATAGTTTTTCTTCTTAAATCTATGTTCAACACCTCTCTGTAAGAAACCTCTGTGCATGAAAAGAAATGCTCCAAAAGGATTTTTTGAAAGAAGACCTCTCTCCTCAGCAGAAGTTTGGCCCTCTACGAAGTTGTGGGCATTTTCTGCTACCCTATTAATTCTAGCCACTGCACCGTTAATACTTGATGCATCTAAACCGTCTTTGACTAATGCCTCTTCGTTCACTTCCATCGTAGTTTCCGTAGGCTTTAGATAATTATAAAACGATTTAGGACGAAGTGCTACCCATCTATTTTTTATCTCAACAGGGTCAGCATTAGGACCTAATTCTATGTCCATAAGCTCTTTGAACTGCATCTTATTTACGAACCTAGCTTTACCTGTTTGAGGGTCATTGTACAGTCTATGGGCATCATACACCGCAGATACCGTATTAACAGCGTTTGTTTTTGTAAATATTTCATAGACCAAGTAACCAGGTTGTGTTCTCAAAGCAGAACGAGTAGCCCTGTCAGTAAATATACCTCTCATTTTTTGGTATCTGTTACCTACACCTGAAAAAACAAGTAGACTATCCCCTATGTTTCTTTGCTGTAATTTACCTGCTTCTAAAAACATACCTGGAACATGTATACCTGATTTAGATACAGCCCAGTTGAGGCTGTCTTGCCCAAAAAATCTATTAGTCGTACTTAAAGCTCTTCTTTGAGTTACACCAGTTACAGCACCAACTACAGGCACATAAATATTATATGCAAGGTTTGTGTTAGATACCCATCTGTAAAAGGCTTTTAGTATTTTTGTGCTAGATATTCTTTTACCCAATACACTAAAGCTGCCCAAGTCTACTTGGCTGTTACCGTACATAAAAGAGTCCAACCACATATCTACCTTCTTTAAAGTATTAGTGAGAGGTTGTAGCTTTTTATCTTTTGCTCCTGCTATCCTATCCCTTAATAAAGATATATCGTTTACAATTTGACCTTTCTCTCTGTAGTTAGCTGCCATCTGCACATAACTCATATACATATACCCTATATCTTCAGTTAACTCATTAGGATTTTCCATGAGTTTTGTAAAATAGAGTGGTATTGCTCTAGCATTTGCAGCCACGGTAGACCTTGACTTATTACCAAAATCCTCGTCATAACTATCAATTACAAAAGTTCTATTTAGGAATGATTGGTAGTTAGCTCCCCTAAAAGCAGACTCTCTAAAGTAACGTCTAACTTGTGGAAGCTGATAATAAGAATACCTACCTCTTAATCCGATACTTTGGTCCTCCTCATATTTAAGGTTTAAGAAATAGTTTCTTACCTCAAAAAGACTTTGGTTAGAAGTAGGTGATTTAGAATATATATCATTTTTAGATATTCCAAATATTCTAAAATAATCGTCATCTAAATACTCCTTTAAATTTAAATTAGGTTGTATGACTCCTTTCTGTGCGAGCTCTTGATTGTAGTTAGGATTTAAATTATCTGTGGTCTGAGTTGTCATCTCCCACAAAAACTTAGGACTAGCAACCATCTCCATAGGCTGACCATTCTTCATTGGTATGTAGGCAGTATAATAGCTCTTTGAAGGTAATGGCTTACCGAACATATCTCTACCTTTTACATTTACTCTATACCATTCTTGGTAAGCTCTAGGATTGGAGGCTCTGTTATTCAACCTTCTTTGGTATTCAGCTTGAAATGATTTGTTACCCACAGGGGACATTTCCACACTTCGGTCTCCGTACTCAACAGCAAACGTACTCATAAAATCAGCTATGACTTCAAGTTGATTTACAAGTAAAATATTTGCTTCTACGGCAGTTCCATCTATCTCTCCTGCCACGTTAGATACTCTATATGGTTTCAATAATTGATTTCTTTTCTGACGAAGGGCATCATATATATCTTGATAATCGCTGAACCTATTTAGTTTTTGTATCACCACCTGACCATTAACTGTTTTTTCAAGAACAAGGTCTCTTGTCATCAAGTCTAGGTAATCAGATGGGTTACCTCTAGTAGATAAAATTAAATCAGTTGCATCGGTATTTACCTCTACTTCAGATGTCTCATAGTCTATTTGATATCTTTGGTAAGCAAACGCTTGCAACCATGTTTGGTACTCCCTGGCTGACAATGTTCTTTCAGCCTCCACTCTTTCCGCTTCAAAACGAGCCATAGCTTCAGGGGAAATTTCAGTATCTCCAGAAAAACTAAAGTAATCCCTAATATCCTCTGCGATGGCTAGAGCTAAATCACTTTTAAGCTGACCAGAACTATCATAATATGATTGCATAGCCTTGATGTCCGAATATATTTGTCTTAGTTCAGACTCATCTGCTGCACTAATTCTGCCATATATAACTTTTCCAGTACTCTTATCATAATATTTAGACATTATTCTTCTGACAGATGCAGAGTAAGACGATATCATTTCTTGTGCTTCGGGTCTTCTTTCATTACTTCTTGTTAATGAATTTTCACCAGTTTTTCTCTTGACTAAGTCTCTGTAAAACTCCTCCTTAAACGGCATCTCTCTCCACTTCATATCGTGCTGAAGTATTTCCTCCCTTTGCCGTTGTAAAATGTTTGTTTCTTTAACTAACCTGTTAGGGTCGTCCTCTTTTAGTTGAGCAAGTTCAGCCATATATTTCTCAATAATAACCTCTCTAGCAGCTTCTTCGTCTTCTTTATACTTTCTAATTTTCCACGGATTTAACATAAACCCGTCTTTCATTAACTTTCTTGTCTCGGCAATGGTAAGATTGTGCTTAACAGATAAATCAACCATTTCAGAGTACACCCTATCGGTACGAGCCCTAACCTTTTCCATTGCTCTTAAGTAAAGACCTAAAATTGCCTGAATACCGCTATGTCCTCCTGTCTCATACATAGAATACACATTAGTATTAAACCAACTGATGTCTTCAAAGTTATTTGCCACAAGCTTAATCATCTCTTTTCTAACTTGGTCAGGAGAGCTTGTTTCTTCTAACATCTCTTTTGCAATCATTTTAGTCTTCTCCAATGCTATGCTTCCGTATACTTTAGAAAAAGCTTCGCCAGTAAGCGATTTTGCAGATAAGGTCACTTCAATAGCATTCAGTGTTTCTCTTACCCTATTAATATCGTCTAGAGTAATATTGCCTAGTGTGTTCCCCTCTCTGTACTCTTCTTGAATTTGGGTAAGATAATCACCTAATTGTTCAAGTAGGGCAGGAATGTTTTCTTTAAATAATATTAAATTTTGAGTATTTACTACACCCATATATTTCAAAAGAGATGATGGGTCAGTTTCGCCATTTTCTTCCATCTTAGCCTGAGCAACTCTAATAATTTCGTTAGCCCTTTGAGCATCTTGAAGGATAGATAAGGCTGAAGCGTGGATAGCTTTTGTATATTCTGCTTTTGCTATAAGCTCTGCAACCTCTCCCAACTTATTCCTTTTTTGAGTGCTATATTGTTTATTGGTAGCTCTTGACAATGCTGTGTAAACACCTCTTAAGTTATCAAGAAAAGCTGAAAAGTTATCCTGAAGTTCTTGGTCTCTAGTACTAGCTGAGTAGTATACCTCATTAGATTGATAGGCAGCGAATTTACCTGTTTCTTGTCTAGATACATTGTAAGAAATGCTGTCCAAAACTCTTCCAAAATCAACAAAGAATTTTGCATTTGCATCTGTTCTTACAAACAAGCCTTTAAACGCCTCCCACAATTGTGATAGCAAATTAAGAATAGAAGCCTCTTCTTGTGTAGAGGTTTGAGGGTTAGTATTTTGAATTATTCTTTCAGCTAAAAGCTTTCCTAATATTTCCTTCCTTACAAGCTGTTCTAACGCTTCTCCCTCAGCTCTTTTAGAGTACAACTGTCTATACTGCTCTGCCTGTGCTTGATACAAAGTAGTGTTAGGAACTTGTTCTAACATTTCGTCTATTGTTCCCCTATCTTGGTAATATTGTATAGTAAAGTGGGCAACCTCTTCCGTAAAGTCTGCTACAGTAGCATCATTAGAAAGAGCAATTACCTGATTAAACATGTCAGCTAGACCTTTAGCTGTTACAGGGATATTGTGTCTGTCCTCAAATGTTCTTTTGTAGTTTTCCATCGTCATCACATCAATGCCTAACGATGCTGCAAATTGAGTGAGTGTTTCCATCAAGTCTGCCTTAGACTCTTGAGTCCTAGGTTGAATTGCTTTTTGTGTTTTGCTCTCTATAATTTCATCAAAAAGTTTAATTTTTAAGGCACTTTCTAATCCTCTGTAGTTGGGCATACTTTGCCCTCCCTTCCACTTCTCATAAAGGTCTTCTATGTTGACATCAACTTTTTTGTTGTTCTCATCTCTAAACTCTTTGATGTTTCCAACCTGCTCATTCATAAGTCTTTCATCAAAGACAATGTATTTTTCACCAGTAACTTGGTCTAATATAGTGGTTAAAAACTCATCGGAACCAAATACCTTTTCAGCTTCAATTCTAACCACAGTTTCAGCCAAGTCCCCTCTCAACTTATACACATGCTCTAATGCAGCTCTAGGTGCTGATATTTTAGCTGCGTTTAAGTCCTCTAGCACTGCTACTTCTAAGTCCTTCTTTTTGCTGTAGGTTATACCGTTATATGAATATGAACAAGCCATTTATTTTATTTAAGTTGGTGTTTACGATTTACAATTAGATTCTATCTTGTTACTTTCCACTAATTTACTCATTTCATAATCAATATTATTGACATTTTGAGAAATAGTTTGTTCTACAAGTGGAGAAATATTTGCTCTTAAAGTTTCATCTTTAACTATAAACTGGTCTTCCAGTTGACCTGTAGCATCTATAGTCCTAAGTTTAACTACTTGGGCTGTTGATTCATTAATAGCTGCAGTCTCTTCTGCTCTTAATTCTTCCAGAGATATTGAGCGAAGTGTTGTCTTTCCTTCTTCTTCTCTTTTTAACATTTCAAATCCCAATTTAAGACCTACATAAGCCCCTTGTGTGTCTTTTGTGTTAAGAAGTTTTTCAATGTTTGCATCACTTAACTTAGAGAACTCGTTTGAGAATTGATTAAATAGTCTATTGGCAAATTCTTCAGAATACGGCATAGGCTCCATCACTTCCACCTCATATAGATTAATAGCCCCGTACAAGTCCTTTACTCTTCTTTTAGTAGAAATTATAGTTGCTGTATCGCTAAACCTTAAGATTGAATATTTTTTTATTGTGAAAGAAGCAAATCCTTCAGTATTAATAGTTTCAGTCGATATATTGTCTCCAGTAGGGGCCCTGTAAAGAGTTATTTCACTATTTAAAAACTTTTTAAAGTCTGCAGCACTCCCGTCAAATTCAAAATTTTCAAGTTCGTCTTTTTGTCTCTGTTCAGCATCCTGTATCTCTGTTAAATTTTCTTCAGCGAGTTCTTTTTTATACTCACCTAACTCATTATATAGATTACTAATTAGTGCTCTTCTAAGTTCGAAATCACTATCTATCTCATAAGCTATTCTACTTTTATTTTCTTTTCTAGCCCCAGTAAACCAATCCCACCAAACACTTCTTCGCCCCCCTGGTGTGTTATCAGTCCCCGTATATTCGTCTATAATTTCATTAGTTTTATTCTCCGACATATACTCCATGTCATCTGTGACTAATTGTTGGGTAGAGACTTCCTGTTGTGTTTTATCTATGTATTCTACAGTAGTCCCCGCAGGTAAGTCTATTTTAGAAAGAGGCTCTTCTCCCTGAAAACGCTCTGCCGTCTTCTTATCTAAAGTGGCAAAAGTGCCCTCTACGCTAGGGTGTGCAGTACGTAGACTCCCGTCTACATTCCTTTTACCAAACATACCTTTAAGAAGTCTAGCAGGATTTTGTAGTTGGATAAAATCGTAGGTAAAGTCTTTTAATCTTTGGTTACCTCCCTCAAATGCTTCCTTGACTACTTCCACAGGTTTAAAGGTAGCTATTTCTGATAGCTTTTTAGTAGCAACTGATAACAAATTACTAGAGATAGCTTTGGTGACAAAACCTGATAATGATTTTTCATTTGTATCAGGATTAAATGCAGCCAAAGTGTTTACAGTTACTCCTTGTTCAAAAGATGCTGGAATAGTTAGTTTTATATTATTACCGTTTCTCTGTATAGTACCAAATGTTGTACCTAATACTTTTCGGCCACTTACCTCTCGAAGAATGTTGTCTAAACCAGCAACTCTCTCAGCTGTGCCTGGAGGCATATTCTCGAAGTCAACTGTGGTGTTAAACGCTAGAGTCATCATTTCAACCCCTTGGTTGTTAACATCAGCTTCATATGCTTCCTCTACAGACGAATAAAAAACAGTACCGTTAGAGTTAGCGATACTTGTTCCTATGCTTCTAGGTTTGAAAAATAAAATAGGCTCATTATTTTCATCTCTTACAGTGTCTACACCCGCCTCAAATTCTTGCTCTTTTCTAATACGAAAAGCTGCAAGATAATATTTTAACCTCTGAGTGTCACTAGTTATATAGCCCACCTTTGACAAAGCCTCATATAGATTTGAAGGCTTACCCTGTAACGTGGTAACCTTTTGAACCCCAGCCGCATTTCTAGTTATTTGACAAGCCATTACTTACAAGTTTTTTCATTTAAGTCTTCGTCAGCCTTCTTTTCATCTATATAAGACTCAGCCGATGGTACTGTGGTGTAGGGTGCCCCGTAGTAGTCTTCAAAAGTGCTGGTTTCCATATCTAATTGACCTCTGTTAGAATTGAATTCTTTATACTGTGAATCCATTCTTTCGAGCATTACAGAAGTACCCCCGTTTATCTGGATGTAAGCCTGAAAGTATTCAGGAGACATTTGCATACCAAATTGTGCTAGAAAATTACTAACTACATCATACTGGATACTATCCTGAGTTGACATCATTGTAAGGTCGTTAAAATCAAACTCTACTATTCCCCCATTTTCCTCATTTAAAACATATCCTATGTTACCCCCCTGCTCAATAAGTCTTACAAACTCATTTGACATAACCACATCATCAAGCTCCATCAAAGCAAATTCCTCGTTTTTATTAATAATATTAGAGTTGGTACCTTTTCTTGTATAAATAAGTCCACCAAAGTCTAAGTCAATACCAAAATCAACTAATTTTCTTCTAAGGTCAACAAGACTGTTAAACAATTCTGTAGTGGTGCTCTTAGATGCTGCCATAAAAGTACCAAAAGCATTCATAACAGCTCTAAATGAGTTTTGTGGTAACGACTCTATTCTATCTAAGTTAGGCATTGCAATACTCATCGAGTTAAATACATTTTGAAAATATTGTCTTGCAGCTTGTAGTCTATTTGATAAATTATCAGGAGTTTGTCTATCAAATACTATTGTATTGTTCAAGTTAACAACAGATTGAAAAGTTGTAAAGTTACCCTCTATTATATTTCTTAAATTTTCTAATTGTTTGATATTAAAGACCTTATCTGCTTGTGTCACATAAGCCCACATTAAGGTGTAGTCTCCTATGCCTAAAGAGTTCAGTATAGCATTCTTTTCTTCTTCAGATATACCTTCTGACATTGTTACCAATTGAGACATTGTTGTCGGTCTGTTTTGTGCTATAACAGAAGCTAAATATGTTTCTGATAATATAGCTAAAACAGTTTCGACTCTCTCCCCTATCTTGTCTGCTAAATTATCTTTTATAGTCTCAATTAGATACGCCTCTTGAGTAGTCTTTAATCTAGCTTCAACTGATTTAAGTTGTCCTTTAAGAATTCTGTAGGCAGTTGTATTATATACTTTTATCAAGTGCTCTCTTACTGTTAAGGGTATACCATTATTTTCTCTTGTAATAATATCACTTAAAACTTGTCTATCAATTATTTCATTGGGGTCATAAGCTTCCTCAAGCCCAATAATATTAAGAAGACCGTCTCTAGTTGTTCGTAACTGCGTATCGGTCCTTTCATTTATCACTACTACTGTGCCCCCTGTGATGTCAAAAGAATCTCCCTCCTGTCCGTTTTCAATAATCCATTGCTCTTGCTCAAAGGGTGTAGCGTTTTCTCTAAATTCTAAAAACTCTTTTTCTGTTTCAGACAACAAGCTTACTCTACTTGGGGAGTCCTCAGTTACGATACTACCTGGACCAAATTCTTCAGTTAGATTCACAACTGAAAAATCATTTAAAACCAAATATTTATCTGCTATCTCGTTTACTTTATCTAAATAAGTTTTGTTTCCAGTAAATACTTCAGAAACTATATTTCTTATAATTTCTTTGAACCTGTTCCAAAGAGTATCCTTAACTTCGCCCTCTTGTTGCCCCACTACTTGACTGTCTAGCCATTTAGCAAAGGTAGCATTAGTCATAGCATAAGTTAAGAGTTCTTCTGCAGTGCCACTCTTAAACACATAATTTGCTTCGGGGAGGCTTGGTCTATTTTTATCTTTGTCCCATAAACCTTTAACCTCTTGCCTTAAGGCCTGCAATTCTTTTTTATACTCGTTAATTCTTTCTCGCTGCTCGGCAGTTATCTCGTCATTACCTTTTCTAGAGGTTAAAGCATACTGTGCTAGTGCGTGAATCACTTCGTGACCTAGCACTTCTCTTAAAAAATCATTTATCTTTTCTTGGCTACTACCTGATTGTTCTAGTGAAGTAAATTTGTAAATATTAATACCTACCAAATTTTTACCTTGTTGTAAACCATTTTCCCATGAAACATTTCCACGTAAAAATCTAAAGAATCCCCCACCATATGGCATTTTAGGGTCATTATAGAAGTATATTTTTCCACCTGTTTTTTGGTATGATAATAAAAAAGCTCTTTGTGCTCCATCTAAATAGGGACCCAATACATCTAGCACTTCTTGTCCAGTATAACCTTTGGTCTTGTTACCTTTAATTCCTCTAGAGGTATTTTTATACTCAAAGTTTGCCTTCATAGTTTCACTGACACTAACATCAGCTGATACCTTTTGAAACTCTACAACCTCTTTTAGGCCTATAGCTCTTTCTTTCCCTGATATGTCTCGGCCTACAATTTGTTGATTATTCGGTCCACTCAATTCAGCACTGTGCAATAAAACTACATCGCCTTTTCTAGTTACAACTATTATTTTTTTACTCTCCTCAATTATCTTATTATTAAACTGCTTCTTAAGTTTATTAATATCTACTCTTGTAGATTGACTTTTAGAGTAAGCATTTAAATTTACACCTATCCTAGTTGATATTGTAGGAGACTCATTGGGTTTCAAAAATATTTCTACCTGTTCAGCTATAGCATCAACCCCGACATTTGGGTCCTGCAAGGCAGTTATGTCAAATGTAGTTGTACTATCTGTAGCGGCCTGTACTACTGTTCTAGTAGTTTTATCTTCCGTTATAACAGCATACACAGCTCCTACTTTGAAATCACTTGTGCGACCTAGTTGTGCTCGGTAGAAAACCTTTCCTTCACTGTTCGTGATGATATCCCTAGAAGTTGCAATGAAAACGTCTACATCTAAATATTTGTTAGCTTTTGCCGCCTCTATATAATCTTTAAGGTTGGTCCACAACATAGTGCCATCCTCATTGTAATTTATGTTAAATAAATTAACTTTACTTGAAACACTTAAAGTTCCTACGTTACTAGCAATTCCTTGTGTTAAGTTTGTTATAACATCATCTGTGATTACTTGATTTCTAAACCTAGTAATAGCTGCGGAGGACTGAGAAGTCTGCATTGCAAAGTCTCCTGCTCTCATAACCCCTACAACTTTACCACCTGACATGATAGTAATGTAGATGCTATTTTTTATTTCATCTAATTTATCCTGTTGACTACCCTGTTGTACCCAATCCTGTACTAGTTTAGTGTTTAAATCGTTAGCGGGTATGACTATTTTAACTTTGTCCCCCACCAATAATTTAGACATCTCTCGCCTTGAGTCTTTAATTTTACCGTCAAACGGGATATTTGTGTCTACGACCATTCCCCCAAGAGAGCCTGTCCTTATAGGTTGGAACGCTGCATCTATTTCAGGATTGATGAAAAGATTAAGTTGTTCGGCTAGGACTAACGCAGCTGCATTTCTATCTCCTGGAACGATTACGAATATTCTACCAGCTTCTGGTTCTTCAATAGCTACATATCCGTTTGAAGTTATATCACTTTGTAGGGTGCTTGTACTTTCTGTTCCCTTTCTTAAATTGGGTACTAAAGAATCGTTTAGATGTATGGAGACTACAGTAATGTTATTACTGTAAAGATTCTTCATCTTTTCAATACCTTGTTTAACATTTTCGCCAGCAAACTTATACAAGTACTTCTCGTACACCGAGTACACTTTTGCTAAAGCTTTGTCGAAAAAGTGGGTAACAATATTTCCAGGAGTACTTCTACTAAGACTATATTTTTTATTTCTTTCTTCTATTTCTTCCTTGGTATTAGGCTCCTCTTTTCCTTGGGGCACAACTACGTTCATACCCGTTTCAGCTTCCTCTTGAGTTTCTGTGCTTGCAGCCTCTGCGGCAGCTGATTGCTTTGCCTTCCGCATGAAAGGACCGATAGCATTCATAACAGAAGCTTTATCTGTTTCATTTAAATTTAAACTATTTATAGCAGTATCAATAGCCTCTTTTTCTGTTGTATACTCTCTGTTTCCAAAAAGGAATTTACCATTTTGTTCTGTTATACCTCTTAAGATATTTTCTACTTTTGCTACTACAAATATTGGTATATTAGATAAAGCTTGTTGGTAGTCTTCATCAGTGATAGTGCCCGTAGTACTAGTATCTTTTACTTCGATAGCCTTAGCCTGCTGATTAGCAGATTTCTTAGCTTCTCTTACAAAACCTTTTAAAAAGTTTTCTTCGAATGATTTAGGGTCTTGTACCCTGTTAAATAGTTCTCTAATTGAAGACCCCTCTGCTTCTAGTAAAAGATAGTCAGCAAGTTTCTCTTGGAATTCTCTATCTGCAAACCTACCATTATAATTAGCAAATTCATTAACTATAGCAACGGATGCTTCATTTGCAGTAACATCAGATTTTAGCTTTCCGTTTTTATCTAAAAATGTATCTCTTAAATTCTGAAGGGTCTTTAGATAATTTTTTTCTTTTATGATTTCCAAGTTAAATGCTTCCCTTTGTTGCTTGGTCATCTCGACACCTTTATTGGCATCCTCCCGTTGTTGAATACTTGACTCTACTCTAAGAGCTAACTCTACTAAAGACTCTGGACTAGATACGGCATCTAGAACTTCCATAATTTTTGCAGCATCACTACTTTCTTGAGCTCTAGTTTTAAGCTCTTGCATCATTTTTCTACCACGAGAAAAGGCATTATCAGCCCCCATATCAAGTCGTACAAGAACATCTACTGCCACATCATGGGCTTGTTTGGCTAGGTCGGTGGTAAGTTTATCTCTGACCCTACCTAAATTAGTCATTGCAGCATCCATCTTTTTATTGTAGACTTCTGCTTCTTGTTTAAGGTCAAACCCTAGAGTGTCTATATCGCTATTCTCTCCAAGAGAACTCTCTAGTGAAGGGTCATTTTTTACAGCTTCTTTCAGCTCTAATACAGCATTATCGATAATAGCATCTGTAATTCCATATCTTCTACCAAGAGAAAATAAGGAGTATTTTGAATCTTGTCTAAAGTCTCTTGCTGATTTTTGATTACCTTTACCTGCTTCTGCAGCAGTTCCTGCAGCAGACTCTAATTGTTGGGAGGCATTATGAGTCTGTGGTCCATTTACTACACTACTTTGAACATACTTAGATACTTGCTCATTTACCTTTGTTGCAATACTTACTAAGTTTTCCTCTCTTTTGCTAGGACTCATAAGGCCTAACTTCTGCCCAACTCTTGTGTTACCTAAAGACCTATTTATAGCAGCCCTTGACATGGACATGCCCATACCATTAATAATACCTGCAGCTATCTCATTCCAGCCTTCAGCTGTTGTAAGTGTATTGTGTATTTCTTCTCCTGCAACTAATGCTTGTGATTTTATAGTTTCACCGTATAGATTATTAGTTTGGCTAAAGTATTTTTTAGCTGTTTCTGATGCGACTCTTTGAGCACCCTCTTCAAACCCTTCTTGAAGATTAAGCATGGGTAAGTACATTCCTGCTCTGCGTACCCTGTCTCCAAATGTAAGTAAACCTTGTTTAGCAGCTTGCTTATAGGTCATAAACTTGGCTCCTTTAGATAAAAGGTGCTCACTTAGGTTTGCTGTCTTTGGTAGTAAAAATCTACCGTTTGCAACATTACTTAAAAACAAAGCATTGCTCGCTAATAATATAGGCATATTCCACCCAAAAGTAAAATCACCTACTTCTTCAGTATCTTTTGCTAATGAGCTTAATTCCTCGCTAGTAGGTAAACGTGAGTCTAACTCTCTTACTTTAAGTTCTTGTTCTTTAAACTCTAAAGCTGCCATATTAGCTTCTAAAGCAGATTCTGATGCAGCCAAGTTAGACCTTCTAATTACTGTGGGCACACTGTTTACTAACTTTTTTAAAGAACGAGAAGTTTGAACCGCCCTTCTTGCTGTAGTAATATCTCTAAGTTGGTCACCTGTACGGAACATAGAGTAGATAGTCCTTGCTAATTTAGGAGCTTTCATCGCTGCATTAGCTAGACCTCCAGCAGGAGTTGTTAAACCCGCCAGTACTAATGATTCAACCCCATACGCCCCTAAAGCACCTAACGAAAAACCTGCTTGTCCTAAAAGCTCGGACCTGAACCTTCCTGCACCTGGTGAACCTGGTAAAAATTTAGTAAAAGCTGAAAAAGGCCCCCTTTTGCCTGTGGCCTGCTCTAATTCAAACTCAGCCATTTCTGGTGTTCTAAATATAGGGTTGAGCAACCGTTGTGCTTTTGCAGTCTGTGCTGCACCAGAAGCCATATCACTGTCCCAAAGTTTTGAAGCATCTAAGGTTGCCAAAGCAGTAACATCTCTTCCATACTGAGAAAAGTTATTCAAAAACTGATTAGCAAATAAATTACCAAATTGTTTTAGTCCTGCTAATGTAACGTCTATACCAGACTGCTTATTTGCATAGTAAGTTTCGTTATCAAAATCAGGTATGAATCCTTCTTTATACTTGGTTATATAACCATATTTAGGACCTGCATACTCATAAAAATCTTTTATGGTAGCCATGTTCCTGACTGAAGGACGGGGTATCTGAGATAAACCTTGTTGAGCCTGTTGAAAAACAGGATTATTTTGATTGGGATTTACTAAATTCATCTATTACAGCTTGTACTTGTTCTTCATTAGAAAAAAATGCATTCGCAGCTTGGACAGAAAGCACATTGTCTCCTACATTGAATAGAAGGTCTTCCACACCTGGTTCTTGTGCACTACTTGGTCTCGTGGTAGCTATTATTTGGTCAAACTTAAATATCCCTGCCTTTTCCACAAAACCTAAAACGTCATTATCTGAATTCAAGATAGTAACGCCTTTCATTCTTAAAACCTTATTTCCATCATAAGGTGTTGAAGAGTATGAGTATCCATCTTTAGGATTAGGTTCATATGTCATAGTATATTCTGGTCTTATAAATAATCCAGTCTCCTCGTCAATCAGAGATATGGTTTGCAGTTTGTTTTGTAGAGGGCTACCTTCCTTGATAGTACCGTCTGGCATAACTTCCGTACCCTTAGCTATTAGGTCTCTAGATTTAGCCATATTACCAACATTGAATAACATGTTATCCATCTGATTATTGTAGTCAAGAGTTTCTGGTACTAAAATTTGCTTGTAAAAGTCACTATTCTTATCTGGGTAAAACATCTTTACCACAGGTTCGTCATCCCCTCTTCGCATTACTACTTGTAGTTGGCCCCCACCGATTCCTTTAATATCTAATAAAAGAGCTTCTTGGTCCTCTGTAGGGTCTTTATCCATTGCTGCTATAAAACTTGGAGCACTCTGTAATTCAGGTACATCAGGGAATAGTGGAACACCATCAGGAGTCATAGCATTAAATATATCCTCCAAATAAGGCCTAGCCGCCATTGAATTTAAACTTAATTGTCTAGTTGGGATAGCTTGTACATTATTTTGAATTAACACATGCTCAAGGTTATTTTCAAGTATCGCCCCTAAATAATGTCTACCATTAGAAAATATTAAACCATCGTGTTTAGCCATGAAGTCTATATCAGCAGCATCCCCAATAGCTTGGCGTAGTGCATCATCGTCACCAAGAACATCATATGCTAAGATATCTGAAGCCAACCCTCTTCTAAAAAACCGAAAGTTCCGAAACCCTCCATAATTAGCAGGGGCTTGTTGCTGAGCCTCAAACCCTATGCCTAATCCTTGACCTCTTCTATTAACACTCGTATTATACCCTCCTCTACGAGCCACCCCCGTCTCTAACAGCACATTGCCAGCATCTGCAACAGTACCTAAACCTGTTGCTAAAAATAAACCCTGTAAATTGCGACCAAGAGCTGCTCTTCCTGTATATCTCGGAAGAAGGGTTCTGACTCCAGGTATCCTACTAACTATTCTACCTGGTCCGAGAGGGCCTAAAACTCCTCCAAGAGCTGGAGCTCCAGTTCTCAAAATATTACCCTGTGGCATAAATGCTAAGTAAGTGAAGATACCTTTACCCAATTCTTGCCTAAGTTGCGTACCCACAGGCATCTGTGAATTTCTAACAAGTCCCTCTCCGTAGATTGGTGTTCCGCTAGTCGCACCTGGGTCTGCTATATTATCTCCATCGACATCATAGCCTCTAAATCCTGATACAGCTGCATATATTCTTTTATCTGGTGTAGGGTCATTTTCGTAAAGAGCATCTAGATTAGCCTCGAGTCTATTTTGTTTGTAACTGTTTATATAACGACCCCCCGTTGTTACTCTTCCTGGACCAAAATCATATAGAGCACTCATAACATTTCCTGCAAAATCCATGAAATCAACTCCTCTGTTTACAAACCAACCTCCGACATTACCAAACCCTCCTCCACCTATTGGCCTTCTGTTGGCTGCGTACTCCGCATCCTTCATGGTTTGAAAAGCTACTGCTCTCTCTTTTGGAGTTATGTAGTCGTAACCTACAAGTTGACCATTTTCAACTTTTAAAAATGTACCTGTAGCAGGTAGTTTGACCGTCTCACCGTTTTCATCTGTTATTACACGATAGCCTGCATAACCTCCCCCAGTCCATGCAGTTTCACCATTTCTTAGTTTACTTTCAATTTGTGCATATGTCAAGTCAACAGCTAGCTCATGTGTTTGTGCTAAAGTGGTATTCATAGTCACCGCCTCCCTAAGAATTTCGAATTGTCCTTTTAAAATAGGGTCTAGTCCTGGTCTATTAATTTCCTCAGTTAATCTTTCTGGTGACCAAGAATTGATAGTGGCCACAGTTTCAGCTCTAGTATTTCCATATAAATCAGTACTTGATGCAATAGCACTAATTGTTTCGTCTACTTGTCGTTGTGTTAGAGCTTGTTTTGCTGTAAACTGCTGTGTAATACTTACATTTTCTATAGACTCATCTTTTAGAGCAGTACCCACCTCTCCCATTCTATGAAGAGCCATCATTCCACTAGGACTTACAATCCCAGTTCCTGGTACCTCATAATTGAATTGTAATACATCTTCAAGATAACCAACATATGCATCGGCTAATGCAGTTTCTCCCTTACCATCAGCTTCATAAGCTTTTAGTAACACATCATTAGCTTGTTTCATTCTTTCAACCTCTGCATTTGCAGAAGCAGTCGCACTTATCTTTGCGGCTTCGTCACTAAAGATATCCATATCCACAAGGTTTGTTTGTGCATATTGATAAGCATACGATGAGTATAGACCGTCTCTGTATAGATTCTTTAAGGTAGCCACTCTAGCAGACGGATTGGCTAATGTTGCATTTACACTTTCTAAACTAGCTTGTTGTGTAAAATTATTTTGTAATTTTTTTAAGTTCTCTATCTCTTGATTGAGAATTTCAAGCTCCTGTGTGGATGCCCCTGCCTTTTGTTGGCGAAAATACTCAATGTTCTTTCCCGCCTCAGCAGCTTTTCCTTGATAATATTCTTGAATTTGTGGTGTAAGTTGTTCAGAAGTTGCTCCACTGTAAGTTGACCATGCATTTATGTCTAGTTGAGTTTGTAACTGGGGATTACCTTCTACTTGAAGATTTATAGAGTTTAATAACTTTTCATCTGTTATCAACTCATACTTGTTTTTATAATACTGAATACCATTACCAAAAGGCGATATTTCGAAAGTTATTTCTGGGTCTATTTTTTCAAGCTCCTCTCGCAACATAGCATCAACATTTACAAAAGGTTGATATCTCCCCACGCCTTTTCCTGTCCAAGGGTTGCTATAGTCATTAACATTCGTCCCTACTTGCCTATCATTGAGCCATTCATTGTAATTCTGTAAACCGTATTGGTAGTTTCTTTCACTAAATGATTCTGGGTTTTCTTTCCTAGCCTCCAAAGCGGATGCATCGTACTGTTGTTTCCACAAAGTACCCTCTACACCATTAGCAACCGATTCATCTGCCGCTTGAGAAAGAAACCCTACTAAATAATCAGCTCTAGTATCTGAAGATAAATCCCCTGCACCGTATCTATTTAGCTCGTTAATTAAACCAGCCATTCTAGAATCAAAATATTCTCTATCCTCCTCTTTAGCAAAAGGCATAGTAATAGCCTGATTGACTAAATTACTAACTCTTTGTTTATTTAAATCGTATTTACCTTGCTTGTACGTAACTGCTTTGAGCAGTAGGTCCATATCTACTGGTTCGATATACTCTGCGTACTCTAAAGGTTTTGAAAATGGTGTAGCCATGTTAATTTAAATGTTAAAATTAATAACTTAGTTTCCAGATGCTTGCTCGAATGATATAGGTTGTCCTGATGATGCAAGAACTTGTTGAGCTATATTGCTAGCAAAAGGATACAGTATATCTGTCTGTGTTCCTGGGTTGAATACTGGACCCGAAGGAGTTACCATGAAATTAGGAGCAAATTGACCCATAACTGCTAATGTATTAGCGAACCTTTCTTTTTGGTCTGCTCTGTCAAGTACTGCTTTTTCAAAATCAGCAATGGCTGATATCTCATTATCAACAGCTTTGAGTGCATTAGAGGAGTACTGATACTGTCTAGTTAAGTTAGCACTATCAATTGGGCTGTTAAGCTGTGCCTCTGCTAAATCAGTTTTAAATACTGATTCCGCATCCTTTTCCTGTCTTTGTAGAGTAGCCTCATTAGCATACTGGCTTCTAACACTTTGTGAGCCTACTGCAGCAGTCCTAGCTTCTGGTCCTCCCATATTAGCAGACTGTCGCATAGCCAAATTAGTAGCAGCCGCACCCTCTCTAAGGGCTTGTTCTTCACTATATTTTACAGGCTGGAGGTCTACTCTAGCTTGTTGTTGCAAAGGAGTTGTAGCTATGCCTATACTAGGTCTGACTAAATCACTGGTAAAGTCTAATGCTGGCACACTAAGAGAAGCTCCCAAATTAGGAATTTCAAAATCAAATTCCTGTTGTGGTGTTTCCTCCATATAACCATAAGGTACCATACCTTGTTTATCTTCTGCCAAGTCTACGCTAAAACCAGAGTTTTGGTACCCCATATACTTAGGGTCATCGCTTCTGACACCTTCGCCTCCGTATTCAGGACCTATCATAGGTCTTTCCTGTGTGTTAAAAGCAATTTGGTCAATTTGCTCTTGAGGTATACCTCTAGCTAATAGGTCTTCTTTTAGTTTAGTAATTTGGTCTGAAGTTCTTAGTTTAGGTAAACCATAATTAGCTGCATCACTTGCTTCAGAAGTACCAACCAGAACCTCTATAAAAGTTTGACCTGTAGGGTCATTAGCTAAATCAGGAACTCTATATCTATTTTTGTTACTACCAATTTGCTCATAGCCTAAGCTTTCAAATATCTCTATCTGGCTCTTGGGCGAAACAGGAGTTTTTGAACTTGCACCAAACACGTTTACAGTAAGACCTTGTACGCTTCCTGTTTTTTTGTATTGTTCAGCCACATAGTCTGCTGTAGCTCCAGACGATTCGTCTAATTTAGACTTTCCTACGTCATCCAATTCATCATAACCATACTGCCCCGCACGGTATATACCTCGAGCATTTGCATTAAAAGTTGAATTTTCAGTAGTCATTTGCCCAGGTACAACATAATTACCTTGTGCATCAGCATATACAACTTGTCCTGTCTCTCTGTCTCTAAACTGAGGAATATATCTATTACCGTCTGCATCGACAATAATTTCAACCTGATTCGCACTTTGGTATCTGCTCATACCACCGTACTCAAAGTCTTCGATTTTAGGCTTCTCGTAAACATATCCTAGCTTATCAAGTCTTACGTGGTCTTCATACTTTTCTGCAAACTCAGCCTTATTTGGGTTATTAGGGTCGTACATCCAATGCGGTTTAAAATTTTTCTTCGCATCTAATTTACCACCATCTTCCCAAGTACCAAAGCGTTTGTGCCAATAAAGTGGAGAAAATGGGTCTTTTGTTTTAGCAGAGTTTTTACCTCCCATTCTATCCCAGAAACTTTTTTGACGTTTTTTGTCTTTGTGTTGGGTAAAGTCCTTCATCCCTCTAAAGCCTCCTTTAACAATTTTGTAACGAGTCTTACCTCCTACTTTTTTGCGTGCAAGTACTTCCCACTTGTGTTTTGAACCAGATGGAGCTCTTTTCTTTACACCTACTTTTCTAAAGCCTTTTTTCTTGTATCTCTCAGGGATACCTCCACCATCTGCGTATCTACCCGTTACATTTTCAGATAGGTACTCCATAAAGTCGCCATAGCCTCCTTCTAAAGCATCTCTTCGTACAATTTCTATTGCTTCTGGAGATGCATATATTTTAGTACCATCCATTAAAATATCTATAGTGCCTCCGTTTTGCAGAGCCACTTCAACTGGTTGTGCGGTTTCTTCTTCTACTGGGGGTGGGCCTTCGTAAGGTACGAATTCCTGTTCTAATGGTGGTCTTTTTCTAATGTTTTTTGCAGAGGGGTCTCCTTGCTCATTTTTAGCTTTACGAGCTTCTTGCATCTGGAACAATACATTGAACACTAGTGTTTGTTCTTTTTGCTTCTCGTTTAATTCAGCTTGAGTCTTAATAATTTTATCAGCATAGAACTGCTCGTTAGTTCTTCTAGTAGCCTCGTCCTTAACAGACATATTTTCTTTAAGACCTTTCAGTACCTCTTCTTGTCTTTTTTGTATAGCTGTAATTCCTGACTTTTGAAGATACTTTTCCATCACCTTCGCTACAGTATCATTTGCTTTGATATTTTTCATATCAAATAAATCAGATAAAGCTTTCTTGTACTCGGCACCTACCTTTATATTGTCAGAGAGGATTCTTGTACCTGGCTCTAGGTTCATTTTTTCTCCACCTTGGGCGTGTGACTTTCCTATAACTTTAGATATTTTTTGCTCTTCTGGGTACTCAACGTATTCGTTTTTCTCAAGCTCTGCATTTATCTCTGTCCCTGATAATTCAGGTCTAGCTATTCCCGTCACGTTTCTACCTGATAGTTGCTCTTCAATAGTGATTTGACCTCCTTCTTCGTATACAAAACCATCTTGAGCTTTTCTCCAAGTGCCTCCTTTCTTTTTGTACCATTGTACAGCCCATGCATTGGCATAAGCCGATGGATAAACATCAAACTTTTTCTTTGCTGCAGCAATGGCTCTTGACCACAATGAAGGGTTATTAGGTTTATTTTTCTTTTTAGACTTACCACCTTTTTTGTACATAGTTGCACCATCTTGAGCAAAGCCAGTTCTAGATAACGCAGACTCTACTCCTTCTGTTTGGTCCATAATAGGTGCTTGAAAATCAAGGCCTGCAGTTCTATCTGCTTGGGCCATCATGTCTGTTATTTCTTTGTTGGCCCCTCTACCAAGCAATAGATTGCTGCCAAGGTCAAACGCTGAGGAAGCCCCTGCTAATCCTGTAAGAACAGCACCAGCTCTTCTTTCACCCGCACTATCCGATGTTAAGGCAGTGCTCAACCCAAAACCAACATTTTGATAAGGGTTAAACTGTCTCATATTTGGAAGACTTTCGACTGTGTCAGGCACAAAAGGTACCATCGGAGATGTAGTTGATTCAGTAGTTGTAGTTGGGGTGTCAAATACAAAAGAGCCTCCCGTTGAGTCTGGTAAACTATCATATGCATCAGGTATACCATCTGAGTCAGCATCAATATTTGCAGGTAATCCAGGTCCTGCAAACCCCCCATATCCTGGTAGTGAAGTTCCTACAGCATTTTGATTTCTAATATATCCTCCGTTCTGCTCAATTTCACCTCTCATTCTTCTCAAACCCTCCATGCTATGAGCATCCTTATACGTACTCAATGGATTAGTTAAAACGTAAGCTGCATCCACCAATGCTTGTTGAATTTCATCTATTATTTTTCCAGAAGTAGACATTTGATTTTGACGATTCCTCACTATTGCGTGATACTTATTAAAGTCTTCTTGAGAGTCAAAACTACCAAGGGCTCGTCTTTTAAAAACAAGAGGCCTAGGATTTCCAAAAACATCAGTAGCAGGCTCCCCTTCTGTTGCCATCATATCTATACCTGCTGGAATATATTGATAGGCAGGGTTGGTAGACTGATATGCATTTGGGTCTACAGGTACCTCTTGGTTTCTAATTACTTTTTTTCTAAACATACGAATTGTTTATGCCATTCTATTTGTTCTCATTAAATACTCAGGAGTAGGACTGTGTATAGGTCCAAATTTACCTTGAACTATCTCGGAATTACCAGGCAGTACCATAGGTTCTTCACCTACAACCATATTTAGAACATCCATTTGTTCTTGAGTTAAATCAGGCCCCATTGCTGTGTCTACTAATGATTGTGAAAGGTTGCTTGGCCCCATCCCTGAACCCATAGGTATAGCAGGAGAGTATGCATCTCTACTTCGCACTACCGCACCTCCATTTCTAAGATACATTTCGTTTCTATACTGCTGTATAGCGTTATTAACGCCCATATCTTCTTTCATCATTCCGTCAGCTGCCATCATCATCCCACCATTAGGAATATTATTTCCTGCCATCATAGAATTATTAAAAGCATTAGCCATCATTTGCTCATCTCCCATCAAACTTGCATCACTGCTAGAGTAATCGATTGGAGTTTGTATACCCTCTTGAGCCATACGCATACCGATTCTAGTTGGTGACGGAGGTGGGGGAATAACCATTCCTTCCATAGCTACGCTCTCATTACCCATAGCTAGGCCTTTTGCAATAAAAACATCTTTAGGAATTGGGTTAGGAGTAGTTTTAGCGTACTCTTCATAAGTTTGACCATCAAATCCATCTCTGTTCATAGTATACCCATCTTGAGGGGTAATCAAAGCATTTGTTTGAGACGTAGTTAACCCGTCCCTAAGAATTTGTAATTGTGATTTTACAATAGGGTCTAGTCCTGGTCTATTAATTTCCTTATTTAAATCATCTAATGAAAAACTATTAATAGTAGCCACAGTTTCATCTTTAGTATCTCCATATAAATCGGTGATTGATGCAATAGCACTAACTGCTTGGTCTAATCGTCTTTGCATTGTTCCTATTGAGGGTATGGTTGTTTGAGCACCCTGATTCCTAGTGTATCCTCCATTAGCATATGAGCCAGCAGCACTAAGTGCTGAATCCATAAAGGAACCTGCGTAGTTATTTAGAGGATTTACAGTTACCCCATATTGTGAAGTAGGCGTTCCCCCCACGATAGTTCCTCCTTGCATATTATTTTGAATAAATGCATCAGGATTTAAGGTAGGTAGGACCTGTTCTATAAAGTATTCTCTAAGAAGATTGTCTATAGCTTCTTGTCGAGTTGCTCCAAAAGGTGTTGTTTGTCTTTCTAGTCTAATATCTCCTCTACCTATGTTTGCATCTTCCATCATTGCTCGTCTAGCTCTTCCTGGTCTTACACCATACCCTGCTGCAAAGAGCAGCCTATTTATATCTGCTGTTTCAGGATTGATTTGACTAGTGGTAGTCCTCCCTGGAGCTATTTCATACATTTGTGGAGTAGTCGCTGTTGAGGCAGTTTGCCCTGTTGAGGCAGTTTGTTCTGTTTGTGCTTCTTCTGTGCTTAATGTACCTGGTTCTACGGCTTCGATAGGTTCTACTCTCCCTCTTTCAAAACCTTCAGTAATATACTGCGAGGCAGGTACTAAGTCTACACCTCTTCTCTGTAGTCTTCTTCTCTGTAGAGGTCCTAAAACTTGAACGTTAACACCGTCACCCATGCCCATGCCCATGCCCGTTCCTGCCATTTGATTCAAAGTATTTTGCGGCATAAAAAATCCTCCAAATCGTCCTCCACCTGTTCGTTGAGCTCCTGCAAGTAATCCTTGCAATACATTACCTCCTATACTAGCTCCAAGTCTGCCATACATACCAGGTCTTCCTGAAAGTCCAGCCATTCTTGCAATAGTACTAGGGTCACCCATAGGCATGTCTAGAAAACTACCAAAAAGGTTGATAGGCACACCTGTTCTATTTGAAAGTCTTAAGTCCTTTCTTGCTCGCCTAGCTTCCTTTTTAGTGAGGTATGGTTGCTGGGTAGGGTCTCCTACAAATGTACTCTGCTGTGGCCCTGCACCCGTTACGGCTTGGTCTTGCGAAGAAGTGGATGTGGTAGTTACCGACCCTCCAGGTGTGACTGCTCCATCATCTGTTGCTCCAGTTGCTCCAGTTGCTCCAGTTGCTCCAGTATTATCTTGTTTTCTTGTGTATCCTTTTTTCATTTTTTTTCCGTCTTTTGCTAAGGTTAATCCCCCTTCTTGCCTAATCTTTATGCCCCCTGACATTTCGCCTATAGTTATTCCTTCTTCAGGTATATTTATTCTTACATCAGCTCCAGAAGCTTGTACACCTGAAGTGTCTAATTGTGGGTAAAGTTCTTGAAACCTTTTCATGCTCATACTTTTAATAGGGTTAGCAAGTCCCTCACCCATAACTTCTACCCTGTTTAAAGCACTGTTGTATACTAAATATCTTTTATCCTCTGGATAGAACTCATCAAGACCATATATCGGTATATTCTGATTTTCAAAAGCTCTATTCAAATAGGGGTTATCAAGTCCACCAAAAGCATTTTGTATTCCTTGTTTCCTTGCTTCTGCATCTCCTTGCATTATCTTCTCATCATAAGGCACATAATACGCTGTACCGTCATCATCGAAGGTTAGTATAATATCTTTTGCTAATGTAGGAATTTCATACCCCTTTTCTTCATCAAAATAATCAAGTCTTTTAATCATTCGAGAGTAATCCCCTAAAAACCCCACCTTGTCGGCATTAACACCTAACATGCGGTCCCACTCTTCTGAAGTTAGCTCCTCTCTACCATATGTAGATTTTGCAAGAAATCTTATCAAATCGAAGTAAGGCATATTTGTTTCCCTATATGTCTCTGAAACAGGACCTACTTGGCCTGTCTCTATGCCTAACCTCATTAAGTTTTGTGTAGGAGTTCCTCCCCCACGGGTGCCTGAACCCGCACCTCTACCCGATAGAGTTCTTATCGCACTTCGAGTGTTTGCAGGTAAGAATCTAAACATACTTTGCCACCAAGGTTGAGAAGCCGAACCCATTACTGGAGTTTGAGATACCCCGAACACAGGAGTGTTTGACACCCCAAAAAAAGGACTAATCATTTGATGTTTGAAATAGCCCCCGCCATCCTTATATTGAGGGGCATTTTTTCTTTTAAATTCCTGTGCCATTTTTAGTATGAAATTTGTACTTTAGTGGAGGTTTAAATATAAAACAATTAATCGGATAATACAAATATGTTACATTTAATTACCTTTATCTGATGTTTATTTCTACTAGTCCTTCCTCCTCTGCAAAGCTTCTTCTGTTCTCTGGTTTAATTGTAGTACCAAGAGTTTTCCCTTCTAAAAGCATATTTTGTAGAGCTATATTTTTCTCATAACTGCCGTCTGTGAATCCTCTTCTTTTTGCTTCGGGCCAAGGTAAACCAGTTACTCTTATAAAAGTTTGGTAAGGCAGCTCACCCCCGTCTAGCATTACACTTTGTTGACCAGTCATATAAGCATTTAAAGCAGATAATTCATCTGAAGATAAAGTTTTACCATCCGTAAGACTCACATCGTAACCTTCAGACTTTAAAAAATCCCTAATATCATTGGCATTTAAAGCTTTAGATGCGGCAGTGGCAGTGGAGTACTGAGATAAATTATCTGCAAAAGTAAAGGATTTGTTCTCTCTTGGGGTGTCCATTTTAGACACATCTACCATAACGAATGACTCGCTGAGTGGAGTTTGACCTCCTGCTTCGTATCTTTTCGTATCTTTCCTCGTCACTTTGGCTTTCTTAGTATTCGCTACAAACTGTTTTCCCTTTTTAGAACCTCTTACCTTTTTACGGGCAGTTGCTTTTCTTTCTGCCTTGCTTAAGGACTGTGCTTTCTTTTTAGGAAGACATCTGGTAGTGGCTTTGCCTTTTTTCATAGTACCACAAGGTCCTGTGATATTGCCCTCAGTATCGATTCTTACCCACTCTTCTTTAAACCAATCAGCTAGACCGCCATCTTTACCATAAAACATTTTAACAGGCACTTCCAGAACAGTTTTACCTTCAAATTGATAATTACCAGAATCAGCATCCATAAATCGAAACTCTCCAAGATTACTTATAGCTAAAAGGTCTTCATCAACACCGTCCATAGTTATTACACCATTTCTTGTAGGAACAATCACTGGTTTGCCTGGTTCATAATTACGGTCAAATACTCCATTACTAGAAACTAGTATTTTTCCCGTTTCACCAACAGTGCCGCCATTCGCAAAGTCCTCTTGCTCTACCAGTCGAGTATAGCCCTCTAAAAACCTGTTAAGTGATTCTTCCTCAGTTTGGTACTTGCCTTGACCTCCTCTGTTGTAGTACTTACTAAAGTAATTAAATAACTCTTCAGTATCTGATGATGCTGGCAGTGCTTCAGGCACAGTAGCATAGTACGCCCTAGCTGCGGCTACAGAAGCGAGAGGGTCGTCCTTGTCTAAAAGTTCTGTAAACGACTCTTTGTCTGACGGCAGGCCTAAGCTTTCAAACATATTAAATATAGCTTTTTGACCTTTTGTATAATCAGTAGCTCCAGTTCTAATATCAAAAATTTGATTTAGAGAAGGGTCATCAAGAGACATAAAACTATGTGTATACTCTCTACCGTAAGCATTTGGATTCGCTCCATACGAATTTTCCATGTAAGCTGTCATACCCAGGAGTGTAGCTAGATTTTCGTCATCTTTCGCTACTTGCTCTATAGCAGCTGTGATATTATTAGCATTAATTTTTGCAGGAGTCAATGCAACAGGACTATCTGCATTCTCCCCTTGCTCTGTCTTAACTGGGGCGGGAGTACCTGATAAATACAATTTAAATGCATCCAGTGCTTTATTAAGGAAGGGCTGATTTTGATTTACATAATTTGGATTTTTTGATATTTCTATAATATCTTCAGCAAGGTCTCCCATGTCTGAAATAAAATCATAAATTTTTCCTGCTCTGTCTCCAGCGTCTTCGACTAATTGTCTAACTACATTGTCTTGATTCATATAATATCCCCCTTCCTGTGCCTTGTAAATCACCTCCACCTCACAATTTGAATCATCGGGTAAGAAGTTAAATCCAAAGGTATCTTCTACTGTTTCCCCTAGAGCATTTTTTAAATTTTGATTTACAATCATATTACCGAACTCATCCATACTCTCCATAGCAGATGTTATGGGATTTTCAAATATACCTCCCGACTGCATTTTTGATGTAGCACTTTCTTTTGTTTTACTACTATCAACAAATTCTATCATATCAGCTCCTACCTTAGACACATCTGTTCTAGAGTCAGTATCCTCTAGTAAATTAGTTACAGGAATATGCTTTATTTCTTGTTGAAGAGTTTGGGATTTGCCTCTAGACTCTACAGATGCCCCAGGAAACATAGATAATAATGCTTCTTTATTGCCATAACCCATATTAACTAAATCGTCTATGGTATTTCCTGCATTGAGCATTTGTATTCCCTTATTATAATATTCAATATACTCATCAGGACTCATAGAAAATTTAGAAGCCATAATAAGTATGTCTGTATTATACTGACTATAGTCAATAGATTCTTCCACATTATCCATGACATTGTCACTTACAGGTTCTTCGCCTGAGACACTTCCTCCATCTTGAAAGCCCCCTATAAGTTGGAAACCATAACTTCCATCTGGATTCATGCCAGTGAATCTTCTAACACCAAACCTATTCCCTATAAATTCAGCTTCATCTTGAAACATCCTTGCTTTACCGTGGAAAGTAGGAACGCCTAGTTTTGTACCCTGTGGTATATATGTTTGTTGACGAACTGGGAAGTAACCAAGCGATGGTGTCTTAGAGACTAATCCATAATCATCGGCAGTTTTAGTAAACATATTTTGGTTAAATAAAGGCCTGTTAGGGTCATAGTAGGAAGTAAACTTAGTCTCTAAGATAACATCGTTAGGTTGTAACTGGCTAAACTTTTTTACAGTAATAGAATTATCTGCATTAACAACTCTGACTACTTCATCTGTTGATGCTCTAGACAAAGTGATGGGTTTAGATGTTCTTCCTCCTATTCCTGACGAAATAAAATCATCTAAATCATTAGCCATTCTTTTAGAGTTGTCAAGCACTAACTCATTGAGTGCCGAAGCTCTTTTTTGATTAGGCAAGTTTAAATTATCAAAAGCTGTATTCATTGCTAAATGATGAGAACTTGTGTAATCATCTACTGCTTGGGCACCCATTTTACGATTAATATTGTAAAAGCCTAAATTACTTAAATATTCTGATTCTTTACTGAGTTGGGGGAATTGTTCCGAGTATCGCAAATAATCAAATCCCTCTTGAGATGCACCAGGATTTGCATACATTCTTCTTTCCCTTTCTATCTGCTTTATATACCTGTTCAAATCAGACCCTTCCTCTGCACCTTTTGCCAGAGTCTTGGCTGCACCCGTCAGTCTTAAAGCCCCTGCACCACTACCCATAAATGGTACAACAGATGCACCAGCTAAAGCAGCCCCTCCGTAGTCTCCTTCTAGAGTGTATAAAGCTGCATCAAGTAAGTCTAGAGGTTCACCTATAACAGGTACCATCCCAGCCAATGCAAGAGTATTATGAACTGCCGACAGTGGGCTCTTTTTTATTACAACTGGATTTCTTTTGGCTTCTAGAGGAAACTCAGGTCTAAATGCCTCCAATGTTCTTGCCTCCATTCGAGTATTATCAACACCTGGAGCACTCTGAGCAGCTAATAAATTATCGTAGTCTTTTACTTGAGCGTAATATCCATCAAGCACATCTTTATTTTTAACAAGATAATTATGATAAGCTCTATCTCTAAATGCTTTTAAACTTTGATTTAATTCCTCACTATACCCTAATCCATTTTCTCTAAATATTTGCTCTAGTTCGTTTACTAATTGACGGTTTTCTTCCGCAGTATTGTCACCATATCTGTAAAGGTTTATGTCCTGTCCATACATAGCAAAGGTGTGTCCTGGGGTTCCAGGTGCATACCCATTTAGAGTTTCTGTATCTTTACCATATCTTTTGTTAAAAGAGTAAGCAGGCAGGGTTCCCCTGTCTATCTCCCTTTGTCTTTGATTGTCTCTATCAATTTGAGCTTCTACCTCATCTTTTACTATATTCTGACGTACTACATCTGCTTGG
>TARA_R100001440_G_scaffold8811_2_pt1 | contig 43551 bp, 39 predicted proteins | sample TARA_R100001440 | Tara Oceans TARA_R100001440 (sample SAMEA2622112) | marine metagenome | biome: marine biome (ENVO:00000447); feature: surface water layer (ENVO:00002042); material: "saline water (ENVO:00002010), including plankton (ENVO:xxxxxxxx)" | depth 5 m
TGTGCACCCGTAGCTCAGCTGGATAGAGCGCTGCCCTCCGGAGGTAAAGGTCGGACGGCAAAACGGTGTTGAGAGTAGAAGTCAAAATTTAGAATATGCGCCCGTAGCTCAGCTGGATAGAGCGCCGCCCTCCGGAGGCGGAGGTCACAGGTTCGACTCCTGTCGGGCGCGCCACCAAAGGCTTTCAAGCATTTCCCCTATTAGTTCCGTAACTTTTTCTTTTAAGAATTTAAATCATATTCAAATTCTTGATGACCTTTACCCAAAGTCGCAAAAATTCACCAAAATTATGCCCGTGACATATACGTGACAAATCCGTGACAAAATTTTTGGCTTAGCAATTTTAGACCTGCCAATATGACCTTTACCCTAAAAAGCTAACTATAGAAAGAAGAGGAGACTTCGAAGCCGCAAGGTTTTCTTCATATTATTAGAAATACCTTATCGAACATAACTCCTCAATAACCGGCGCAGCTTTGCTGCGTCCGGCGCCGAAGGCGCGAAGTTAATTGAATTGTTAGAGGGCTCTTAGCAGTCAATTTCACCATAACTTTCACTATACATACTTACTGAGCATTTTCTTTCTACGACTCTAAATTCACTGCCTCGGCGCTCAAGCTCTCCATTCTGGTAGTCGGAGAAATATGCCTCACACTTTCTCTCTATGACTCGAAGGTTAGACCCTCGGCATTCAACATCCCCGTATGAATCGGAATATTTATAGACTTCACACTTTTTCTCGATGTCCAAAGTTCTGAATATGAGACACCCGTGGCCTGTAAGCGTGCCGATACTTCCTCTCTCAGCCAAGACCAAGTGTCGGTTCCCTGATCTGCACAGGTTGTAATATCAATACATAACTCAGTCAAATCTTCTAACTAGATTGCAGCCGAAGGCGCAATGTAATCGGCATCGCCGTGTCTGCTATTGTTAGGAATAGGCATCACCATCGAACCAGCCCTGTTCTCAATATATTTACTGCCAATCTTGCTGCGAATTCTTTATCGACTACCTCTGCAGTTTCCTGAATTTTAACGTTATATTCCTTTACCACTTTCGACATCTCATGGGCCATTAGGAAATATGCTTTTTCCTTTCAAACTTTTCTTCATTGGCAAATATTCGCTCATCCTTGAGTATCTGAAAACGTATATTTCTCGACCAATTCAGGAACCCTAAGAACGTGGTAATCTCAATGCTCAGAAAAGCCACGCTCGCACCAACCATTGCCACAATGATCGTGTTATCCATAAATATTCCTAACGCCCCAGTAACCGGCGCGCCGCTTTGTAGTGGAGGCGAAGCAGTAACAGAAAGCCGTCGCCCTTGTTAAGCATCATTTGATTCCAAGCTCCTTTCTCATTTGCTGCACGATTTCCTCAAACAGAGCCCGGGTTCTTTCGCCTTTCTCCTTCATCTCGCCAGATAGGCTCGCGCTTGGATTATTGATGTCCATTTGATCCAGGTTTCCCATTACGTAGCACGATGAATCTATAAGCTCGCGCTGTATATTTACGTACTCGTTAACTTTTTGGAGAAGCTCCTTCGAACAGACCAAGCGCAGACCGTGAAGCTCTTCTGTTGCTTGAGTGAAAGATTTCCGGACATCTGCTGTAAGATTGTTCACCTCCTGATTAAGGCGAACCAACGGATTAGAAGACTGCCCCTCCGTAGTAAGAATTTCATTAATGCAGCTTGCATAAGTTTCGCTCATTAACCGCTCAAAATCAGTATGACTAGACGAGGCAATCTGCTCTAATGCCTTTAGGTAGTGCTTGTACTCTTCATAACGTATCTCGAAATTCCTTCGTTTCTTGTCATCCCAGCGTTTCAAAAGGAAGAAGATCAGCGGCCCAACAATGGCGGAAACGATGGCAGCGACAACCGCTGGTTGTAATATTGCCTCAGTTGTCACTATTTCCCCTCCCCGAGATCCTTAACTTCGCCATAAGCGGTGAATAATTGTTGGCTAAGAAGTCTAGTAAATCGGAACCCAGCCAACGGGCACGAATCCGACCTAATAGCTTTGTTAAGTCTTGCTATCCCTTATTTATAAATTGATTCCAAGCAGGTAAGCAATGAGAGTCTTTAGTTAGTTTCATAACATCTCTAAATCTAGCAAAGTCATATAGCTCATAACTCTCTACTAACTGCAAATCTAAAGCTTTTTTTGTAGCTTTAACTGATTGAGGCGAAAACTTAGTACAAGTTGAAACATAAATAAGGTTTTTGCTTTCAGCAAGTTGTGCAGCTCCTAAAAAGTCTCTAATACAGCTTACTGGCTCAGTCTTTTTTAATTTTTTACGCCTCTTTACTTGAACAACAGTAGGAGAATCTGAATTAACTAGTATCAAATCAATCCCTCCATCAGAAGACTTTCCTACATGACTAACTTCACAATTGAAGTGTTCAGAAAAAACAGACTGAACAAGCAATTCCATTTTCTTATCGTTGATATGAATAACATCTTCAAATTTATCTTGAAGGTAGCCTTGTAGTACTGATATTGGAATATCTTTTCCTGATAGATCAAATTTCCGTAAGACGGCATTTTTGATAACTGCTGATACTGCATCGATGGTACCTGTGGTATCTTTATCAATTCTTAACTTCCACCAACCACAAGTATTGCAACTCCATACATTTTCATCAATAAAATAGGTACCACCATCTAACCAACCAGGCTTGTCGATCAAATGGTTTTTATGAACTAACTGAGTAGAAACCTTGCAAAAAGGACAGGTATCTCGTTCGGTTCTATTAAAAAAATGAGTATTTTTGAAAAAACCATTTATTCCTACATCCCTGTCAGCATGCGCCGACTCTTCAACAAACTCACTATAATCTAATATCTGCTTCATGCTATCCCAAAGACTTAACATTTGTATATTGTGCATGCGCACTTTGTCACTCGTTAAATTGGTCGTTACCTAGCTTTAAGTTACTGAGTTGAAAAAGATTCCAACCTCGAAGCGCTCTAAATAAGCGAAATTAATTTGAGCAGGGTCAATTAGGTTCTAACGAGCGCTCAATAGCCAACTTTGATTTTTTCATTAAGTAATTGATAGTAAGTGACTTAAATACACAACACAATAACAAAGCGAGCAATAACGCAGAGGTAAGTGTACCGTGGCTAATTCGGCCCCCAAACTTACTAATGATAGGGAGGCGAGTAATCAATTAAGTCAGGCAAAAATCCTAAGGTCTGCTCATCGCTCAAAGCGGACATAAAATCTTTTGCTTAGCTTCTGCTTTAGGGTTTGTTTAAGGTATACCCTGTAAATTAGTAAAACTCTCTATGCTACTTCCAGTGAGCTTTTGACAAAACGGATTAAGCATGTAAGCTCAAATCGCTGATTTTAATAAAAATACACAGTAAGCTTTATGCCCTAGTGTCTCCATAAAAAAGGAATTGTGATGAGATATAAGTTTTTACCTGCCTTTGTATGTTTAATGTTATTCATCTCCATGCAAGCCAGTGCTAAAGTCCGGGGGGAGTCAGTAATAGTTAGTATTGATTCTGAGATTTTGAATGAGTCACGTGAATTGATTATTCATCTTCCAAACAATTATTCACGTTACACCGATACTTCTTATCCCGTTTTATATCTGACGGATGGGCAGCGAAACTTCGCACATGCTGTCGGAACATTGGATCTACTAAGTCAGGATGGAATGGCACAGGAGATGATTATTGTTGGCATAACTAACACGCACCGTGCGCGGGATTTCACACCTACCCATGATGAAAGCTATGATCAATGGGGCATCTCTGGCGGGGCAGACGACTTTCTTAATTTCATCGAGGCTGAGCTTAAACCTTTTATAAATTCAAATTACAGAACAAATAATTACGCGATCCTTTCCGGCCACTCACTTGGCGGCTTATTATCTGTATATGCACTGCAGTCAAGACCCGAAATGTTTCAGGCTTATTTCGCTTTCAGTCCGAGCCTTTGGTGGGATAGCGAAGTCATTTTTTCTGATGCTGCAAAATTCTTGAGTCAACCAGAAGACTTAAATAAGTACCTATACGTAAATATGGGGAATGAGGGCGGGCAAATGCTTAGTGCATTTGAACGATATACAGAACTATTGAATACCAGCAATCGAGAGGGGTTCAGCTACGACACTAATCTAGATATATCTGAGAGTCACAATACGACAGCTCTAGCAGGTATGAGCCTCGCGTTTCAAAAGCAACTCACTTCACTGAGACCTTCTGGAGAAGTAATTGAGAAAGGGGTTACAGCTATACAACAATACTATAAAGACCTATCTAAAAAATATGGGTATAACGCCAAACCAAGCTACAAAGCTATCAATCACGCTGGGTACAATGCATTAGAAAAGCAGGACTATGATACCGCAATCTCAATTTTCAGAAGTAACACCGAAAGTTATCCAAACAAATCTGATGGATATGACAGCCTCGCTGATGGTTATGAAGCAGCTGGTAAATTAAATAAAGCTCTGGAGATGAGAAAGAAAGCGTTAGCAATGAGCTACAAAGAAAATGTTGAAAATAACGCACTTAAAACCCGACTTGATAACTTGCAGCAGAAAATAAGCGGTGACCAGAAATGAAGTCATCATGAGTTGTATGGTTCTACTCTTAAACGAGCATACCTACTAAGCTAGATTGTCTCGCATATTAGCCCCTTTCCCGAAGGCAGCTCCGAGCGATAAGCCGACCTTCGGACTCGATGCCAGTTTCAGTTAGTGGCTCGTCCTCCTGTTATTAATAGAAGTGGGTGAGTCTGACTATGTTGACATTTGGTTAGGGGGGCGAGGAACCTGAAGCGATTTCTACGATGTAGCCGTATATGAATCTTCTAGGTTCGATGTTCGTCAGGATTTGCTTTGTAATTATTGGCCAGTACGTATGGAAGACTGTTTGTAAGAGCAATAACTTTTAGGTTAAAAGATGATAGATAAACTTAATCAGGTTTCGTTGATAAAAAAGTGGTATAACCCCAAAGCTGCTTTATTTGTTGTGGCTTCAATTATTGCCTTAATGGCATACCTGACGCTAGATACAACTCCTGACGAGTTGCTATTTAGGGCTTACTTTTTGATAGTATTTGCTCCAGTTAGTATCCTCCTGGTTATTGGTCTTATTTATTCTACGAGAACTTACCCATCACAAATAATCTTCGATTTTGAAAAAGAGCATATTCTGCTTGGCTCAGCCTTGACTGTTAAATTTGATGAGGTAAAGCTAGGACTAGTGCACTCAAAATTTGGTTTTATAGGAGTAAGTTTAGTTTTGAGGAGCGGTCAAGAATATATTTATCGAAATTTTTTCACATGTGATATTAATGAGACTGAGTTTGCCTCACTTCTCAAAAATGTTCCTTCGATAAAGTATAATTATGAGAATAAAGTGTAAAAGTGTGCAGTGAAAATTAAACTCATATTGAATCGCCACTAGCTTACCAGACACTCAGTAGCTGTTTTTTGGAGTGGACCGAGAATCATCGACGATGTCGGATCTGAGCGAGTAGCGGACCTTCTGACTTTCAAACTACTCCAACTAGTGACTAACTGTCCCGTTATTAGTAAGTGTGGGTGTCGCTAGCGATGCTCGGCACATTCACTGAAGTAATATTGCGCGTTTTGTTGTTGTGTTGTGTATTTAAGTCTTTTACTGTCAATGACATAACAAAAAATAAAAGTTGGATATTGTGTGCACTCGGTAGAGTGTAACTGGGCATGCGCAAATTGCCTGTGCTAACTCGGGACTTCTCAAGTCAGGAGTGCCTGCTTGATCAGTAAGTTAAGAACCGAAAACTATCAATTTAACGAGTTTCTAAATGCGCACGCACAATATACAAATGTTAGCTTCACAAAAAATAGGAATCATCAATGGCTCAACTTAATGAAAAACAAGGATCGATTGTTGCCCATTGTCCGGGATGCCGAGGAGGCAGAAGTACGTTTGAGTGGCAAGTCGGTGGGCGTGAAATTGGCGTAATAACTGATACCACCGATAACAATCCTTGGCGAACTACTTGTAAACGAGACTTTAGATTATTCAGATGCGCAGGCTGCGGGATGGGCGCCTACGGAGTAATTCTTTATAAAAACTACGAAGATTATCCTGGGTCGTATAATAGGCTAGCCAGTTTCTACCCGGAATCAAAACAACGCTTAGATATACCTGCCGACACCCCGCGAGGTATCGCGAATGAGTTTCGCGAAGCGGAAGAATGTTTTGATAATAATTGTTTTCGCGCTGCTGCAGGCTTGTTTCGATCAGTCCTAGACAAAACAATGAGAGCAAACGGTTATAAAACTAATCAAGAAAAGAATTTATACCAGCAGATTGAAGCCGCAGCCGAAGATGGCGTCATTACCCAAGCAAGAAAAAGAAGGGCGCATGACGAAATAAGGGTTTTAGGCAATGATGTTCTTCACGACGAATGGCAAGAGATTCCTGAAGAAGACGTAGAAGCTTGTCGTCATTATTGCCAGCGAATCCTTGAGGACTTCTATGACGACAGAGGTTCTGTTTTAACACTCTTACAAGAAGCCGGAAGAGAACCAGAAGATTTGCAGCGTGAAGAGCAAAGCTAACAAGTCAATCAACTTCGCGCCTGCGGCGCCGGACGCAGCAAGGCTGCGCCGGTTATTGAGGCGTTATGAAAAGGAGGAGTAATGATTGAAGAGATAGAGTCGTGGATATATCAGGTGAATTCCTCACATGAGGAAGTACGTCGATCTTGCTCCATCTTTGAAGAGCATTTCAACGGTTTCTACTCGCCTGAATTTATGAAAACAGCGTTTTTCGTTGTTACCGACGAAATCCCGAAGCCTGACTTTCCAGGACTCCGGGAAGCAGGTTTAGGAGACTTCATCGACATGGACCTAGCAGGTATTACCTACAATGATACCTATTACATAAAGAAAGAGGCTGCAAACGAGCTTCGGGTTCACTTCCACGAGTTGGTTCATGTGCTGCAGTGGCGAGAGCTCGCTCCTCAAGGTTTCATCGAGCGCTACATTCGAGAGATTCAATATTTTGGCTATAAAAACGCTCCGCTGGAAAAGATGGCCTATGCCTTAGATGGGCATTACCAAAGCAAGGGACGGCATCTCAGCGTTGAGCAGTTTGTCCGAGAAAATTTATAGCAATTCGTGTAACTCGGAGGCACTTAAGCGGGCCGGCGCGCTCCGTGTTAACGTCCGATGTTGGCACTAAACTGATGGTCATGAAAGAGCGAGCAGCGGACCTTCTGACTTTTGACCTACTTCAACTAGTGACGACCCGTCCTGTTACTCGTAAGTGTGGGTGATGCTAACGATGCGCAGTAGGTTCACTACGACAATATTGCGCGCTTTGTTGTTCTGTTGTTTATTTAAATCGTTTACTGTCAATGACATAAGGAAAAATAAAGATTAGATATTGTGCGCTAGATAGAGTGTAATTGAGCAATGCTCAAATTGCCTTTGCTAACTCGGAGCCTTTCAAAGCAGCAATGCTAGCTTGAACAATAAGTTAAGAACCGAAAACTGCCAATTGAACGAGTTCCGAAGTGCGCACGCACAATATATAAATGTTATGACGAAAGGAAAGTTTATGCGATACAAAAAAGTTGAGGGATTCAAATTTTTACATGTGGCTAATGCATTTTTGTCACAAGTACCTTGGAAAGTGACTTATGAGGGAAGAAAGATAGAATGGGATGCCGCTTTAGATTTATTGTACCCCGAAGTCGCTAACGCTGAGCAATCTTGCTATTTGGTTTATTTAGATGATGAAGTTAAACCAGTTTATGTTGGTCAGTATTCTGGGGTGTTTAAAGATCGCTGGGGGCTGAAAAAAGGTAAATATATTTGGCATGGCAAGCATGACGACACTATAAAAGCGGCGTTAATCGAAGGGCGAAAAGTTTCGATTTGGCTTTCGGTTGATCCTTATGCCGAATTAAGTGATGGCCGAAAGGTAAATATAAACAAGGGCATAGAGCAAATTATCATCGAGGCAATTCAGCCAAAGTGGAATACTACGGGTAAAAGCAATGACTCTACAGTCGGTGAACCAGTAATAAATATTTGCGCTAAATATGACAGAAATCTTCCGGAAATTGCCAGTTCTGTTTGGGCAAGTTTTGAAAAGGATAATTTGAATAACTATTTGGAAAAACTAATTAAAAAAGATGAAATGAGTTGGGGGGAACTTCAAGAAGAAAAAATGACTGGCTTGTCTAGGTGTCGTCATTTTCTCAATTACGTCTCCTCTGGTGTAAAACCTGAAGATGCAATGGTTTTTGTTTGGAGAGAATTTCCATAGAATTAATTCGTCATAACAAACCGATACACACAGATATTTTACTCGCTGTTCTCCTAAAATCCGATGAGCGGAGCGTTTACGTCCGCTCCTGGCACTAACCGGACCGTATACCTAAAAGTTTAATCCAGTTAGCGCGGATAGCTTATAAGCAGATATTGAAAACTATAACCTATTATTTCTCCACATATTCAAAAAGGTCATTTACATTGCAGTTAAAGTACCTACAGAGCCTTTCCATCGTATCGAAATCAACTCTTTGAGCTGTTTCTTTATAGAGTAAGGTCACTGTATTCCTGTTTAGACCGGTATCTCTTGCCACGTCCATAACTTTAAGCTTTTTCTCACCCATCATCCGGGCTAAATGACACTTAATCATCACTGCTCTCCATAAATGTCATCTTAAATAGCAAAAAGCTGTTGCAAATGTCATTTTGCGTGCTAATATGTCATTTAAGGTGACATGTTGATATCTCAAAATACACTAAGTCATCTAGCGTAACACTGCTTTTGAGGAGATTCATTATGAAGAAAGAAATAACTTACTTAACAACAGTTGAGCTAGCGGAGCGTATTAAGTATGACGCCAGAACCATTCGTGAGCGTTTAAAGGATTCTGTTTTATTGGAGGGGGTTCATTACATCCGCCCGTTTGGTGGCCGCAAAACGCTCTACTTGTGGGAGACGATACAAGAAGACATGATGCGCTCTTCTATGAGTAATAGTTTCGTTCCTATGGCAAGTGGGGGAACTGCTCATGGGTAGAGTCTACGCACGAAAAGATACAGAGAAAATCGTTATCGATTTCACGTATAAGGGGCAGCGCTGCCGTGAGCAAACGGCACTGCCCGACACTAAGGCGAACCGCAAAAAAGTTGAGAAGTTGCTTGAGCGGGTTGAAGCTGAAATAACGCTCGGCGTATTTGATTACGCTCGGTATTTCCCAAACAGCCGGCGAGCCGAGAAATTTAAAAAGCTGGATATGGGGCAGGGCGATAAGCCTTTATTTGAGGCGTTCGCAAACACCTGGTTCGATGAAATGCTCATTCAGTGGCGGAAATCGCACCAGTCAAAAATTCGCATGACGTTAGATAAATATCTTATTCCCCGATTTGGCGAAGAAGAGGTTGGCCGCGTCACCAAAGCCAGTATTCTTGAGTTTCGAGCGTCCCTCGGCAAAGTGACCACTCGAACTCAAAAGCCATTATCGGCGTCACGTATCAATCAAATTATGAATACGCTGCGGATGATATTGGATGAGGCAGCCAACCGATATAATTTTAGCTCACCTTATCAGGGAATTAAATCGCTAAAAATTCCGCGCTCGTCGGTGGAGCCATTCAGCCTTGAGGAAGTGCAGCTTATCTTAAACAACGTGCGCCCGGATTTTCGGAATTACTACACCGTCCGGTTCTTCACGGGTATGCGTACGGGGGAGATTGATGGGTTGCTGTGGGACGCTGTTGACTTTGAGCGCCGGCAAATCGCCATTAAACGGTCATTGGTAATGGGCGAGATAGAGCAAACCAAGAACGACAGCTCATACCGCATCATTGACATGAATGACCTCACGCTGAAGGCGCTGAAAGAGCAGCAGGAAGTAACGGGCGATGGTGACTTTGTGTTTTGCACCCGAAGTGGCACACCACTGAGTCATAACAACGTCACCAAGCGTGTCTGGTATCCGTTATTGCGTTATCTCGACCTGCCCAAGCGCACGCCGTATCAAACACGTCATACCGCCGCGACACTCTGGCTGGCCTCGGGTGAAAACCCCGAATGGATTGCTCGTCAAATGGGGCACACGACGACCGAAATGTTGTTCCGCGTTTACTCGCGTTATGTCCCGAATTTAACCCGTCAGGACGGCTCGGCATTTGAGCGTCTTTTAGCACAGAATTTTTAACCCATAAGGTGGATACGATGAGCCCATTTAACCGATACATTGAAAACAGTCGCCGCGAGCAACAAATCCGTCGCGAGCTCTCCGAAAACTTGGCGAATAAGCTGATTGATGAGCTTGGAATAAAAGAAGGCAGTGAGCTGGTGCCATTTATTGGCTTAGGGACGGAGAAAAACAATCAGGAAGCGGTCGAGACGTGGGTCTACTACGTTTGCTCTGACATGAAGCTGTCCTTCGGCGATAAGCACTTCAATACTCTGCTTTGCATTTTGGAGCCGGTTGTTGACCGCCTGAGTGCCGATCTAAAACTTTCAATCACTGTCAGTAAATAAACTGATATCACTTACTAAAAGGAGGATGCTATGCATCACTATGTTGGAATGGCGCCGAGCCAACCGGCCCTACCTATGCTGAACGGAGGTGTCGTTGATACTTCCTTTGTAGCAATGAACTTGCTTCGCTATTGTCAGCCGCATTTTTTAGAGCGGCTGGAAGCGTACTATCAGCCAAAACAGGAGAGCGACACTGGTCTTTCGGTGGCTTACTTGGCCTTTGAGTGCTGGGTGCGAGAGCTTTACTGCTATAGCCCGGATGCGTTTAAAAATGAGCCGCTGCTTGTTGAGCATTTGATGGCTCGGCAAAATGGCGTCAAAGGCATGCTGGAGTTAAAGCATTGTTACAGCCTGTACGCACTAAAAGGCATGAAAAGCATCGATATGATAGTCAATGCGGCTCAGCGTCTGCAAAAGTCTTACCCCATTGCTCCTGAGCAAACCGACCTGGTTGAGAGCTTAGGCACCGGCAATGAGAAATCCAATGCAATGGCGCTTATTACCTGGGTTGAACGCGAGTTGTCGACACGCGTGTTAAAAGGCGAAAACTACCATGTCGATAAGCTCATCATTCCTTATTGGAGCGTTGTGGCTCATCGCGATGAATTTGAGTACGTGTAATTCAAAGGCTGGTGTTATGAGTAATAAAGCAGCTGAAATGACACTGCCTGACGCAGCTCGGTACGCCAATGTGTCGTACCGGACGCTTCAGCGGTGGGTCAGCAAAGGGCGCGTTAAATCGCGCCTTTTTCATGGTCGCCGCTACATCGATACGACAACACTGCCAGGCTGTCGTACGACAATGTCAGACGACAAAGTGCCGCAGAAGGCACTGACTGAGCTTTTGCAGATTATTCAGTCACTGATTGATATGCAGCCGGTTAGTGATATAAAAAGTATTAACCGACGCCGTGAATTACGCGCTCAGGTTGATGCACTCCTCGTGCGACTCAACGATGCGGACTGATACTAGCGCCTGAGAGCCAAGCCCTCTTGGAATATGAATGACCCGATGAATGGCCAGCGTTTCGTTGTTATAAAAGATGTATTCGCCAACGGCGGGAATTCGGGATAATGTGATGGATTGTGTGGCGCTATCATCCGCCAATAAAGTAACTGTAGGCACAGGAAACTCCTTTTCTTTAAAAGAAAAAGTGTAGCCTAGAGGCAGCATAAACAACTATCCGTAAAAGGATGACAGTGCCGTACGACAATAGCGACAAAGGGACGACATGACGGACAGTAATATCGTTAATAAATACACAGAAGGGCTGGAGTTCACGCCGGAGAAAACCGGGAAGGCACTGAATGTTGCCTTCAATATATTGGATAAATGGTCGTTCAATGATACCGAGAAGCGAGCGGCGCTTGGCTTATCAGATACGATGCCTCTGGATAATAAAGTCGCGATAGCTGAAGCTGCGGATATAAAGCTGCAGTTTCGCCTGTCCATCATCATTGGGCTGTACGCAGACCTTAAAACGCTCAGTGCATCACATGAGCTGATGATGGAATGGTTGCGGCGTTCACTGCCAAGCGGACAGGTGCCAATGAATGTACTGATGTCTGACGACTACCCGAAAATGCTCGACCTTCGGGCCGCGGCGAAAAGTCTGCAGTAGCAGTCTAAATCCAGCGCTAAGTAAAGGTGTTACTTTGCGCAAAGCTGTTGCTGAAGCCTTCGAACCTTATTCTGATAGCTTTTCTCTAATTCGTACATTATCAATACCCGCAAATACCGGGTCGCATAATTGCAGTGGTAGGCTTTGTTCGGTGGTAACCACTCGAGAACAGATTTAGCGCCTTTTGACTGATTTGTGCCATCGTCTACTACAAGCAAGTTGATAGGATCATTCGCAAAGCGCTCCCGCTTTTCATCGCTCCAACCTGAAGCACCTTTATTCCACGCTTGCTTCAGAGCGACAATATGGTCGACATCCACATCGGAGCTGTTGAAGAATACTTTGCCGGTATAGGGGTCATTCCAGCGACCTCGTATGACGCGACAGCCGTTATCGGAATGATGTACCGGACCAGTGGATAGCTGCTCTAGTAGTTCATGACGCTCGTTTAAGCAGTCGCCGTCTTCATCAACCCAGTGATTAAAAGCGCTACGCTCATAGCCTGTCGGCTGTGAGTTTGTCTTTCGAGGTGTATAGCCTTTGGGTAATCGTCCACCGCTTTTGAGACAAGCATCAAGTGTGTCGTAAGGTGTGAAGTTTTTGGTTCTCGAATACCAGCGACTGTCCTCAGCGTGACAAATGCCGCTGTTGCTTTTCTTTATAACGTTGTCGTTTGCCTGTATCGGTAACGCAAAACAGGCTGTGATAACTAACCAAACTGTCGTGACACACGCTTGTTTCAAGGAGCGAATTTTCACCATTGTTAATGAACCCGTAGATACCTAAAGAAAAGCAAAAACAAAAATAATAATTTTTTGGCGCAGTGGCGTTGCCGACATAATAGCCGTCTTTTTGCATACTCAGTTTTGCTCAATGCAGAGCAAAGAAGGAGATAAGCAATGTTAAAGAAAGTATACGGTAAGACACAGGCAAGTAAAGGTGATGCAGGCTGGCCAAGCAAAACCGGAGGTAAGTCCGGTGGTGGTCGCAGAAATGCATGATAATCTCGTAGTTAACCTTAAGCGCCTGCGGGCGCTTTTGGAGGTCGGTCATGCAATTTAGTAAAGACAAAAGCATTAGCCGAATGGTTCAAGAATTGATAAGACAAAAAGGGTGGTGGTTAAAAAAGGGGAAGCGGCATCTTGCTGTTGTCTCGCCATCAGGCGCTAAGCTCCCCATCCCTAGTACTCCGAGTGACTGGCGAGCATCGCGAAACTTTAAAAGTGAAATGAACAAGTTAAAGCATGGAGGCTTACATGAATGATATAGAGCGCCCTGAATTTGCAAATCCCCTGGATGTATTAAAAGTTTGGATACACGGCTTGGGTATTACTTTGAACAATAAAGAAAAAAAGGAACTGAAAAATCAATTTCTCGCTTACAACCGCTACCACTATATTGTTGATGAGCTTATCGTGAGCCGATTAAAAGGCGTGGTTAGCCACGAGTACCTTTCAGTATTAAAAAGCGCAGCTGAGTCAGCCATAAATTACCGACTAGAAGACTGTGCTACGGTTGTGTTTGAGAGGCTCACCTGTTCAGAGGCTGAGCAACTGATTGTTGAGGAGCTTTTACCGAGCATTTTCGCTGAGTTTTTGCTCCACATTCAGTCCAGCCAACCAGAGCTTGTCAGCCCATTAACACTGCTCGCTGAAGATGATAACCACCGGTCAGTGGCCAGAGCGCTGCAGGCACTCAAAAAAGATGCGCACTGGCCTGCATTTTATGAGTCGTTACCGAAAGAGGATAAAGACAAATTAGTCCGCTGGGGTAACACCGAGCTACCGTCACTTAATAAAGTCGACGAGATGTTTGCAAGCGACATGCTCACAACAGGAGTTCAAGCCTACTATAAGACGGCTTTATTGCACGCAAGGGTCATCGACGCAATGAAGATGAAGCCACGGTATAAACAACTACTGGCGGCAACACGGCTGAAGCTATTTAACCAGGATATTCGTCCGGCGTTGGATATCTGGAGAAGTTACTTTACGAAGGGGCGTGAAAGCTACCATGATGAAAAGGTAGCGGCTATCAACCGGTTTTCGTCGAGTCGCAATATGTTGCAAGATAAGGCATACCTTAAAAAGGTTGAGAGTCTCAGAGCCGATCTTTATAAAGACGAGCGCGGGTGGTCGTATGTATTTCACTGTGACTGGCTAAAAGCGCGTTACTTAACAATGAACGGAGACTTAAAAGGCGCCTGTCACTCTTACGTAAAAATTCTCGACTCGGTTGCGTTTCTTATTGGACCATTACATATCGACTTGTTGACAGATGCGCTGACGGCGGCATCGATGTGTGGCAACCAAGGTCATTCAGTGCTACTGAAAAAAGCCAAAAACCTGGCAATTTTGTTGAACTTTGATTTTCCTCATGACCACCCTGATGAATGGCCGCGCACTGCGCTAACAAAGACCGCAGACTTTGTAAAACCCTATGAGATTGAGAGGTTGCAGGGGCTTCTGAAAAATAAGTTTCCGAACGCACAAATAAACTGGAGAAAGCCTCCTTATCCATTTGTCGTCGCTGGCGAAATTAACGTTGTAGACCCGAACCGTTACTCTAAATTTGGTGATTCAGATATCCGAATTGAGCAGCTTTGCCAAGCGGTTATGAAGCGTGAATATGATGCTATCGGCAACCTTTTAGGTGATGCCGATGTCTCAAGAAACAGAAACCTTAATCGTGGCCATAATGCGTTATTTATAGCGCTTCAGAACTATGAAGACTCCTTGGTAAAAAAAGATCGAGAAGTTGTTCTCAAGCTACTAGCAAAGCTTAAAAAAGAGAAAGCTAAGTACCGGAAACGAGTTCTTGAGCTGCTAGCTGCTCGCACAGATGAGCATAAGCTGACTTGCCTTGCTCTTGCGATTAATACTGGAGATAAAGAGGTTGTCGCTGAGTTACTGGAGCTCGGCGCATCGCCATCTCAGCGCCACTCAAAGCAATTTGTACCCCCCTTGATTACTGCATTGAGGCGTCTGTCTGATATTGTGCTAGGTCTGTCGGAGCGAGCAGAAAGGGAGCAGAAGGTTAGGGATATCGCCTTCATGTTATTAAATAAGGGCGCAGACCCGAACGAAAAACACGATAAGCCGGGACCTGGTTATACCGCCGTAGCACTTGCCGTTGAAATGAATGAAGTGGACTTACTTAAAAAAATGATTGCTTGCGGTGGGGATGTTAGCGTCACTTATATCGACCCTGTCGAACAGAGCGAAATAGGTCTAAAAACAGTAGCGCGTTGTTTTCGGTCTAGCGAGGCTCTCAGGTTGCTCAATTCCATGTAGAGAGGCAAAGGGCCGGTCGATAGTAAAATGGGCTCTGTCTTTGGAGATTAGTCTTTTAAAAAGTTAGTGCAAGTCGTTAAACTCTCAAAGCACATGTCTTCAGGTGAGAAAACAGCTTACTGCTAGCTAGTAGAAATTTCAGTTTGGTCCATGAGACTTCACCAGAAGACACAAATTACGTTAGTGTAAAGATGTACTATGAAAAGCTTGCATTAGACGGCATAAAAATTAAGCTTAGCAAGTGAGCTTCGGGTATCACTGCCCACGCAGCCCTCCGAAGACAAAGAGAGCCCATCTAACCGGATGGGCTTTATTTTTGTACGTTTGGTTAGAAGCTCACCCACAGTTAGCTATTGTATGAATCACGTTTGGGAGTTGTTATCTCTCGAACCCAGTCGATTGATACCCCAGATACCGATGCCGAAAAAGACTATCAATCCAACAATTAGCATCAACAGCAGCCATAATTGCCCAGTTGTCATAGTGCTTTATCCTATTAACGAATAGTTGCTCAACGAACAGCTTGATAGCTAGATTTAACTCTAAGCATACCGACTTACTTTGAGCTTTGCTAAAAATTTGAAGACGCATCATACTTGTTAATATCAGCATCGCTGCTGAGTGTTAGTTACTAACGAAGCAGAAAAGGTAAATCGCGACCTTTAAAAAAGGAGCCAGAAAGTGAGTGAAGCAAGGACAGAAAAATTAAAACTTCCACACAAAGAGTTGGAGCTTCTGGTTGGGCTCAATGAATATACCAGTCATGCGGATGAGCTAGTCGATATCCTTCTAGAAACAGAGAGAGTGCCGAATGAGCCGTCAGACACTAAATAGTGAACAAAACCTCAAAGAAGAGAAGCAAGGACATTTTAATGAGTACAGCCTTGACGAATTATTATCAAAAAGCCCGAACGGCTGCTTTAAACTTAACTCAGAAGATAAGCAGTGGTTAAGTGGCCAGATTATTGAGGGGAATCCGTCGAGTTCAGATAAATAGTGCTGCTGATAAGGGGGTGTTTGCTGTTTAATCGTAGCGCTAAGAAACGCTTCTTAACCAACCTTATCAAGGTGGGCGGGCATCTTAATCTTTGTTTTTCCGACGCCCTGGGAAAACGAAAAGTGTTAGTGCAACCGCTGCTATTAAGACAAATGGTGCGGCACCAATAAAAATTGCTTCAAGCGTAGTCATTTTCGCCTCCTTAGGTGCCACTAACAATCCAAATAGTTTAACGCAAGATTTACGAAGGCCTAGAAGCTTTTTGCCTTAGTCATTTATTGTTAACTCACCTACAGCCATTATCGTGAAAAACGTGTTGGTATGAAAAGAGAAACGTGAAGGTTTAACGGCAGAAGAGTTAGTCAACTTGGACTTTGATCAGATAGACCTCAGCGAATAGACATTAACAATGAGTGAGCAGGATATGGTGCCTTAAGCAAGCGAAGAGTAACTGGTTCAGGACGTATGGACAACAGGCCGTCACGAGAAACAGCAACAGGACGAAAGCAAGAGAGACTAGACGGGGGCGGTGATATAAATTCAGAAGCTACCGAATCAATAAAAAGCAATCCTTTAGGTTGCTCTGTGTACCCTAGACCGCCCGTTTGCAGCTTCGGCATAGACCCAACAGATAACGGTGGCGGGGGATAACCCCGCCACTCGAAGTTATTGAACATCAAGCTCTAAAGTGGCATCGCTTTTAGTAAACAAATACGCTTTATCATTAGAGTAGACAAAAGGGAATGGGATTTTAGTGTCTTGCCCATCAACTTGCACCTGATAGTTAACAGGGAACACTACCGGACCATCATAATGCTTCGCTAACGACAAAGAGTATTTAGATGCAATTCGCTGTTCGACAGAAATAACATCGGCTAACTCGCCGGAAGGAAGCTTTACACGCGGCATCACTTTCACCATAACCTCAATAAAACAACCTTTGAATGAGGTTGGCATGTTTAATACGTCCTGATTAGATTGCTCATATGTAGTAGTGTAATTACAGCCTTCACCTGACACTAAAAAAGAAACATTTGCGTAGTTGCGGCTATGCGTTCGGTAAGACACTCCATGGTAGGTAAATTGTTTTGAGTTATTAAACATAGGTTCGAATTTAGAGTCAATTTCAGCTAAAACGGACTCTGCAGTTAGCTGTTGCGGTTCAACTAACAATACATAAGTCGGCCACCAACGTTGTGCATCGTCAATAATCCCGAATACCGAGCTCATACCTAAACCTTGAGCCAGACCTCCAGACGCAAAAGAAATAAGCGTCCATGCGTTTTGCTCCGCTTCGGAAATCAGCTCTTGAGCATCTTCTGCTCGCTCTGCGTCTTTTACTCCGTTAGGTACAACGGCAATATCAGCCCAGTTCTTAGCCGTTGATTTGGATTCATCCCAAACGTAAATCTCGTTAGTTTCTTGTTCAAAGGTGGGCGGCTCAGTTGTTTTACAGCCAATAAGAGCAACAGAAAATGCCGCTGCAGTGATTAATAGTTTTTTCATGGTTCTATCCCTGAGTCGTGAATTAACTTAAGGACTATTAAACCATATTGAGATTTTGGTGCCAGCTGAGAAACAGGATTGATTAGCCAGCCAGAAATAAATCTTGGTGAATAAAATTTAGTCAAAAAAATAGTTGTTCACGACTGGACAGCAGAAAAAAGGTCACTCTGCGAAAGTTTCATCTGCGATTTATGCGTTAAATTCATCAGGTCACGCTTTTTTTGAGCTACGTTTTATTAATTCTTAGCAAATTTTAAGAATTTTTGGGTATAAGCCGAGGAACCATCCTGTTTTTAAGTAATTATAATATATTTCAATTGGTTAAGTTGTCTTTGATTCTGTTTATAGGTTTCTACACGATACCTAACTATCGTGTAGAAACTATAGTTTTAAGGGTTTGTTGATGAAATTAGCATTAAGCCACAAGAAGATACTGTTTCAGGTGGTTGATCCCCGTTATGGATCCTGATAATTCTTTATTTAGGTTGAAATCCAAAAGGTGGACGAATGAAAGTCGAGATTTCAAAAATTATCACTTTTGACTTCAATGTTAGTGCGAATTTAGAGCTCAGAGCTGAGGTTCTAGTTGGTGAAATATTGGAGCGTTATTCAGAAAGCTTTATTAAAAGATTATTGAAGTCGACAAGACTCTCGTGCATTAACGGAGATTATTATGTGTGCGATAACGTTGCGCTCATTAAAGCGCTGTATAAATTGTATCCGCGCTTAAAAGCTGACTTTAAAGTCAATAAAGTTAAGTCTGTTGACGAAGCGAGAGATTGCGCTATCGATTCATTAATACACGACTCAATCCTCTCATTAAATGCGGTTGAGGTCTGCTCTTTTGAGACTTTCGCACGAAAAAGTGAGCGCAAACTTTTGAGCAAAAACGCATACGCAAGAGTGTTATCTAAAGGCAGAACCGCGACGAACAAGCATGACTATAAATTTCGGCCAGTTTCGCTGATAGCTCCAGAGTATCAAGAGGTAGACATCGAAGAAGTGGTTGAGAGCGTACCGGAGTTCAAAAATGCATAGTAAAGCCGCGCTGGAGTCAATTACGCGGCTATTCAACATTCCGCCACGCTTTGCCGTAAATGATTATTCTGGCCGCTTATCGCTGTTTATCGAGTGTCTACTTCAAACAAAGCTCTGCAGTCTAGAGCTTACAGAAACTCTCAAAAATACTCTAACTGAGCTTCAAAAAGACAATTGTGAAAGCGATAAAAGTTACCAGCGCAAAGACTTGTATTCATACCTTAAAAGTCATCCTTTATTTTCCACGTTAATGCTTATCAATGAGAGTGAAGAGTCGGCTGACAGCATGCGCTTGTTTATGCTTTTAGCTCGTTTGTTTTTGCTCAGAGGAAGTGATGACTACGATGCCTTTCTTCAGTTTTATAAATGTTTTTTACACGACAGAAACTCTCGAGTTGAACTGACTTTAGAGTTTTTACGCGATGCTATGAGCGATGAGTTACATGTTGAGCTTGAAAAAATAGCCGAACTAAAGGGAGATTCAGCATTAACACTGTTTTGCCGATTTATGACAGCTCGGAAGTATCGGGCCTGGACAGAGAAAAACATTGGTCCGCTGACTACAGCGAATGAGCATGAATATACGCTCATTGAATCAAATAGTGAATCAGTGAGTTACTGCGAGATGAGTGACGAGTTAGCGCATGAGAAAGGTGAATTTTTAAAGAGAGCGCCGAAGGTTGAGCTAACAGAAGAGCAGGAGCGACATAAGTTTAAACGAAAAAAAGCGGGGCTCCGGAATGCACTTTATAACAGCGCGTTAAATAGCGCCTGGTCGATGAATGCAGCGACTCCGGCCGAGCTGGGAAAGCTACTTGATGCATTGACCCCAGCCGTTCGCGACGGACAGTTTAGCCAATTGAAAAAAGAGAAAGCAGGCTTTTTAAGTGTGTTTTTTTTAAGGCTGTTGGTTGGGGCACAGGTGAGTCACATTACATTGAACAACCTGGCTGCAAAAACAAACATTAAAAACTCAGCAGATCCTGTTTTGTCATATGAGCTTGATAGACAAAAGCGTCACATCAGTGCAGAGCTTACTTTAAATTCTGCGTTGCTTGAAACGCATGAGCCTCAAGCACCTAAATTTCACTACGCCAACAACACTCGCATTACGTTGCAGCTTTCATTTCCAATACCGCAGATTTTAAACGTCACTATACGAAATATCACTGCGTCAAAGCGGCATGATGAAAATCTGTTTACAGCGCTGGAGCTATCCCAGAACGATTACAGTAATCTGTTCAGTCGACTGCTTAAAACGTCATTACTTAAAAAACGCGGAATAACGCGACGAGCAGTAGAGAGTAGTTTTGAGCACTTTGCTGTTGAGCGCTTACCGGAAACGTTTCGTTCCTTTTTGAAAGGAAAAGCCGGCGTTCAAAATCATTACATATCAGCTGAGCGATCGTTAATAGAGCAAACTACGCAGAAGTTATGGCTTCAATTTTGTGAAAGTATTGGGTTTGAAAAAATCGCTATTACGGCAGCAGAAAGTGCATCAACACTTGGTTCACGCTTTGCCTATCACGACGAAGTGGGCTCAAAAATCACGCTGCGCGAAGAAGTCCTTTCAGCAATTATCAGTCAACTAGCTAATGATTCTGTTGCCAACCATTCCTCACCTGAAAGTATGGTGACCTCTCTAAAAACAGCCGCTTTGTATATCTATTTGCGTGTTGCATCGACCGTTGGCTTGAGACCGGTGTCAGAGCCATTTCCTCCCTCTAAGCAATTTAACAGTAATCTTGGCGTGATGTCAGTGTCGGATAAGCGGGCGCATCATAGTGACGAGCGGCGTCTTATCGTGCTTCCTGACGTGCAGGTTGAATTAATAATTGCGTTTCAAAAAGTCGCACGAGCACTGTCGCGGTGCCTACAGGTTGATGAGCCGCAATCAATAGTTATGGACTTTAATGCAGATACGTTGAGCTGGGAGCACTTTTCACAAAGTCACGTCAATCAACTACTGCAACAAAGAGTAGGGCAGCCTCTCATTAATCACAGCTTTCGCCACTCGGCGGCGCGCCGCTTTTTATATGAAAATTTAAACTCAGGCACGTTTAAGCAATCAGAGCTCGACTTATTAATGAATCATAGCCGCGCCGGTGTCAGTAATTTCAATATGCGCAGTCTTGTGAATTTGAGGGAGCTTGTTAAGCAACAGCGTACTCGTATCGAACCATACGATAATGAGTTTGAGCACGACGATGCGAGAGTTTTAAACAAGCTGACGACTTTGAGCACGGCGTTATGAGTCTTGAGTTAGCATTTTTTGTCGATGCGTTGTCGAGCAGCGACACTTCGGTTCGCAAGCACGCTTCCTTTTGTCTTGATCTTTTGAGCCAGCATTGCGACCGGGCATTTGATGCTAAACAAAAGCTCGGGAAACGGTATTTTGTTGAAAAAGCGCGAGCGGTTTACCTGGAGGCTGAAATGGACTCAGAACTCGAGGCACTGTCTGTTAGCTTATTTTCTCTTTACGAGGAGTGTGCAAAGAGAAATCCAGTCTTAGTACCGCCGGCTCAATATCTTCCTGTCTCGAGTTTCAGACCCGTGATATCAGAGCAAATGCCGGTTTTTTTGCTGCAGGAGAAACTGGATTTAGTGCTTAATGAGCAGCTTTCTTCTCCGGCTAGGTTAACGACTACGTCTCGCTGGATGATGCACGTACTGTATTTGTCACGAAGTTTGGCTTTAACGAACTTACAGGACATTACAGCTCTGATTGAGTCTTGCGAAGAGGAAGTTTACATACTAAAAGATGCGTCGCGAGTGCTAGTGAATATAAAAAGCACAACGCTCATGTTAGATGCTTCTGCACTGTTGCATTTGAAAAAACTAAGCAGTTTTGAGCAACATAAGCAATACGTAAAATCTATAGAGAAGTGTTTTTCGCAGTGGGTAAGGGAAACGTTTACGCTTGTTACTGAGTTGAATGCTGGTGAACTATCGCTAAGACACTGTCTCGACGCATTGAGTTTTGAAACGCGAGCGCCGGCGCTTGATGCTTATTCTGAGGTGACTAATACCTTGCCTGTTACCAGACTCGTTAACCTTGCTACGAGAGTTCCCGTTGCAGGGAAAGCGACTCAAAAGCGCGCGGCCAGGCGTAGCATGAAGTCCCATTCTTTTATTAATAAGCTCTCAGAGTCGGCGACACAACATTCGGAATTGTCCTTCGATATTTCTTTGAATAGTCGTGATTTACAGCTTCTCACCAATCTCAGAGCATCACTTAATGCTTTTAAAGAGAGACAGCCGAACGAAAAAAGAAATTCAAATCATTTCAAAAAAACAAAAGGCGAGATGTTATCGCTACTCGAGCAGTTAAATGATGAGCAAATTAGTGCTGTTTGTGCGTTAGTTGCAACTTATTGTATTGACTTGTTTCTATATGGCTCGCCTCACAAAGAGCGCCTTGCTGTCAACACCGTGACGACTTACTTGTCGACGCTGATGAGCTTCTCAAAAGCCGCATTATCCGAAGAGCAACTACTTGTCCGCGCTCAAAGTAATGACGTTGAACTTAGTGACTTAACAGAGCTGGTGTCTGATACGCTCAGCGACTTAAACAGTGCAGATAAGCAATCCACCGTGATTAACTTTTTACAGTACGTCTACCAAAACTCACCAGTGAAGCTGTTTGACGCAGAAGAGCTTGAGTATTCTGGTGCAGGCGTTTTTGGAGAGCGGGTTTCATACATAAGTCCGGAAGAGTTTGATAATGCGTGTGCTGAGTTTCTGTCAGAAGTTGATAGCTCAGAGCGATGGCAAGCGGTCCACTTTGCGCGAATTTGCTATGCGCTTGGGTTAAGAAAGCAAGAAGCGCTGCTACTGGAATGTGACGATATCGATTTTGATACCGAGTGCGCTTATGTGACTCGAGTGTACAAGCGAAAAACCATCCGTGCGTATCGCAGAGTCGCTCTTTGCTTTATGAAAAGCAGCTGGGTGATTGAGCTTCAAGATTATATAACGAAGCGGAAGCAGCATGGGCGAGACAATGTGTTTGATAACCGCGTGCTGTCGGTTACGCTTCAGCCTCTCATTACGCTCATGAGAAAGCACGCATGCGATGATGAATTTGTTGTGCACTCGCTTCGTCACAGTGCGGCGAACAACACGCTGTTTCAGCTTGTCTTTACGTCTATCAATGACGCTGAGAAGGTAAAGGCACGTTATGCGTTTCTGACTCACGACATATTTTCAGAAGCGCAAAACAAACAGATAAGAGCAAGTTTCGAAAGTCTTGGTCGAGAGGCGTCTTTAAGTCAGCCTATCCTCGATATAATAGCATCCCAACTCGGTCATGTAAGCCCCGCGGTCACAGCGCACAATTATTACCATCTCCTCGACTTTTTACTCTATGAAATTAACCCAGAACGACAACGAGGGCTGAGTTCGTCGCAGCTGCTAAATTTTCTACCAGACAACAATCACAAGTTTGATGTGAAGAAACGGTATGAAAAGTGCCTGAATGGTGCGGAGGTTGAGTCACTTTTGTTTCAACTCGCGAGAAGAGGGTTAAATGGGCAAGTGGTTAATATCGCACCTGCGAAGCAAACAGGTGAATTGCATGTATCCAGTCAGTTGTCATTCAATGACTACATAAGCGGGCTTGCTGCTTACAAAAAACAAGGTCGAGAGGTTAGCCTACCTAACTCTCTTATCGACTATTTCAACTCCTGCTCTGAAGCGCTTAATGTCGACTTTCTTGAGGAAATTAGCTCAAGGAATTATGCAAGTTGTCACCGCTTATTCGAGCGTATTACTCGGGTGAATTGGAACTCGAAAAACCTGCGTGCATTAAAAGTACTCGTCTATGCTACCGAAAAAGGTGAGGTGACCGAGTATCGGCAGTTGAAGCGATACTTACGTGCGCTGCATTTGTTTGGGCTAAATAATATGAGCTTGGTTATTTATGTTGGTGAGAACTCTAAAAAAATAGAGCGGTGGCATGAATTAATAGAAAAGGAAGGGCATAGTTTAATGGTGGAAGCCGATAATTCGATTACGCCTACTTTACAACCAAAACCATATGCACTGCGCTGGGCGCCTTGGACAGAGCTTGCTGACACCTGCTTGCTTATCGAGAGCTATGCAAATTATTTGTACTCGGAACTGGAGTAAAAAGTGGACTTATACTTTGAGCGTAAAGAGCTGTTTGAAAGTTTAGAGTTACTTATTCAGTGTGCGAGTAAATTTGCTGAGGACAATATCACCCGTGAGCATTTTGTTGCGCTTGCAGTAGATCCTAGCTCGCCGGATGTAACAATAGCGACGCATGTGCAGGCACAGCCGGCGCAAGCTTGCTGCACTTTAAAAGTAAAGCACGGTAATAACGAGAAAAAGTTATCTATCGAGGTATCAGCACTCGAGCTTAGAAACATCCTAAGTAAAATATCTTCGGCTGAATTCGTAAAATTCGCTTTTAATGTAGATGACGATGCGATTTTGGTTACGGCTGCTATGAATTCTGGTGATGATCTCTTTGAGAACGAGGAGTTTTCAGAAGCGCCACACACAACACGTTACTATGTAAGCTTCAAACCGCTCACAAATTGCGTTGAGTACGACCTAGAGCCGCCGTTATCAGGAAATGCCGAATTTACAATATCAGCTGCTGAAGCCGCATTGCTTTTAAACGGCTGGAAAGCGAATAAAGAAATCGCTGGACTTAACGCGCGAACTGTAGCTTTAACATCTACGTCGCTTTATTCCGCTTATTTTTTTGCGCCGCTAGGTACAGATACAGGAGCTCCATCAGCGGTCTGCGCATTGCAGATGGATGCGTTGAAAGTGCTCTCAAAAGCCGCGATTTCCTTAACTAAGCAAACAGAGCCTTTAAAAGTTATGCTGTCGCAGCGTTACGTGTACTTATATATTCAAACGACAGTAGTAAAAGTAATTAGTGCTGACGCATCTTTACTGCCGGCTCGAACGAACTTTAGCAGCTTTGGAGAGTGCTCTGTGGCAGCTAAAAGAGCGGATGTTGCTCAGGCAATAGAAAACGTTGATATTAGTAATACCTCAGCCCAAACAGATCTTTACCTTCATTTTAATGATGGCGAAAGTATAGAGGTCGAATTGACTTCAAAACAAGCAAGAGCGAGAGACTGCTTTGCGCTGTCGCAGGTAGAGGTTTCCCCGCGTGGAGATGTTTTGAAGTTTTCTTTATCTCACCTAAAAGCTGCGCTAGAGCTTTTAGGTGATTGTAGCCTTGTTCGAATAAAAGGCTTGGATAAAGAACAGCCCCGAGCGTTAGTCTTAAGTGACCCAAAAAACGAAAGACAAGTCTTATTGCCCTGCCGCGTTTAGTCAGACTGAATCGCCACTGATTTGCTAGACACCTCATAGCCATCTAGGTGGCATCAGCCCCGAGCAGTTTGAGCATGCCTCATTTTGAGGTGTCAGGGTGTCGATGGTACTGGGGGCATTCCAGATAATGGCATAAAAGAGGTGCTTATGAGTAACAACCGATACCCCGAAGAATTTAAAAATAGCATACTAAAGAATATTAGATTAATTGGCATACTGTAATTCTCAGGCTAAGTCAGGCGATGACCACACTGGTGGTGGTAACTCAGGTAATGACTGAATCGTGACGGGAAGGCACAGCAAGTTGCTCTATATACATAATAATACTGAATCGTTATCATTAGAAATATTATGGCTTTCGGAATAAAACGAGATGATTGGGTCTGTGAAAGATAAAAAAATGATAACAGTCTTTGAGCCTATAGATTTTAAAGTGCCTAGGCCAGCAGAGCTTATTGACGAGCTAGATATAGAAGCATTGGGGAAATCAGAAGGAAAAAGAGATCTTCCACCAACAAATGCTAAAACCCCTGATTCAAACGAATTGAATTTCAAACACACGTTTCACTCAAAAGTAACACAAGCGTCTCTGAGAGTTCAGGAGTCTTACGCAAAGTTATCTTCGGCTATAACGTCGCTTAACGTTGAAGCAGAGGTCGCAGAAGTTGAGCGGTTGCCGTCAATTTTCGAGGAAAAGGCAAAAAATAAGCGTTCAACTTTAAGAGCTGAAGTAAAAAGAGCTGAAGAGGAAGTAAGTGTACTTGAAGATGAGATGGACCTATTTAAACGAGAAAATAAGATAAAGCGAGGCGCTCACTATCCTGAAAGTGTAATTATGACGATAGCGACTTTTGTTGTGTTATTAGTTGTAGAGTCAGCAATGAATGGCTACTTTTTTGCTCAAGGCAACGACTTTGGTCTATTAGGAGGGGTTCTTCAGGCAGGGCTAGTTTCAGTAGTGAATTTAGCGGCGGGTGGTCTCCTGGGGTTTTTCTGCCTTCGGCAACTGAATCATGTTGCAAAGTGGCGAAAATATACATTTGGAGCGCTAGCCATCATTCTTATGTTTCTAATTTTTATTTTTAATTTACTAGTTGGTCATTATAGAACGGCACTTGCTAACGATCCTGATAACGCGGCAAGAGTGGGCTGGGATACATTCACCGCCGATATATTAGCCCTTGGAGAATTTGACTCATGGATGCTTTTTATTATTGGGTGCGTAATTGCAATATTAGTGTCTATAAAAGCGTATGGTGCTGATGATAGTTACCCTGGCTACGGTCGGCTTGATCGTAAACTACGAGCCGCTAGGGGTGAGGTTGAAGATTTAGCTGAAGAGTGGAGTGAGATAATTCAAGAAACCTTTGAAGAGGTATCAGGGCGACTTCACGAGTTACAGCTTTCATGTAAAGACAAAGCAAGCCAACTGGATGCTTACCACAATTCACTTCAACAGCAGATGAGTATTCTTGAGCATTATACGACATCGCTGGATAGTGCTTATCAGACATGCGTTATGAAATACCGGGAGATAAATAGTCAATATCGAAGTACTGAAGCACCAGGTTATTTTAGCCAACAACCGGAAGTTGAACTTGCTCACAGGTTTGTACCTCCATCTATATCGGATAAAAGAGCTCAAATTAAAGCGCAGCTAGAAGATATCTCTAAAATGACGCCTCGGCTAACCGAGAGTTTGCACGCTATTTTTCAGCGCCAAATTCAAGGAGTGACGACGAAATGAGTAGAAGGCGTAGGCAGGCGAAAAAGAAGTCCAATTTTATTGGGATGCTCTTGATCTTAGCATCCATAATAGTGGTCGTATCGGTTGGATGGGTTTTTATTGAGAAAAAATCGACTGCAGTCGAGATCGATGAAATCACTAACTGCCCAGTTGAAGGGGCAAATTCGATTTCTGCTATTTACATTGATACAACTGATTCACTTTCTCGAGATCAATCCTTATTCATAACCCGCACACTGACTAAGTTGATTTCTGGATCAGAGAAATATGACAAGTTCCTCATTTATTTCCTAACGGAAAATGCTGAAGACTTAGTCTCTAAATTAGAAGTTTGTAATCCAGGCGACGGAAGAAACGCTAGCGCCCTTACTAGTAACAAAAGACAGATTGAAAAGCGTTGGCAAGCTCAATTTATGAACAAACTTAGTCTAGCTTTTGCGAATTTAAAAACGGCCCCTGAGGCATCTCGGTCGCCGATTATTGAGGGATTGAAATATGTTTCAACGGATGCATTTGCAGGCTTTGATGCTTCGTCGAAGAGAGTATTACTTGTTTCGGACTTGCTGCAGCACTCTAATCTGGTTAGCCACTACAAATCGGACTATGGGCTTGAAGATGAATACTTTCAGAAAAACATCGATAACTCACTACCATACTTAGAAAATGTAGCAGTAGAAATTTTCTATGTCGTCCGGCCGGAGAACCGTATGCTGCAGACGAATAAACATATTCGTTTTTGGGAGAAAGTGATTTCAAGAAGTGGTGGTTACATTAATGACTTGCATATGGTCAAGTAGGAGAAGGAATGGATTCTAAGTTAATCTCGGGTCGTTCAAAACGTGCAATGGAGCGTTTCCAGGTAAGAAAAATTTTTATTGGAGCTGTCTTACTGGGCTCACTATTTGCTTTTACGGGAACTGTCCTTGGCAGTCCTCTTCTCGCAATTTCTGGGCCCAACATAATAATGTTTTTATACATAGCCTGGGCGCTAAAAAGAAATACGGATATACCCAATAATATAATAGGTGATAGTTTTTATTATCTCGGCTTTATATTGACCTTGGTCGCGTTGACGGCCTCACTTATATCACTCACAGATGATGTTGTTTCCATCTCTAAAATTGTTGGTAGCTTTGGAGCTGCTATGACAACTACCATTGTCGGATTAATAGCTCGTTTAGTGGTAACCACTTTTTCGATAGAGGCGGCTGAGCGCAGGGAACAGCTCGATAAAGAAGTCGAGCGATCAATAGATAAATTTGTTACGCAGCTTGATGTCATGACTGAGAAGGTGATTGCCGATATGGTTGCTATGTCGGCTAATATAGGTTCGTCGATCGCTGATGTTATTTTAGAGTTTCAAGAGTTGAGTAATGAATTGACGTCAAAAAATAAACAAGTAACTGACAATGTTAATTCAGCAACAAATGCTTTAACGAACAGAATTAATGCTATAAAAGTTGATCCGGAGTTGGTTAATCGAGTTGTAAGTGAGTCTTTAGCAGGTTTCTCAACCGAAATGTCGAAATTAAGCTCATCATATGAAAGTGCGGTAAAAAACGTTACACAGGTCAATGATAAGCTTAATGACACTCTTGTTAATATTCGTTCTGATATTGTTGCCACACAAGAAGAAATAAATAAGAAAATCTCCTCTTCCATCGAGCGTCAAGTGAATGATTTTGATGCGACGATGTCGACGTTTTCATCAAAAATAATTGAAGAGCTTTCGTCATTTAGCGCTATAAAAGTTGAATCTGACAGAGCAATGAATGATTTAAGCGAGCACTATAAGAACAGTATTGAGAGCCAAAATACTATTATCGAAAAAATTAATGTGAGCCTGACTCAGCTTGGAGACCAATATAAGAAAACCGCGGAAATTAGTGAGCAACAGAATGCCGGTTTTGAAGCTCAGGCCGAGACTCTTCGGGGGCTGGATGATGTAACGTCTACTCTAAATAAAGCTTTGGCAAAAACGACGGACGAATTGAGTGAACTTGATGCACTTAAGGCACGTGTAAATACTCAATTATCATCGGCGCTCACCGAAATGTTAGAAATCCTGAGCAAAACGAACGACATGGCTGACTTTGCGGGAGAAGATATGAAGAAGGTTTACAATGAATTAAACCTCCAGATTCAACAACTACGAGCATAGGCTTGTCGATGTCAGAATTAAGCAGTGAAAAATCGCAATCGATTATCGAAACATCATTGACTGAGTTGGCATTTATTTTCTTTTTTGTTTTGCTCGCGTTTTCAGCATTAAAAATTACTGAGATAGCGCAGGAAAAAAAAGATAGTGAGGTAAAAGCAGAAAGTTTACAGAAGGATAGAAAAGAATTGGTGCAAACGCTTTTACCGATACAAAAGGCTATAGCAAATGAGACAACTCCACCAAAGCTTTCGTCCACTCGCAGCATTGACGAATCGAGTCTAGACGAGATATTTACTGGCCTGGATAAGACTAAGAAAGATACTCTAGCAATTATAGAAAGCTTTAAGACGATGGAAAGAGAGCTGTCGGAGTCAGGGCGAAGCGCCTCTGAGATTGCCCAAGCTTTAGAGAGAGTAAAGGAATTATCGAGTTCAAAGAGTGGGGATAGAAATTTAACGGACATTATTTCTGAAATAGAGACACGTATGATGACATTGCAAGGTCAAAACTTAAATCTCAGGAATAAGCTAAATGCTGTTGGGAACGGGTTAGACCACCCTCCTTGTTGGGCCGATCCCAACACTGGTGAGATACAGTTTGTTTATGAAGTTACGATAGCTGAAAGCGAGATTAAAGTAGCCAAAAGCTGGCCGGAGACGAGAGCTAAGGAAGTAGGTTCTAAGCCGTTTATAGCTGAAGGGTTAGGAGCTTATTCCGAACCGAAAGATTTTTGGATTGCCACGCGCTCATTATATGAAAGTTCTATTGATGCTGAATGTAGACATTTCGTAAAAGTCTATGACAAGGCTTCGTCTAAAGATGCCTTTAAACGATATTTACTCACTATTGAGCGACATTTTTATAAGCTACTCTTATGAAGCAGTTGAAACTAACCGATGAGCGAAAAAGACTAGATAACGAGTTAAAACTTTTACGACAAGAGACTAAGCTGCTAAAAAAGCATCCAGATAGTGCTCAAAAAAGTTTTTTTAATCGACTTGTATACTGGAGAAGTATTAGCCGAAGGTAAATGTATTTAGGCGCCACTAACTTGCTAAACAACCTATAGTCATTGGTGACATCCTTGCCGGTTAGACCAAGTTGACTTCAGGTAAATTACTTATGAACCATGTTAAGTGTTTGATCAAGAAAAAAGTGTACAGGAAAAGAAAAGCAGGTAGATACAATCAGACTTACGCCACCTGTACCAAGTGTGGAAATCAAACGGAAAGTTACGGCTCAGGAGATGTTAGTACAAAGCGATGTTTTGTTCTAATGAGCATGAGTTGCCCAAGAGCCGAAAAAAACTTTTATGTTGCTGAGCCGGGAAATGGTAAAGAGAGAAGCGATTATATAAGTGAGGGGGGCTTTAACAAGTTTGAAAGCTCTGACATCAAAGCGACCGAGGGTGACGTTTTATTTGAGTCATTTTTTGAAGCGTCGTCTTTTGCTAAGAGTAATCCTGGCTCAGTCGTAAAAAGAATTGAGAATGGTAAGGGGTTTATAGTTAGTACAAAAAGGCCTTAATCAATCTATGTATAGTGATCAAGTAGAGACCCCTGCGGTTTTATAGTTATAAAAGTAACTTTGTCCTGCCTGGTATGTGTTAGTTTCGCTAAACTGTATATTCAAACTTCGGAAGTCCATTTTCCCTCAATTAATATGCTTTTCGTTGGACCAATTAAATCCCCTCAAGTTTAGCGAAGCAAGCTACTGGAAATTTCTAAAGCGACTAACCTTATGTTATCTTAATGTTGTTATTTTTTGGTGGGGGGTTAAAATTGAAAGGTTTATTTAAGAAATTTACAGTTGTTTTTGCTTTATTAGGCGTAGCGGCGTGTTCAGGAGGGGATGGCGCTAGTGAGGACGATATACAAAAAGCTCTGACGATGGAGCTGCCATCGGGCTTAGCAGTTGCCGATATAGAAAAGCAAGTCTCTGAAAATGTAGGGGATAAGATTGAGCCTTTATGGCGAGCTCGTTCTCACGTTGAAATTACTTTTACCGAAGACTTTTATAAAAGGGTGAGTCAGGCAGGTGATGTTGCGGTTGTTAAGCCTACGGCGCAGAAAGGTGACACGTTAAGTGGTTCACTAATCACGCGTTCTAAGCCAAACGGGCAAAATGGCTGGGATGTAAGAATTGAGAAATTGGACATTGCTAACATATCGGGAGTTCCTGAGACTAGGTTTGGAGTTAATGGCTTTGTACTGGACGGCTCTGATGACCACAAGAGTCTCCTAGAAAAAATAAAAAAGCAAAAGGAAGAAGAGGCAGAGCGTCAACGTATTGCCGCAGAAAAAGCTGAAGCCGCAAGAAAGGCGAAAATTGCTGAAATCAGAGAGGCAATGAATGGAACATGGTCAGCAGACTCTCCATTGCTGTACGAAGGAACTATATGGTCTAACAGAAGTGCCCGAAAAATAGCGTTTGAGGTAAAAATCCCTGAAGGCACTGAGCCATTCGGGGAGGGATCTTTAGTTATGTACGACTACGATTCACCATGGGTACAAACGACAGTGCCGATGGTTTTCAAAGTTGCTGACGATGCTACTGGCCTAGTTATAAATGTTACTCAAAGCACAGAGTTTAAGCCTGTAGGCTTCATTTTATACCAACAGCGAGATATAACTCTGTCCTCTAAAGGTGTTCTTCAGTTTAGAAAGTCCACCTACAGAGGCGGTGAATATAAGAGTCAGTTGAACAAGGGAAAAAATGAGGAGCGGCTAGAACTAGTTAAACGTTACAGTGACCTCCTTAAAAAGCACAATCCTATCTTGGCTGAGCCTAGAATGGAAAATCTGCCGTTGCAAAACAATACGTACTCTCTTTTTATTGTAAAAGCTAATAAAAGAGGCAAAGTATATGGTACTGATCGGTATGAGAGAGACTCTTCGGTCGCCACTTCAGCTGTCCATGCCGGCTTGCTAAAAGATAAAGAAGTGGGTGTGCTTAAGATTATCAGGCGTGAAGTTGATCGCTGCTTTGGCAACGGTGGCACGACGAAAAATGGTGTAACGTCAGAGACAGAACGTACCTGCCATCGAGCTTATGAGATGGAATTGGTAGAAAAAATGTAATCTTGCGGGGCTTTATGTTCAAGTATCCTTTTGGAGTGCAGTGGCCAAGTAAAATTGGCCGAGAGCTATAGCTATTTCATTATCGTTTCTCGACAATTGTACTAATGCTGCCTCAATCGACTGTGATAACCAATAATATAATCGCTGATTCGTTCTTTTCCTTCGGCTAAGCTAAATTAAATTTGCTCAGGACCTAGCGGGATAGGGCGTAATATTATTTTAGTAATGAAGCTATTAAGAACCAGCCCCTGGATAAGTAAAAAGCCGTTTATGACTTAACATAAACGGCTGTACTCGTGCTGGGTGATAAGTGCAACTGTAGTGGTCAAGAAAAACTGGCCACCGATTTTTAGTTTGGCTTTATAAGGAGCTATTAAAAGTATTATTTAATTGATGCGCGAGTCTTTGTGCGGACTCTGCCTTCTTGCTTAGCTCTGGCGACAGCCGCATGAAGCATGCGCAAACCAGCAGCCTTCCTTGTAGACGCATTACGAGCTTGATTTAAAGCCATAAAAATCTCCAGAGTATCTGTTGTGGGTGAGTTAGCTATTAACTTGCTAGCCCACTTTAATTTAAGCCCTCAGACTCGGCAAGTCTATTATAGAAAAATTCAATTGTGACCGTTGCATAAACTATGATGAGACGACCGTTAGTCGACGGTCTAATTTGTCACCGCGCTCTAACCAATGACTCGACTTATGAGTCGAGCTTACCTGTCTAAAACGCAACTGAATAGTTAGTTTTTTTATTTACGAAAGGGTTTATAGCTATCAATTTCTGCTGTTTCAGAAAGTATCAAAACAACTGACGGTTTGCTGCCACCACTTTCGTTAATTGTTATCCGTTTGTGATTTTGGTAACGTTTGCTTAATAACATAATAATATGCAAATCAGCCAATCTATATAGACAGAGCTATGACTATCAAGAAAACTTTAATTGCAACAGCGCTCCTTGCTTTGGCTCAGCCTGCTTTAGCGCAAGATAGTGACGATTCAATTGAAATAAGCTTTAAAGGCGACGCTATTCCCGGTGAGCCAGTAATCTATCAGCGCCATCAAGAGCGCATGAGTCAAGGTGTCACTAAATCAGCAAGCCTGAGTGATGACGCTCTAGCATCATTAGATGTTGTAGATGTGGCTGTGTTCTACAGCCCTGTATTAGAAGATACGCTCGGCACACAAGAGATTATTCGACGTGTTGATTTCTGGTTTGAAGAAATTAACCAAGGCATGCGTCAGTCTGGCACCAGCGTTTATTACAATCCGGTTTTTGTTAAACCTTTTATCTTTGATGTAAGGGATGACCCGTTTGCTGGAGAGTGCGTTCCTATTGCGGACTGCACCAATCTATTTCCTGCCAGAATGGAAGATACACCTTACCTGCCAATGATTGACCCAGAATCTACCGAAGATGAAGCTGGCATGACTGCGGCACAGTTTGGAGCCGATCTGAGCCTCTATATTCAAGAGTCATCAGATTATGATATTGAAAATGGGCCACTTGGAACTGCTGGTGTATTTCAAAGAACTTCAAGAGTTGCTGATTTAACGGTGGCACCAACCGTTATTGAGCGAGATTTGGTTGACAACGCGATGGTATCGACCGCTCGCACCATTATGCATGAGTTCGGTCACAATTTCGGTTTGCAGCATCAGTTTAATCGAGCAGAAGGCTGGGAGAATACTGAAGCCGAGGAATACAGTTTTGCTTGGCAGTGCGGACAAGGTGACGAGCACAGTCGTGCCACTGCGCTTTGGGCAACAACAAAGATTGGTTTTGAACGCTTAAACTTATTGAGCAACCCTGACATCATGCGTCATGATGAAGCCTGCGGCGACCCACAAGAAGCCGACCAAACTCGCGCTGTTAACGAATATGCTGAAACGGTCGCATCACTGGATGACCGCCCTGTAGCAACAGCGGACGTCTCATTCGATAAAGATAAGTATACCGTGTTAGCAGGTCAGGACGAGCTATTGGTTAATGTCACTCGTAGTGGCGATACCAGTGAGTATGCCGAAGTGCAGGTGGTCACACACGATGGCGGGGCTAAAGAGGGTGAAGATTTCTTGTTTTCTGGCTCCATTGTAGGTGATGGAGAGTCTCACAAGCCATCAGGTGCGGTTGTTAAGTTCCAGCCGGGTGAAGCAACAAGTTTCGCCACTATCGATTTAACGAACGCGGATACGAGTGTAACAAAAACATTCACGGTGTCTTTACGTTTCCCGTTAAAGTTAAACACAAACGATGACACTGCACTGGTTGAACTGCAAGGCGATAACGGCCCTACTTCATCGGGTACGGTCAGTGCTGAGCAGACAAGCTTCCTGCTGCCTGAGAACGACGAGCAGGTAGTAACTCTAACGCGCTCAGGTGATTTGTCGCATGAAGCTGTCGTCAAAGTTGAATCTGTCGATGGCACAGGCACAGCCGGTCAAAACTACTTCCCGGTTGACCGTTTTGTTCACTTTCTACCAGGTAAGGAAACAGCCACCTTTACTGTCAGAAGCGGTGAAACAGACGATGTTAGTACATTCCAGGTTAATGTTAGTTCACCAATGAATGTGTCAGTGGAGCAGTCAACACTTGATTTCACGGTTAAATCCGGTAAACGTGGATTAGCGACATTCCCGCTGCAAGAAACGGGCGAGTTAGACTACCCTGAAGGCTTATGTATCGATGATATGCCTGAAGATGGCGTGCAAAGACACTATGACGACGAGCATATCTGCGGCTTTCAAATGAATCACGCTGATGGCACATTAACGTACTCAGTTGATATTGAGCGTATCGGAGGCTCTACAGGTGAGCTTGAAGTTAATGTCTTTTATGTTAGTGAAGACTACTTGATGCCAGACCGATACAACGATGCGGGTGAATTGGTTGATGTTGATGACCGTATGGATTTTGTAGACGGCTCACACTTTGACGAGCACGGCTTTCTTCCGGGCGAAATGTTGAGCTGGAGCACTAAAACAGTGACCTTCGCTGACGGCGAAACAAGCAAAACCATCGATATTGAAGTGACTGATTTACCGCAATACGCTGAGCAAGACGGTTATCAGTTTATGCTTGAAATCGAAGCTGACCGGTTATTGCAGTACACCTATAAAGCCGGTGCTATCAATTTCCGTGTTGAGCAGGCATCAATGCCAGATGATGACGGCGGTGATGACGACAACGGTGGTGGCGACGACAACGGCGGTAACAATGGCAATACTGGCGGTGGTAACACCGGCGGCGATAATACTGGATCAGGTGAGACGTCGGGTGGTTCAACCTCATTTCTATTTTTGGCTCTCATTTCGCTGTTGGGCTTGCGAAAATATCTAGTCAAAGAATGATAGGTTAAAAAGGAACCACTATGAGTCGCTTTAAAGAGAGCTTTACCTACTTTTTTGATGACGAGAAGTGGCTAGCGAAAGGCTGGCTGCTCTTCTTAATTCCTTTGGTGCCTGTTTTTGGAGTTCTCGGTATTTTCCTCCTAAAAGGCTGGCGCTTGTCCATGGTGGACAATTTATCAAAGGGAGAGAAAACGCTACCAAAGTTTGATCCACTTACTTGGTTGAAAAATGGGCTTATTTTATGGGTCGCCCTTTTTGTCTACTCATTTGTTCCGCACATCGTCGCATCAATAACCGGCGTTGGGGGTATTGTTGATTTCTTTTCAGACATCAGGACCTTAATAACTGAAGGGTTTGAGCCATTTATTAACGATGAATTACAAGATTTTTTCTGGCAAATGGTCATTTTTCTTGTTTGGGGCATTATCTCACTGCCTATATTTCAAGCGGGAATGATTCGTTTCACCATTAATGGAAGCTGGAAAAGTCTTTACAACATACCTGGTAATGCTGCGGTGGCTGCACGTCATACTTTAGCTTTCATTAAGTTTTATGGTTACTGGCTACTATTTATACTTCTTGTAATCTTAGCTGACATGATATTAGCGGCTACTTTCATTGGGGCGCTATTAATTCCTGTAGTGACTGTTACATTTTTTTATATTATGACGGCGTCGGAATTGGGGCATTTGGCCAAAAGGGTACGCGCATCGAGATCGCAATCATTAAATATTACTGAGTCCGCTAACTCTCATTAACTTTTAGAAAAAGGGTTCTACCCAGACTTTATGAACACATCGAAAAAGAGGGGTAATGTGCCTATACGGAGTGCTCATTACCAGCACATAATTTAAACGGGAGGCCGTAGGGCAGACATGAGAAACTGGCGTCAGCTGTCGACAGCCCCATTTATATCGCGGACTGTTTTGTTTTTTTAATGTCTTCCCAACCATCCTGTAGGTACATTATTCTCTCAACCTTCCAGTGGACTTCCCAGACTTTGCTAGACACCTCATAACCATATTGGAGTGGTATGCTAAAGCGGTTGCGCTATAATCGGTGTGCTCGCTTTAATTAACGTTTAAGTAAGGATGCACATGGCAAAACTGCTCAAAATAATAATGATAAACGGGCACCTGCCGGGTGTGGTGGAACTAGACTTAGACGGTCATACCAATATTTGCGGCTCCAATGCCTCCGGTAAAACCACCTTACAGCGAATGATCCCGGTATTTTATGGCGAACTGCCTAACCGCGTGGTGCCTAAAACGCGCTTAAACTTTGATAAATACTATCTGCCGTATAAAAACAGCTATGTCATTTACGAATACCAACGTCCGGCGAACGGGCCCGCGCAAGTAGTGCTGACCAAGCGCGCCGACGGCATTGATTACCGTTTTATTGATTGCGGCTATCAGGCCGAAGATTACCTGTACGAGAAAAAAGATGGCGTGGTAGCTCGCGAATACAGCGATTGGGCGCAGGATATGCGTGGTCGGGGTATCGACATCACCGCCAAAATTTCCAGCACCACCGAATACCGCAACATCATCCTTAACGACATTAAAAACGACCGTAGCAGCCGTAGCGAAAGCATCAAACATCGGCAACTTGCTGCACGGTATGGTCTGGCTAATGACAACTTTCGTCTGCGGCATATCGAAAAACTAGTATCTGCCGTGCATGCCAAAGAAGGCAAAATGGATACTTTAAAAAGCATGTTGGCAGCGATCTTAGAAGAAGACGGCTACAAACGCCCGGATAATACCTTTACCGGCGATAAGATCCGCGCCTGGTTGCGCGACATGAAACAATTTTTAAAAGTTGACCGGCTACAAAAGAGCCTGGCGGATATCGAACGCATTAGCGCTGATCGCACCCGCACGCTGGAGCAATTGTGGCACTTAAAAGCGGTTATCGAAAACGATTTTAGCGAGCAAAAGCGCCTAAAAGCGGATACCGAAGCGGCTACTCAAACCCTTAAACGCGAAATCAATGACGCGCAAAACGCTTACGAGGCGCTGCGTAGTGAATTACGCGATCGTAAAAGCGATGCTCAGGCGGATGTTAAAAGACTCGAAGAGCAGTTAAACGACGCGCAGCAACAGTATGACAACTACCGCGATAACGACATAGAGCGGTTAGGACGTGAACTCGAGGCCTTGCCCGAGCGCCGCAGCGAACTCCAGGGGCTGGAACAGCATTACGCCACCATGATGGATGCGCACAAAGACGAAGCGCAAAAGCTGCAAAGTCACAAGCTGGAGATTAAAGAAGAGCTGGAGCAACGCAGCACCAAACTGCGCCGTAAAATCGAAGACAAAGCCGCGCAAAAAACGGCGGTGATGCAGCAAGAACTCGATGCAGCTAAACAGCTAAACCAGCTGCTGCAACAACAGCAGCAGGCCGTACGCGAGCAGTACGAAGCGCAACTAGAGCAGCAGCAAAACGAACTGGCCGCAAAACGCGCACAACGCGAATTATCAACATTAACCGACGATGAGCGCAACGAAATGCAGATCGCCGAGGCTCGTGTTGATCAGGCACAGGAGAAGCTCAACCAACACCAGCAGGTGGTTAGCCAGCAGCAAGAGCAGCTTAATGTTGCGTTGCGTGAGCGTGAACGGCTGGATAGTCAGGTAACAGAGGCCCGTACGCTGCTGGCGCAGAGTGAGCAACGTATCGAACAGTTGCAACAACGACTACAACCAGCAGCGGGGAGTTTGCGTCAGTTTTTAACCCAAAACGTCGAGCACTGGGAGCAATCTTTCGGCCGCGTGGTGCCGGAGCCCTTATTGCAACGCACCGACTTAACCCCGCGGCTGATAGCAGACGACCAAAGCCATAGCCTGTTTGGCGTTGAGCTTGATTTGCACGCCATTGACCTGCCAGAGCATGCTGTTAGTGAAGAGCGTTTGCGCGAGCAATTAGAAATAGCGACCGAGCATTGGCAGCAGCAGCAACAACAGCTGAAAAATGCCGAAAAAGCCTTTGCCGATGCGGTTGAACAAGCCAAACAGCAGCAACAGACATTAGATGCGGCTAAACAACAACAACGTCAGCTGAGCAGTGATGTCGACTATGCCCGCGATAACAAAGCGCGACTGGCCCACGCCCAGCAAAAGCTGGAACAAGAGCGCAAACAGCAAGTACGCGAGCGTATCACGCAACTCGAACGTGAACTCGAGCACACCAAGGCTCAACGCAGCGAAGCGCTGGAAGAGCTGCAAGATGACCATAACGCACGGGTGATGGAAGTCACCGCTGAATTTCAGGAAAGAACGCAGCTTTTGCAAGAGGCTATCGACGATCTTAACGCGGAATTGGCTCGCAAGCAGGATGCTGCTAAACAACGCATTAAAGAGCTCGAGCAGGCGTTTAGCGAAAAGCTGGCGGATCAGGGTGTTGATGAGAACAAAATGCGCGAGATAAAACAACAAATCAGCCAGTTACAACAGCAGATTCGCGATACCGATAGCCGCCGTGATGAATACAGCGAATATCAAACCTTTATGCGGGTAACCTGGGACAAGCAGCGGGCACAATGGTTGGATCAAGAGCAACAGGCTAAGGCGGGGCTGCGCAAAGCCAGCAGTGAATTAGAACAGCACGAAAGCCAGTTTAAAACCCAGCAACAACAGATAAAATCCAGGCTACAAGCATTAAAAGACACGCTCGAGAAAACCGAGAAAGTGGTGTTAGATCTGCAGTCGCTGGTGCAACGCATGGCCGATTTGCCGGCAGCACTTAACCCACCGCAAGAGTCAGCGGCGGCGCAGGGCGATGTCAGCGAGCATTGTGCCCGCAGCTATAAACTGCTGGATGAAAAGCAGAAACAAGACAAAGATCTAGAGCAGCGCATTCCGCGCTTAGAAGCCGAGTTACGCGAAGATGCCGACCTGCAATTTTTGCGCTTTATCGAGCAGTCGTTGGCACAGCAGGGCGAAGCGCCGGATCTGCAAGTGCAGGTCAACACCCTTAGCGAGCTGCTGAAAGTATTAGAAGGCAAGCGCGATCAAACTATTGATCAGGGTAAAACTATCGGCAAAGGGCTGTTTGAGTTCTTCACCGTCTTTAACGATATTCACAAACGCGTCAGCGATTACAGTCGTCGGTTAACGCAAGCGGTGACCGATGAGTTAACCTTAGATGGCATCGATAAAGCTGAGGTTAAAATTAGCTCAACCATCGACGAGCTCAGCTTTTGGCAACCCCTCAAACAAATGACGCAGCATTACAGGCAGTGGATAGAATCTGGCGCGCTAACGCCGCCGGCAGAATATATTGACCATTTAACCGATGTTGCCGAATTGCTCAAAGCCAATCAGGAATACAGCATCGAGTCGCTGATCAAACTGCAGTTAAACCTGGTCGAAAACGGCGAGCCCGTGGTTATTCGCAATGATCGGCAGTTAACCGATTCGTCCAGCCACGGCATGGCGTACCTGATCTTGTGTAAATTCCTGTTGGCCTTTACCCGATTACTGCGGCCGGAGCAGGCCGGCGTCACCATTCACTGGCCGATAGACGAAATTGGTACCCTGGCTTACCACAACGTCGAAAAACTCTTTGTTGCGTGCGATAACAACAACATCGATATTGTTGGCGCCTTCCCCAACCCGGAATCGGACGTGTTGCTGCTGTTTAAGCACCGCTATTTGATTGAGCCGCACAAAGAATTTGCCAACAAAGGCCAACTTAAACGGATTAAGCCTCGGGTATCTGAGCTCAGCCAAAAGCTGCAGGCGCTGCAACAAGACAGCAAGGAGGCTAACGCATGATTTCGCCGGTATATGGGCCGTTAATCGAAAAGCTGTTGGCGGGTGAATTTATTTGCGCGATTAGCGACGAAGCCAACTTTGCAAAGTTACAAGACGACGAAGCGCGCCACAGCATTGATGCGTACTTAAAGCCGTTAAACCGGCGACTGGCCGCCAATGACGAAGGCAGTGTTTATTTTCTGGCGTATCGCGATCTCGATGACGGCGCGCGTGAGCATTTAAAGCAGCAACTAGGCATGGTGATGGGTTCGATGTTGCCACTGCTGGAGTGGTTAACTTACGTGCAGGAAGCCATGGGCAGCGACGGCATTTTAACTGCCGGCGATACTCTAAAACTGCAAGAACTAACAGTAAAAACCGAAGATAATCCGAGCCTGCGACAACGGCTGCAAAGCCTGGCCAATGATCGCTTTTTTAATTCACAGTCGGACGCGGTCGATGGTCAGGCTAAGCAAGTGGCTAAACGCTTGGTCGAACATGGTTATTTACTTCAACCCCATGCGAATCGCCTGTATTTTACCGTCACCGGCAAAATTGATTACCTGCTTGAGCTGGTGCGTTTTGTCAAAGACGAAGAAAATATTCCGGTGGAAGATACCAGCAGCCAGGCGGAGCTATTGTAAATGGCGCAGGCAAACGACGAGCAGCTGCTAAGCAATGTGTTCGACGTCGGAGTCGAGCGGCTGAAATTAATTGGCAACCACGCCAAGGTGCTGATGCAAGGGTACTTGAGCGGTGGCATTGATGCCTCGGCACTGAGCGAGCAAGCGCTGAAAAAGCTCATTCATGCGCGGATTATTTATCAACCCGATGATAGCCACGAACTCAAACTGCGCCATCCGGTGGTGCAACTGGTCGCCGCCATGGTCACCGACGAAAGCCGCCGCCAGGTTAACGCCGATATCGCCGATAAACTGCAGAGTATCCGCGGTTTTGTGCAAGGCTTTCGGGAAGCGCAGCGCAGCGGCGATGTGATCCGTGCGGATAACCAGCTACAACGCACCGAAGAGGCGGTCTATGATCTGACCTCGCAATTTGAGGAAGCCATATTCAGTTTGTGGCACCGGCTTAACTCAAATTTTGGTTTTGTTAGTAACCTCAGCGATAAAATTCGTGAAAACAGCCGCGCGCAGGAGCAGATCAGACGTTTGATAGAAGGCCTGTCACTGATCGACTTTGACGAGCTGATTGAACTGGCCGAGGGTAACCCGGCACTGCGCAAACTGTTAGTGACTAAATTACAGACGCAGATTAACGGTCATCACGGAAGCTTGCTCGAAGTGCAAAAGCGCTTGGTAGAGCTGATGACGCGCTTCCGCGAGCAACAAGAGCGCAGCTTGTTAGTGACCAACATGGCGGGGTTTTTACGCGAACATCCGGGCTTTACCGTAGGCGATTATGCCTATCGCAGTCAAGTACCAAACCTTATAAACAACGCCGCGTCGATTAGCTCGGCAGCAAGCGTTGCACTGGATCGCCGTGAGCAACACAGCGATATCGTGCATATTGTGCATGGACTTTATAAAGAGCTGGCGATAAAAGCCAAAACCGATGATGCCGATTCAAATACTGAAGCGGTAGACAACAGCGCAGAACAGCAAGCAGTAGAAGCACGGCAACAGCAGCTTAAGCACGATGCCATGGCGTATTTTATAGCCGCCTGCGATAGCAAAAAGCCACTATCAGCATTGGCATATCTGCAACAACAAACATTCGAGTGGCCGCCCGAAGCCTGGCTATTTCAGGTGATTGGTGAATACAACAGCCTGCCACGGCACGAACAAAAACTGTTTAGCATCGAGCGCAGCGAACACCCCATCAGCAAGTACAATCAAGTTGTTGTCATTGAAGATCTCACCATCCGTTTTAAACCATGACCTAAAGCTTGTGTCTTTAGGGCAGGTATTATAAAACATAGACATGAACGAAGACCTCACTCCTAGACAGCGTAAAACGCTTCAGAAAATTTCTGAAGACTTGCGGTGTTCGATTAAGAAAAAACGCGATGTAACAGCTACTGATAGAAAAATCCTCCAATGGTGTGCCGCACAGGATCTCATTAGTGCGACAGAAGCCGACTCTCCGGTATTCGTTTACACAAAAAATCTGTTAACTGCGATTAATCAGCGCTTAGAACAGTTAAGTCTGGCACCCTTTGAAGCTAACCAGGCCGTCAGCAGTATGCAGCAAGCTAAGCAGGGCATCTCTGAGACCAAGTCAGTACGCGAAAGCCCGCGTACTCATCGCATTCTGACTGCTGAAAAGCAAACGCAAACGTTGTCAGGGTGGCAAATTATAGATCGCGATTATCGTCTAATTGATCTGAACCAGCTGGAAGACATTACCGTAGTAGAAAACCTCGATAGTTTTTATGAGCTGGAAAGGTTTGCTCTGGAATTTAACTTCAACTCACTTATTGTTTATCGTGGCGATAAAGTTTATAGCAAGGGTCGGGCTGCTTTGCTCAAGCATTGGCGAGCTACAGGAAAACCACTCAAATATTTCGGTGACCTCGATGTAAAAGGCTTTCACATTGCCCAGAGCGAGGGTTTTAGTCATATTGCCGTCCCAGAAATCGGTTGGTTTAAAATCCATGCCAACACCAACGCTTTTAACCCCAAACAGGCAAACTTACTGCCGTCGCTGGCCATGGACGGCCCATTAGCCGAGTATTACCGGGTGCTTAAAGACCAACATCGCGCAATTTTACAACAATGGTTACAAAAGACGCCTTTGCATTGGTGTCATTTGCGATGCTGAACAATTGAATGTACTTCATTGATGCTATGGTTCCATTTGGTGTGAGAGGTCACCGCGGCTTCACGGTGAGAAATGGTATCGAATAGCAACTAACTTCCTTTGAGCTGCTATTTTCATGTCGAAAAATTTCGACACGAAAACTCAGGTTTTTAAGAGCCGAGAGAAAACTTTGTAACGGGTAAAGGTCATATTATTAACGTTTCTATGTGTCAAAAAATGGCACTAATCGTCACAAAACAACCTAAAAAAACACGTTAAAAAGCCTTTAAAATACTCATAACCACATGAAAAATAAAATAAAAACGATTAAACCCGAATAACGGAATCGCCCTCCGGAGGCAGAGGTCATAGGTTCGACTCCTATCGGGTGCGCCA
>TARA_R100001440_G_scaffold8937_5_pt1 | contig 43550 bp, 44 predicted proteins | sample TARA_R100001440 | Tara Oceans TARA_R100001440 (sample SAMEA2622112) | marine metagenome | biome: marine biome (ENVO:00000447); feature: surface water layer (ENVO:00002042); material: "saline water (ENVO:00002010), including plankton (ENVO:xxxxxxxx)" | depth 5 m
CCGATCCGCTGCCACAGGCGTTGGTACTGACCGCCATCGTGATCGGCTTCGCCATGACGGCCTTTGTCGTGGTGCTGGCACTTCGCAGTCAAGCCGACACGGAGGATGACCACGTCAACGGCAAGATCGAAGCGACGCCGCCTGTGGATACTGAAGAACACGCGGAGGATGCCCGATGAATCACTGGTTGACCGCACCCATTGTTCTACCGCTGTTGGGTGGCCTTCTCCAGATCTTTATGGGCTACGCACCTCTGGGCTTACGCCGCACGCTTGGCCTGGCAACAACCACCCTGTTGCTCGTGGTTTCGGTCGCTCTGCTCATGCTGGCAGACGATGGCGCTTACCGTGCATACGCTTTCGGCAACTGGGCACCCCCTTTTGGCATTGTGCTGGTGCTTGACCGACTTGCGGCGCTGATGCTGGTTGTGACCTCGGTGCTGGCACTGTTCTGCCACATCTACTCCACTCGTGGAACAGATGCAGTGGGGCGCCATTTCCACGCCCTTTTCCTGTTCCAGCTGATGGGTCTGAACATTGCCTTCCTGACCGGTGACCTGTTCAATCTGTTTGTCGCCTTTGAAGTGCTGCTGATCGCCTCATACGGCCTGTTAATGCATGGTGGTGGCACTATCCGCACCATACCGGGCCTGCACTACGTCGTGCTCAATCTGATCGGTTCGTCACTGTTCCTGATCAGCGCAGGCATGCTCTACAGCGTGCTGGGCACCCTCAATCTGGCGGACCTGGCGGTCAAGGTGCCACAGGTCAGTGGTTCCGATCAGGTCGTGGTTCAGGCCGCTGGAATGCTGCTGCTGATTGTGTTCGCGCTTAAAGCCGCCGTTCTCCCGCTTTGTTTCTGGCTGCCACAAGCCTATTCCACGGCAACCGCACCGGTCGCAGCACTGTTTTCGGTAATGACCAAAGTGGGCATCTACGCCATTCTCAGGGTATACAGCCTGGTATTCGGCGATGATGCCGGGGCGCTTGCACACCTGGGAATGGACTGGCTGTTCCCCCTGTCACTGCTAACCCTGGCGGTTGGTGTAATCGGCGCTCTCAGCGCCCAAAGCCTTCGCCGCCTGACCGCCTGGCAAGTCATTATTTCGGTCGGCACGCTGCTGGCAGCGCTCAGTCTGACATCCGTTGCCGGCACCTCGGCGGCACTGTTTTATCTGATTAACACTACCTGGGTGGTAGGCGGCATGTTCCTGGTCGCAGATCTGGTGGCACGCCAGCGCGGCTCGGTGGAAGACCGAATTGTCACCGCGCCCCGCATGCGTAGCCGAACCCTGCTGAGTGTGTTCTTTCTGTTCGGTGCTATCGCTTGCGCCGGGCTGCCGCCGCTAAGCGGTTTCTTTGCCAAGGTACTGATCCTGCAGGCGGTCACGCCCGGCTGGACCATGGCATGGTTGTGGGGCGTTATTATGGTAGGCAGCTTCCTGACGCTGATCGCCTACAGCCGTGCGGGGAGTATTGTTTTCTGGCGCAATGTCGAAGGTCACGTCAAGGATCCGGGCAGACTGACATTGCCCGTGACAGTATCCGCTGGTGCCTTGATCGCCACCAGTATTGTGATTGTCGCCATGGCTGGCCCCATCAGCCGCTATACGGATGCCACAGCACAACAGCTGCACACACCGTCAGCGTATATTGAGATTCTGGATACGCCGCAGGTCAATGGGGGGAGCGAGCAATGATAAAAGGACGCTTCGGTTTGCCGATGCCCATTCTGAGCCTGGCACTTTTTCTGGTCTGGCAGGCACTGAATGACGGCGTAACGGGTGGCAGCGTGGTGATGGGGTTATTGCTGGCCTGGCTGCTGCCGCTCGCCACACGTAATTTCTGGCCAGACCGGCCAGGCATCAAACATCCCTTGCGCTTCAGTTTTTATGTGGTGCGGGTTGTGTTCGACATTATTGTTGCCAGCGCTGAAGTGGCGCTGATCGTCATGATTCCCGGCCGCCAGCCCAAAACGGCGTTCGTCTCGTTCCCGCTGGAGCTTGAGCATCCGTTGGCGATCTCCACCCTGGCGAGCACGATTTCACTGACGCCGGGCACCGTCAGCGCGGACATCAGTGACGACAACACCTTGCTGCTGATTCATGTGCTGGATCTGGACGACGAAGCCAAGCTGATTGAAACCATCAAGCGCCGGTACGAACGGCCACTGAGGGAGATTTTCTCATGATCGCCATAGCCCTGAAGATCACAATTGTCATGGTGTCGCTGGCCGTGGCCCTGAATGTCTACCGGCTGGTCAAGGGGCCGGATGCGCCGGATAGAATCCTGGCACTGGACAGTCTGTCTATCAACGCCATCGCCCTCATTCTGTTGCTGGGGATATCCATCAATTCGCGGCTGTATATCGAATCCGCACTGTTGATCGCCGTCATGGGATTTATTGGCACCGTGGCGCTGGCGAAATACCTCAAGCGCGGCAGTGTTATTGAATAGCCCGGCCACACCGGAACTCAAATGGAGAACAGCAAATGAATCCAATACTGGAAGCCGTAATTGCGGTATTGATGGTATCCGGCGGCGCGTTTACACTCGCCGGCGCTATCGGGCTGGCGCGACTGCAGGACTTTTACTCCCGGCTGCACGCACCAACCAAAGCCACCACGGTGGGGGTAGGCAGCATCACGCTGAGTTCCATGATCTACTTCATGGCAACAACAGGCGCACTGGCTCTCAATGAAGGGCTGATCATGGTGTTCCTGTTCCTGACAGCGCCGATCAGTGCCAACATGCTCGCCAAGGCCGCCATGCATCTGCGGGTGCAACAGGCCGAGAACACCAAAGGGCACGCCTGGGATCAGTAGCTCAAACGGCTGAGCCACTGAAAAAAAGTGCGCGCCAAATCATGACGAGCAATGTCAGCAAAAGCGCACCGAACACCCCGATCAGCGAATAGAGTAACCAGGGGCGACGCTGTTTCTGCGGGTTCAGCTTTCGCTCGATGTGCTCATGCAACATCGCGGCGTTGCGGTTGTTCGCTTTCCACATTACGTCGAAAGCGTCGCCCACCAGCGGAATCAGTCCCACTACAAATTCAATCAGTACATTGCCAGCCATTCGTATGACCTGGCGTGGCCCGGCACCCACTTTTACAGCTTCAACCATCAGGTAAAGCGACAACAACAAGCCTGCAGCATCGCCAATACCCGGCAGCAGGCCGATCAGTGGATCAATGCCAAAGCGAATCCTGGTAAAGGGTATCCGGAACTGGCTATCCAGCAATCGGGCAGTGCCGTCGATTCGGGCCAGCGCCCTTTCATAACGCGCTTTATCAGCAGGATCTGGAGTGCTGTTTACAGGCATAAATTTCATCCGGATTTGATCATTTTCACGTATAGTAGGCCATCCAAAATTCAGGAGACATGACTATGTTGAAAGTAAACGAGTATTTCGAAGGTAATGCCAAGTCCATCTCCTTCCAGACAGCGACTCTGCCGGCCACCGTTGGCGTCATCAGCCCGGGCGAATACGAGTTCGGCACTACCAAGAAAGAAACAATGACCGTCGTCAGTGGCGCATTGACTGTACTGCTTCCGGGCATGGACACCTGGATGACTTACGCTGCGGGTGAGAGCTTTGAGATCGCCGGTCAGGCCAGTTTCAAGGCAAAGTCTGATATCGACACCGCATACCTGTGCACCTACGAATAACCTGATTGCGACAACGTTAAAACATAACGACTTTCGCCGTGCCCCCCCCGGGGCACGGCGGCTTTGCTAAACAGATCATCTGCAGAACACCCTCTGCACCTTATCCCCGCCAAAACACTCCGCCCTCTGCTTTTGTGCCGCAAAGCGAGACGCTCTGCATTGAATTTCAATGCAAAATACACCCTTTGCCTTTTCAGAAAACTGTGTCAGATTACGCATTCAAGCCAAAATAAAACTCACGTTCGCAATAACAGAGGGTTGTTTCAAAATGGCCAATACAAAAATAATTCCACCGGCGAAAGGGGCTTACAATTACCCTCTTCTGATCAAGCAGATCCTGCTTTCCGGTCCACGTTACGCGCCCAATGAAAAAATCGTCTATGCCGATCGCAGCGAGTACAGCTACAGCGATCTGGTTGACCGCATTCACCGCCTGGCCAACGTCCTGACCGACGCCGGTGTAAAGCCGGGTGACACAGTCGCGGTGCTGGATTGGGATACGCCACGCTATCTTGAATGCTTTTTCGCCATTCCGATGATCGGTGCCGTGCTGCACACGGTGAACGTGCGCCTGTCACCCGAGCAGGTGGTTTACACCATGAACCACGCCGAGGATGACCTGGTGCTGGTGCATGATGACTTCGTACCGCTGCTTGAGCAGGTCAGCAATGACCTGCAAACCGTCAAAGGGTATATACAGCTCACCGACAACGACAAGGCGGCCGACACCAGCCTGAAGTCCAAGGGCGAATATGAAGCACTGATCAGCAAGGCCAGCGATCACTTTGACTTTCCGGATTTTGACGAGAACAGCATCGCCACAACCTTCTACACCACCGGCACCACCGGCAACCCGAAAGGGGTTTTCTTCAGCCACCGGCAGTTGGTGCTCCATACGATGGCACAAGCAGGCACGCTCGGATTCAGCGACCAGATGCCAATGCTGCGTTCATCCAGCGTTTATATGCCGATCACGCCGATGTTCCACGTGCATGCCTGGGGTGTGCCATACGCCGCCACCATGCTGGGCATCAAGCAGATCTACCCGGGCCGTTACGAGCCTGAGCTGCTGGTCAAGTTGCTGAAGGAGCACAACGTTACCTTCTCGCACTGTGTGCCCACCATCATGCAGATGATGCTTGCCACAGATGCAATCAAGACTGCGGATCTCAGCAACTGGCATGTGCTCATAGGTGGCAGCGCGCTCACCGAAGGTCTGTGCCGCGCCGGCGCGAAGCTGGGCATTCGCATGTATACCGGTTATGGCATGTCCGAAACAGCGCCACTGCTGTGTTCAACTTTCCTCACCGAAGAAGACGGCAAGCTGCCTCTGGAAGACCAGATCAGCAAACGCATCAAAACCGGTATCGCCGGTCCAATGGTGGAGTTGCAGATTATCGATCCTGAGGGCAAGCCCCTTCCCCATGATGGAGAAACAAAGGGTGAAGTGGTTACCCGGGCTCCCTGGCTGACCCAGGGCTACCTCAAAGAGCCGGAAAAAGGTGAAGAACTCTGGAAAGGCGGCTGGTTGCATACCGGCGACGTGGCCACCATTGATCCTGATGGCACGCTGATTATTCGCGATCGCATAAAAGACGTGATCAAGACCGGTGGCGAGTGGCTGTCGTCTCTCGACCTCGAGAACCTGATCAGCCAGCACCCGTCAGTTGCCGGTACAGCCGTGGTCGGCGTCCCCGATGAAAAGTGGGGTGAACGCCCACACGCACTGGTGATGCTGAATCAGGGTGAAACCGCAACTGTTGAGGATATCCAGGCGCACTTGCAACAGTTTGTCGACAGCGGTGACATTAACAAATGGGCCATTCCGCAGCAGATCGACTTTGTTGATGACATTCCCAAAACCAGTGTGGGCAAGATCAACAAGAAACTGATCCGCGATCAACTCCACTAACCGTCATGCCCCGGCCAATCTGGCCGGGGCTCACGCCCCTCACTGATCCCTTTCAAAACTTTAACCGCACAAGTACTTTAAATTTGCTCTCCTTAACCGCATATTGAGTATATAAATTTATCAAGACGTACCCGCCCATCTCAGATCAAACGTCGGAGTTTTCATGAGTACCATCCTCAAACGTTTTCTTATCGTCTCCAGCCTTTACCTGCTCGCACCGACAGCCAACGCTCTGGATCTAGGCACCAAACTGAACACAGGTGCACTGGACCTGCCGCAACAGTCTGTCAAAGTCTCTGGCGAGGCCCAGCAACTGGTCGGCACACTGCAGGAACAGCTGGGCGTCACTAAAACCCAGGCTGCAGGCGGCACTGGAGCCCTGTTGCAACTTGCACAAAACCAGCTCGACGGGAACTCGTTCAGCCAGGTGACTGACAGCGTTTCCGGACTGAGCGGTCTTCTCGGCGGAGGATCCGGAGGCAGCGGCAGCCTGCTGAGTTCAGCACTGTCCAATATTTCATCAATGGATGGAGTAGAAAAGGCTTTCAGCGCCCTGGGTCTGCAAAGCGGCGCCATTGAACAGTTTGCCCCGATTGTACTCGGCTTCCTGAAAGAACAGGGGCTGGGAGCCGACATCATTGGCAACCTGTCATCGCTGTGGGGCGTAGGCAGCTAACATTGTAAAAAAGAAGGGGCGACATAGTCGCCCCTTCTTTTTTGATCAACTGCGCTGATCCAAAACCCGTCTTATGATCTGTCGCCGTGTTTGCTGGCCCGCATCCTCAGCGTGCTGCATGCCACGACTTCGAGCTTCGTCGCGGGCAGACCCCGACACCACACCCGTAAAGTAATCAACCACTGCCCCCTGATACGCCTTGAATGGACCGTCACAGCTTGCCTGTGCGGCTTCGGCTATATCTGATGGCGGCGCAGACTCGATATGAACATAGGGATCTGCTGCTGCAACCATACAATTCTGGTAGGTACCAAACCGCCCCTGCAGTTCATTCTTCAGTGCCTGCTTTTGCTCATCATTGACGCTGGGAGACAAAGCGGCACAAGCACCCAACATGGCAGCCATCGCGGTAATACCAGCACCACGGGCGCACCGTTTTGGCCACCGACCAGGGGTTCGAGTCTCAGGCGAATGCATATTCCCCTCCTTTTTCCAGCCCGCGCTGGTAAGCCGGCAGCGCCTGGAAACGTTTAACATAGTTGCGGATCGCCGGCCGGTTGCGACCTACAATGCCACGGGCCAGTGATGCCTCCAGCGGAAAACTCATCTGAATATCCGCCGCACTCATCTTATCGCCCAGAAACCACTCGTTTTTGGCAAGGTGGGCTTCAACGAAATCCATGTGGGTCTTGATTCGGGGGCTGATAAACGAGCTCATCGTTTTGTCTGCAATACCCTTGGCGACGGGTTTAATAAGAAACGGCATCGGATTCGTTTTGATTTTCTCGAACACCAACTTCAGCAACAGCGGTGGCATCAGCGATCCTTCAGCGTAATGCAGCCAGTACGCATGATCGATCCACTGCTGAGTACCGGGAGCCGGCAACCACTCGCCTTTGCCATAAGTATGGGCCAGGTAATCCACAATTGCTCCGGACTCTGCAATCGTCAGGTCGCCATCGGTAATAACCGGAGATTTGCCCAATGGATGGACCTCCCGAAGGCTGTCCGGTGCCTGCATCGTCTTGGGATCACGCTCATAACGTTTAATCTCATAGGGCACTTCGAGCTCCTCCAGCATCCACAAAATCCGTTGTGAGCGGGAGTTATTCAGGTGATGAACCGTGATCATGATTGTCTCCATTTGAATTTCAATACGAATTCGGCTGGTGGGTTCTTTCGAACCGCGACCGCTTTCAGATCACCGCATCCAGAAAATAGTCCCCTTACCCGCGACCCGATGCCACCTGCTCACGCGCCACGCCGGGCAGCAATCACCAGGCCAATGCCACCCAGAATCGTGAAAGACGACACGACCAGCCGCATTGTCACTGGTTCTGATACCAGCAACACACCGAGCACCGAAGCAATAACCGGCACTGACAACTGGACGGTCGCGGCGGTCGTGGCAGTGATAGCGGGCAGAATACGGTACCAAAGCACATAGCCCAACCCCGAAGCCAGCGCGCCTGACCCCACCGCAAGCAAAACACCGTTCAAACTGGCGTGCCAACCGGACATCGTGAGCAACCAGACCAGTACAGCAAGAGGCAATGCCCAAAGGAAGTTTTCGGCGGACGCCTGTATCGGGCTGGAAACACCTTTACCCCGAAGCGAATAAACACCCCAAGCGACCCCTGACAGGGCCATCAGCACCGCGCCCTTTAGTGGTGGCGCCGTTACTCCGGGGGAAACCAGATAACACAGCCCGGCGATTGCCAGCGCTGACCCGACCCACTGTACCGGAGAAGGCCGCTCGCCTTTAGCAACGCCCCATCCCACCATCGTCAACTGCACCATGCCAAACAGGATCAAGGCCCCGGTTCCGGTATGCAACGACACATAAGCAAAGGAGAAACACAGTGCATACACCACCAGCATGACACCGGACAACCACTGTCGCGGGCGAGACTCAGCAGCACCTGATGAAGAGCGGCGATTAAACCGGACAATCATCCAGAGCATAAGCGCCCCGGATGCCAGCCGGATCAGTGTATAGCTTCCCGGATCAATTGCCCCCGAGCCCAGTGCGAGTCGGCCCAGTACTGAGTTGGAGGCGAACGCCAGCATTGCCAGGGTGATCAATAGCAACAGGCGGGCATCAAACCTTTCCGTCACTTGATCTCCTTAGAGAGCTCGAAAAAGCGGATGAACAAGGGGAAGGCAGACCGCCGACAATACAACGGATTCGCCGAAGGTTTGCTCATTGATTAAAGTCCGGTGAAAGCAAAATCAACTTCCGGCTTGCGCCCGGAAATGATATCGGTGAGCCCGGCGGCCGAGCCACAGGAGTGCGTCCAGCCCAAGGTACCGTGACCGGTATTAAGGAAGAGATTGCGATAGCGGGTTCGCCCCACGTAGGGCACGTTGGAAGGCGTTGTCGGTCGCAACCCCGTCCAGAATGATGCCTGATCCCAGTGGCCACCTTCCGGCATCAGCTCGGCGCTGCGACGCACAATCGCCTGACAACGTTTGATGTTCAGGTCACGACTGTACCCCGTCAGCTCCGCGGTGCCCGCAACCCGCAAGCGGTCTCCCAGACGCGAATACACCAGCTTGTACTGGTCATCAGTAAGACTGACTTTGAATGCTGCCGCCTCGTCTTTAACTGGCACCGTAATGGAATACCCTTTGGCCGGGTAAATGCGCAAGCCAATGCCTAGCGGCTTTGCCACGATCGGGCTATAGCTGCCCAGGCTGAGCACATAGCTATCAGCTCTCAACGTGGTATGGGCACCATTATTGACAGTATGCACGCCGGTAATTTCACTGGCATTCCTCTCAATGCCGACCACCTCGGTGTTATAGAGGAAAGTGACACCTGCCGCTTCCGCTTTGGCAGCGAGTTCCTGGGTGAACTTGCAGGCGTCGCCTGATTCGTCTTCAGCGGTATAGGTCGCTCCGACGATACGGTGTCGGGCGGGAGCCAGAGCAGGCTCGAGTTCGATTGCCTTTTCAGTGCTGATAACTTCCCGCTGACATCCCAGCTCACACATGATACGAGTGGGTTCAAGCGCGCCGTCAAACTCTTTTTGATCGGTATAGAAGTGCAGGATGCCCTTCTCAAGCTGGTCATAGTGCAGGCCGGTTTCCTTTCGCAGCGCCTGCAGTTTTGCCCGACTGTAAGTGCCAATATTCACCATCTGGCGAATGTTGTAGCGGGTACGCTCAGGCGTACACTCACGCAGGAAACTCAGGCCCCAGAGCCATTGCGCCGGATCCATACGCAAGTGAAACAGAAGCGGCGCTTCTGGCTGATTCAGCCATTTCAAAACTTTCAGCGGAGCGGACGGATTAGCCCAGGGTTCCGCGTGGGATACCGAGACCTGCCCACCGTTGGCATAACTGGTTTCCAGTGCCGCACGGGACTGCCGCTCTATGACCGTCACGTCATGCCCGGCCTGCTTCAGGAACCATGCGGTTGTTGTGCCCACAACACCGGCCCCCAGAACCAGAATATGCATCAGACCACTCCTTTAACGAAAAGATTGTTTGATTCGCCGGCTAATCCTAACGGCTAACCCGCATCAGCACTCAACTCCGAGCTCAGCAAAAACTATTCCACTGATTTTTGCTGTGCCGGCTTGCGATGCTTCCGGTAGATTGTCCGAACCCAATCCATGACAGGGCGATCTTCAAAAGCGGCACAAAATTCAGTGAATGCTTCAGGCATTTCAACGGGGGGTTGAAACGGCGCTTCCGGCGGCTGTGCCAGCGGCGCCAAAAGTGCAGCAGCCGTCAGATCCGCAACCGTGAACCGGTCACCCACCAGATACGCGGCGTCTTTGAGACTAGCATCGAGCCGATCCAGAGCCTCGTTCAAACGCACCAGGCTGCTGTCGTAGCCCCGCTGGTTGATCCTCATGCCTTCCTTCATCGCCCGAATAACCATGGGCTGACTGGTGCGGAATGCCATTCGGCCGACGGCCCCCTGACCTCGTGTCAGTATTTCAAACATCAGCCGGGTGTTGTCAATCAGATGAAAGTAGGCTGTGCGCCTCAGGTGCGGGCCAATCTCCCGATCAGCAAACGCGGCCCATTCCAGTGCATCTTCAAATTCGCTGTCGTCCACCGGATACAAAGCGGGCGCTGACGGCAGTCGTTCTTCCAGCGTTTGAATAATGACATCTGATCCCGCGATATACCGATTGTCCATTTTCAGAACCGGCACCTTGTTCTGGCGGGTACGGCGAAAGATGACGGGCAAATGAAAGAGCGGGAGCAGATCGCGCGTCGTGTAATCAATGTGTTTGAAATCGAGCGCCCAGCGCACTTTTTCACAGTACGGTGAAACGGGAAACTGATAGAGCGTGGGGTGCGGCATAAATGGCAATCCTGTTGGTGTTCTCTTTACGGCGCACGCGTCTGCTGCGTTATGAGGCGAGCGTCAGCCTCCTGCCTTTTTTACAGTCCAGCCTTTCTGTTGAAGCAAGGGGAGCAGGAGGTCCCGGTGATCGCCCTGAATCTCCACCACACCGTCCTTGACGGTACCGCCAGTGCCGCATTTTGCCTTCAGGGTTTTAGCGTATGCCTTGAGTTCTTTCTCGGCTAACGGAATTCCGGTTATCAGGGTTACGCCCTTGCCTTTTCGGCCCTTGGTTTCCCTGCTGAGCCGCACTACACCGTCACCCGTCGCAGGCGCACTGTTTTTGCATTCACATGCTGTTACAGGCTGACGACAGCCCGGGCACATTCGCCCTTGCTCGGTCGAAAACACCAGCCCGCCTTCGTGTTTGTTCTTCACTGCCAAACTCCCGATATGTCAGTCATTTCCAGGCTGATGTCAGGATCCGATAAACCAGAACAGGAACGCCATGAAAAATCCGCGGCGATAACGTTGATCCGCAAGCTCTGTCAGGTGCGCCGGACCGCTGGTATCGCGGGATGCCAGTCCCGGCGCGATGGACTCATCCACCAGGTCAGAACGGTCTTCATTCAGAATCGATTCTGCCCGCTGACAGTAGGCTTCGTCGACCTGAAGGCGAACCCCACCCATGGCATCGCTGTACAGCCATTGCATATTGATAGTGTGCTCATCCATGACAAGGGCATCAATACCTTCGGATTCCAGCCGTGCCCGAGCCACATGAGCTTCGAAAGGTAAGCTATAGCGTGCGATTGTCACCCAACTCATATCGCCACCTGCCTGTCCGTTGTGAGAAAGACTCCCAAGGCTTGCAGAATCGCCAACCAACTTATTGAGCGCCGCCTTACAACGGCGGGTACTTCTCAAACATAGCCGCAACGACTTCATCAATTAATTCGCTACGCGCTTCCGGAGACTGTCTCTCGTTGAGGTAACGGCGACTGATACCACTCCAGATCACGCGTTCAGTCTGGCGATCGACAAGATCAACGACCAGCTTGCCTTCCTTGACCTGCCGAACTTCAGGCGCGGTGGATACACCAAAGCCAAAGTTCCCCCGGCCCAGGCCTAGCCCGTAGGTGAAACCGCTGGATTCCAGTTTTTCGGCATCTTCAACCCGGTAACTCACCAGCAGGTCCGCACTGTTTTGCGGTGCTTCCTGCATCGATTCCTGCTCCAGTTCGCGCTTGACAGCAGCCTCTACCCGGCCGCTATCAAGACTCATAAAATCGTTGCTGGCATCCTTCTCGGCGAAGGCCCAGGTCTTGTAACTGGCGAACGACGCAGATGAATCGTAATCGGTTGTCACTGAGCTGGCGCAACCTGTGAGCGCAACCACTCCCAGCAAAACCATCAACTGAAATGCGTGCTTTTGATACGCCATTGCTGCCCGAAACATAAACTCTCCCCGAAAACTGAATTGGATCTCTTTAATATTACACCAGAGCTGCGCTTTCCGACTGCTTACAAACCTGAAATACACGTCCGCTGGTCTAATGACAGATACGAACGCTAGTGGGTTTCGGAGGCATCAATACCTTCAGCGTTACAGAATTCAAAGAAAGTGCCATGAACTTCTTCCGGTATCGCGACCGCCATCGTGACCTCTTCACCATAGTTCACGGTGACAACCTCCGCCTCATGCACTGAGCACCAGTGGCGCACCGGCTGTTCGCTGGCAAAACCAAGGCGAAGCCAAACGCTGCGGGTCTGTCGAAAGGTCTGACGGGGCACCTCTGACAAGACCGCCTCGGTGGCACCGGCGTAGGCACGAACCAGGCCACCAGCGCCCAGTTTTACTCCGCCAAAGTAGCGAATAACCACCACCATGACGTCACCCATGTCCTTGTGTTGAATGACATTAAGAATGGGCTTTCCGGCGGTACCTGACGGCTCACCGTCATCATTCATCGCGGCTTGGGTAGCCGCCCCCGGACGGCCAATCTGATAGGCCCAGCAATGATGCCTTGCGTCTGGATAATCCAGCCTGGCCTGCGCCAGAAACGCCATCGCGTCCTCGCGACTGGAAACGGCCGTGACACGGGCAATGAAGCGACTCTTCTTGATTTCGATTTCGCGCTCAAGCGATGATGCGGGAATGGGATAGTCTTTCTGCATAGCATCCTTGAAGTGATGGCTGCCAGTACGGCAATGACAGATTTCAGCTTAACAGCCCGAAGGAAAAACTGACATGCGCGGCACCGGTGACAACAACGATCCCGAAACTGAATACGACGACGATTCAGGCCCTCAAGCCCCCGGTACCGCAGGTGAGGCTCGAATCGTCAAAGCCGGCTGCGGTATCCGGTTTGAAGAAGATCAGCTCAGTGACGGTATTGCTTTCGACGGTGTTGAAGCGCTCAAGCCGACTGTTCCCGAACACGACGCCTAGACAAAAAGAGGCCAGGACAGGCGTACTTCCAATCCGCCCATGTCGCTGTTAACCGCATCAATCTGACCATCGTGGGCCTGCATGATATCGCGGGAAATCGCCAGCCCCAGCCCCCAGCCCTGTCCGCCACGCGCCTGATCGGAACGGAAGAACGGCTCAAACAGGTTAACCAGATCTTCACTGGCCACTCCCCGCCCCTCATCCCGAATGGTGCAGACCAGCGAGTGTGCTTCAACCGTCAGGTTCAGGTGGACCTTGTGCTCGGGTAGCGTGTGGTCCAGCGCGTTCTGCAGGACATTGTCCAGGGCCCGATAAATCAACCCGCTATCCCCCAGAACGGTTGCCTTGCGCGCGTCTTCATCCATCGTCAGCTGACAATCCACGCTGCGCTGCTCGGCGTAGTCAGCCGCGCCCTGCAGCACATCATTCAACACGCGGACAAAGCGCACCGGCTCGCGGGCAATTGCCTGGCCTTTTTCGCTCAGCCGATAAAGCGTCAGAATTTGCGACGTCATGGCTTCAATGCGTTCATTTTGGCGCAGGATAGTGGCCATCAAATCGGCATCATGCCCGGCATCGCCCGCCAGTTCTATTGCCACCCGCTGGCGTGCCAGGGGCGTTCGAAGATCATGGGAAATGTCCCGCAGTAATTGTTGTTGTCGGGAAAGCAACGTGCAAAGCCGGTCTGTCATGGCATTGAACGCGCTGGCCAGTGCTCCGATCTCATCACGGCGATTGGCCACAGCATCATCTACCCGCAACGACATGTCACCCACTGCTATTGCCTGAGCCGTCGCCTCGACTTTACGCAGCGGCCGGCTGATGTGGCGCGCTATCCACCAGCACGCCAATGTAATCATCAGGAAGGTCATCGCCATCTCAAACGACCGAAGCATACGCGGGCCCAGCCATCCACTGCTGTCTCCACGCTGCCAGATCATCATTCGATAGCCTGCCGGGGCATCAATTACTGCCGGACGCTGCGGCGGAAAACCATGACGCAGATGCTTGCCGAATCGTCCGGGTTTGGTGTTCTCCTGTTCATCGCTATCGACCAGTATCAGGTAAAGCGATTCACGCTCTCCGATCCGGTGCAGTATGTCACGGGCACCGCGCCTGTCGCCGGATGCTTTCAGCTCAGCCGCCTGCCGGGCAACCTGCGCCAGATCGTCCCGCTGTTCAAGCTGGACCCGTTCCCGACGTGACAGCTCATGAAGCGCCATGTTGCTGGCCACTACAGCAACCGCCATGGCAATCCATATAAGCAAAAAAATGCGCCAGAACAACGGCAATGTCAGTCTACGCTTCATACCGGGCTCCGGTAGCTGTAACCGAGCCCGCGAACGGTCTCGATACGTGAGTTATCGCCAGCATCCAGCTTACGTCGCAAATTACTGACGTGCATATCCAGCGTTCGGTCATGGGGGGTCAGCCGCCGGCCGAGCGCCCACTGCATCAAATCCGTTTTGCGTACAACGGTGCCGGCACGACTGAGCAGCACCTGAAGAATCTCGTATTCGGTTGCCGTCAGCTCGACAGGCTGGTCATTCTGAAACACCCGCCGCTGCTCTGCCTCAATACGCAAATCACCCACGATCTGGGATTTCTCGATGTCCGACTCCTGATCCCAGGCCACCCGGCGCAATGTCGCCTGAATCCTTGCCACCAGCTCCCGCGGATTGCAGGGTTTGGGAATATAGTCATCGGCCCCGACTTCAAAGCCGACAATGCGATCAGTTTCCTCGCCCCTCGCTGTCAACAGGATGACCGGCAGACGGGTTTTGGCCCGCAGCCGACGCAGCACATCAAGGCCGTTGATATCCGGCAACATGATATCCAGCACGACCATATCGACCAGCTCGTCCTGGGCCAACGCGAGACCATCCTCACCGTTGGCCGCTTCGCGCACCACAAACCCCTGACTGACCAGGTAACGGGTCAGCAGGCTGCGTAATTCGTCATCATCTTCCACCAGCAGAATACGATCCTGCATGCAGGTACTCCCAGGGCAATTCGTTAAATCGGAGTCAAGTTTATCACGCCCGATTTCAGGCACTTCCAGCCTTTACCTAACCTTTACACAGCGCTGACAGAACCTGACACAACACAGCGTAGTCTGAATCTCGAAGCAAGACAGTCCGAACATCATCGGCTGCATCCTGATAAACAACGGAGATCATTATGAAAGCAATTTCTCGCCATAAACTGATTCTGCCAATGGCCCTCGCAGCCTCCCTTCTGGCCAGCCCGCTGGCATGGTCAGGAGATCACGAAAACTGCGACAAGGAGCCTCGCCATGGCAAGCACGATCAGCGCGATCGTAAAGAAATGATGGAGCATCGCTTTGATCATATGGCCGAGCGCCTGAACCTGACTGAAAAACAGCGTGATGAGATGCGTGCGATCTTCAAGAAAGGCCATGAAGAGCGCAAAGCACAATTCGAGAAGCGGCGTGAAGACCGACCTGAAATGCTTAGTGGTGATCCGGCCAGCAGTGATTTCAAATCTCAGGTCGCGGCTGCAGCAGACAAGGCAGCTGAATCAGCTCGCGATCGTGTTCAGGCGAAAGCTGACGCCTATGCTGCGATTTACCAGGTTCTGAACGCCGAGCAGCGCGAAACCTGGGCCAAAATGCAGGCCGAACGCAAGGAAAGAAAAGGTGACCGTGGCCATGGCCCACGCCACGATTAATGGTGTGCTTTCATTTCCGGGCGTGAACGATATCGGCTGAATAGCGTATGGTTATACCTCCTGCTCATTCAAGAAGGCTGCGTATAACCTGCCATGACAGACGTATTCGAAAGCAACACCGGGCAACCGGTGTTGCACCTTCGCTCGCTGGCGTCCATTGACGCCATCAGCGAAGCCGAATGGGACCATTTCAGTGGCACCCGCTCACCTTTCCTCAGGCACCGTTTCCTGTCAGCACTGGAGCACAGCCAATGCACCAGCGCAAAATCCGGCTGGACACCCGCTCACCTTGAGGTACTGCTGGACGGCGACCGTGTAGGCGTCATTCCCGCCTATCTCAAATCCCATTCAATGGGCGAATATGTTTTTGATTGGGCCTGGGCCGACGCCTACGAGCGTTACGGTATGGCCTATTACCCCAAGCTGCTGATGGCCGTTCCGTTTACCCCCTCCCAGGGTCCGCGCTTGCTGATCAATCCCGATGCCCGTGAGCGGATTACGCCAACCCAATTGCATCAGGCGCTGGAGAATGTCGCCACCGCATTAGGCTGTCATTCCTGGCATCTGCTTTTTCCGAACGCGCATGATCAGGCACTGCTGCAAGCCCCGGGCACGCTTCACCGGCTCGGCTGCCAGTTCCATTGGTTTAACCGGAATTACGCCTGCTTTGAGGATTTTCTCGCTACGCTGACATCCCGCAAAAGGAAATCCATTCGCAAGGAGCGCCGCCAGATTGAGGATCAGGGCATTCAGTTCGCCCACTTTCCTGGCGAATCTCTCCCCGACACGGTGCTGGATGCGTTCTATGTGTTTTATCAGGCGACCTATCTCAAACGTGGCCAACGTCCGTACCTGAACCGTGAATTTTTTGCGCTGCTCAGAGAAAACCAACCAGAGCAACTGCACGTTATCATGGCGATTCAGGGTGACCGCATGATCGCCGGCGCCCTGTTTCTGATGGGCGACGACACCCTTTACGGTCGCTACTGGGGATGCCTTGAGGAATACCAGCACCTGCATTTCGAAACCTGTTATTACCAGGGTATCGAGCTGGCGATAAAGAAAGGTTTCCGCTGCTTTGACGCCGGCGCGCAAGGCGAACACAAACTGGTGAGAGGTTTCGAACCCCAACTGACGCACTCCTGGCACTGGGTTGAACACCCCGGGTTTCAGGAAGCGATAGAACGCTTTGTAGAGGAAGAAGCCGAAGGCATTATCGGCTATAAAAACGCGGCACTTGAGGCGCTCCCCTACAGAAAAACTGACGGTGATGTAAAAACGCCTGAGTAAATTAATTGCAGAAAAAGGTTGCCTGCCTCTTTGGGCTCAGGTTACATTTCGATCATCTGTTAACGTTTGTGGTCTAAAGATCCGTTTATGACATTCCAATCTTTCGTCGTGATTATGAAGCTAGTCCTGGTGGTCGTCGTGCCAACCGGGGGCTTCTGCGTGAACGAGAGGATGAACTAGACACCACATCCAGACTGAACACTCAAAAGCCCCCGGCACCGCAAGGTCCCGGGGGCTTTTTTTTGCACTGAAATCTGAACACACCGCACACGACAACAAAAGGGAACCATCGTGAACGCTGCACAGCACATACTGAAAACACTGAAACGCCATCACATCGATACCGTTTTTGGCTATCCCGGCGGCTGCATTATGCCGCTGTACGATGCTCTGGTGTCAGATGAGGTCATGGGTGACGTGGACGGTATCCAGCATGTGCTCTGTCGACACGAACAGGGTTGCGCCCTGGCCGCAGACGGCTATGCCCGGGCAAGCGGGAAAGTCGGCGTCTGCATTGCTACGTCCGGCCCGGGAGCAACCAACCTGATCACCGGCGTGGCGAACGCCCACCGTGATTCGATCCCGATGTTGGTAATCACCGGCCAGGTACCCCGCAGCCTGATTGGCACGGATGCGTTCCAGGAAACGGACGTTCTTGGCATGACGCTGGGCATCGTAAAGCACAGCTACCTTGTGACCTCGGCCGACGACGTGCCGCATGTTATGGAACAGGCACTGGCACTTGCGACCTCTGGAAGACCGGGACCGGTCTGGGTTGATATCCCCAAAGACATCTTGCTGGCAGACACCAGCGAACAGGCCCATACCTGCAAGCAGCCGACTGCGGCAGAAACGCTCGACACCGACGCAATCGCACAAGCTATCGATCTGCTCAGCAACGCAAAACGGCCGCTGATCTACAGCGGCGGCGGCGTGAGCCTGGCTCAGGCAGAAGCGGCCTTCAGACAATTTGCGAGTAAAACAGCCATACCCAACGTGGTAACGCTGAAGGGAATCGGAAATCCCGGTAATGCCAACCCGGATCAGCTCGGCATGCTCGGTATGCACGGCTCCCGCGCAGCGAATCTGGCCGTTGATGCCTGCGATCTGTTGCTGGTCATCGGCGCACGACTGGACGATCGGGCCACCGGCAAGCTCAGCGGGTTTGCGCCAAACGCACGGATGATCCATATCGATGCTGACCCTGCCGAATTGGGCAAGCTGCGTCAGGCTGAAGTCACGCTTCGCGGCGACCTTGGCAGGATTCTCGATACGCTGACGGAATCACTCGCGCCCTGCTCTGCCGAGCTCACCGATTGGCGGCAGCAATGCCGTACCTGGAGGACAACCTACGGCTTCAAAGCCGCCAGTAACGATGAGCCGTATGCGCCGATCTCCGGGCCGGCGTTTATTCGTCAACTATCCGAGATTACGCCGGATGACACCACGATCGCCTGCGACGTCGGGCAGCATCAGATGTGGGTGGCCCAATATTTCGACTTTAACCACCCCCGCAATCACCTGACCAGTGGCGGCCTGGGCACCATGGGGTACGGTCTGCCAGCTGCTATTGGCGCCCAGTTCGCCCGCCCCGGCCATCCGGTTATCAATGTCAGCGGTGATGGCTCATTCATGATGAATGCCCAGGAACTGGCCACCATCAGGCGTCACCGGTTACCGGTGAAAATCATCATCATGGATAATCAATGCCTGGGCATGGTGCGCCAGCAGCAAGAGCTGTTCTACGACAACAGGGAAAGCCAGATCAATCTGGACGACAACCCCGATTTTGTCGCCCTGGCCCGGGCCTTTGACATACCCGCGCTGCATGTCGACCGCTCAGAACAAGTGCGTCGGGGCATCGAGACGATTCTGGCCTACGACGGCCCGATGCTGCTTCACGTGGCCATTGCCCGGGAAGATAACGTCTGGCCGATCGTTAAACCAGGTGAGTCGAACCGGGAAATGCTGGATGCGTCCATCGTCCAGCGCCAAGCCTGCATGACTGAAAAAATGCCATTGAGAGGAACCATCGCATGAACGCTTCAGACCCTATTATCAGCCATCGAATGCAATGTCGAATGGATGCCGAGCCGGCGGCGCTGGAGCGGCTGTGTCAGGTGGTGCGGATCCGCGGTTTCACGATTGAGAAGATGCAGGTGCAGATGGGACGAGGCGTTCTGGATATCGAACTGACGGTCAAAGGCGAGCGCGCCGTCCAGATGCTGGCCAGTCAGTTGGAAAAACTGCAGACGGTCACAGGGCTCACGCTGGGCGAAGAACGGTCGACCGGTCAGTTACAGCACAGCGCCTGATCCGCAAACAGCGGGATCCCGTAGGTTGATCCCGCTGTTTGTCAGGCTATTCCCCTGCAACCGAACGGTAACCGGAAGCTGCCTGCTTGTGTTCGCGCGAGCGTTCCAGCAGCTCACGCTGGAGTTCTTTCAGCTTCTCGAAGTAATCCAGAAGTGGCGATTCGGAGATATCCAGTGATTGACGGTTTTCAACAAAGGCTTTCTGCTGCTCACGGATCTCGTCGAGCTTCTCAAGTGCAGCTCGGATCGTTTCAGCCCGGGCCGCTTCCAAAGCAGACGGCTGCGCCTCCTGAGCGTCCGGCATTGCCGGTGTCGCGACATTGCCGGCATCGCTTTGGTCCACCAGATCAATCTCTTCCAACGTGCGCACATCGCCATCGGTGGTGAGATAAATGCCGGTTCCCTTGATCTGTCCCAGTGGCACGCCCTGGCTGCTGGTGAGCGTGTATTGGTCTTCGGCGTTATCGACATAAAGCGCTTTCACGCCCACTTCTTCAAGTGACCTGAGCTCTTCGTTACCGTCTGCGGTCTGCACCCAGACTTTGAGCTGGCTGAAGATGGCGTCGTTCTCGTCAATCCAGCGATTGCCGTCATCATCGTACTGCGCCAGCTCACCAAAACCGGAGCCGCTTTGTGGGCCGAACAGTTCACTGCCGTCATCCACCGAGCCGTTGTCGTTGCGGTCAAATACCAGATACCCGCTTCCGCTGCCGAGCTGAGCCAGCGACTCGTTGTCGCCATCGCCGTCCAGATCAAAGTCAAACAGGGTATCCGTCAGATGTGCCGTGTCAGCACCAAAGTTGATCACTAACGGATCAGTCGCCGGGCGCTCTTCGATTCGCAGTGATTCGCTGTACTCATACTGACGGCTTTGGGACTGCCGCAAGGACAAGCTGAATTCAATGCTCTCGCCGTCGCTGGTCTGGATGGAACCGGTGGCCGTCACCATTCGGGACTGAGACTGCGACACAAAGGTATATTGCCCGGCCGAAACCGAAAGGCTGCCGCCCGCAGTGCTGGCTGCGGGGGCCCCCAGTGCGGCGCGACTGATCGAGATCGCTTGCTGACCGCTTACCAGAAAAGACGTGGCTTGCTGAGCAAAGGCCTCCGACACAAAGTTCCGTGACCCGCCCGAGCCTGTTGATACGGAGGAAGAACTGCTGAAGGCGTTGGTATCGCGGGAAGAATAGCGATACGTCGCATCACGGCTGATGTCGATTGCCTGCCCGTTCCGGGGCGACACTCCACCTGACCCTTGATTGATACGAAGCTGGCTCTGATCAATAAAAGACGACTGCCGGCTATTTTGAGAAAGAAAATTAATCTGGCTGTTAGTGATCATGAGCCGGACCCCGAGAATAGTTAGGATACTTCTATTATCGGCAGGATCGGGCAAATCTTGAGCTTTTTACGCTCAATAAACACCAGCGGGGTTAGTGAGGTAGCGTCTGGATGCGAATACTCCAGGCAAGGACGGCCAGTTACTTGCCTGGATCAGGTCAGAGGCGTTCAGGCCATAAAGCGACGGCGCAATCCAAGCCCGATTAGGCCCAGCCCCAACAATGCCAGAGGTGCAGGCTCGGGTACTTCGTTAGGATTATCGGGGTCACCCGCACCCTGACAGCCGGGCGCGGTAGGGTTGGCATCACAGAAGTCGATTGTTTCCTGAAGCTTGGCTGTAGCAAACAGGTCCACAAAGTCGCTAACAACCTGCGAATCAGTGGTGTTCAGCCCATTGAGATCAAACACCTGACCACCATGATTGGTCGCCAGATCACCAATTGAGGTAACAGTGCTACTTCCGCTCAGTACGGCATTATAAAGCGCGTTGCTATCTGTCAGCAGTTGGTCAATTGATGCAAAGGTTACAGCATTTCCGCCGATTGTACCGGCAAATGTGCTGTCTCCATTTGACGGCTCATCAGTAAATATTATGAAATTTTTCAATGCATTAGATCGGAAGCTAAACAGATCACCCTGATCGTCCAGCGCATTGAGAGCGTAGGCTGAAGCCGTGTATGCCGGCTCAGTACCGCCACTTGTAAGCAGCCCTTGAGCCGCCGTAGCAAATGACGCAGGGTCAGTAAGATCCGTCAGCGTTCTGGGCTTTACTTGGGAATTGCCGTAGCCAACAAGACCGTATTGAGCATCAACGCCTCCGGCAGACAGAATGGACGCAAACTGCCCGATATTCGTCCTGAGGTTTGCTTGCACATTACCCATTGACCCCGATTCATCAACAATCATGACAATATCGGTAAGAATAATGGAATGCGCCGCCGGCGCTGAGATCGAAAGTGCGGCTCCCGAAAGCGCTGCACCAAACCAGGTATGAATTTTCATGTCACTCTCCATCGTTTTATGAAAATACCCCGATATACAGCCTTTCAGGATAACTACGTCGCTTTTGGGCAGGAGCATAATCCTGACCATCGATTTAAAACGCGACCTAAAACAGGGAGATAAAAAATGAACACCGTGCCACATCCAACAGCACCGTTAACTATTTCGACAGGCACCGGCACCCCGAAATCAAAATGCCGCCGAAGCTAAGCCTCGGCGGCATCTGGCAATGCTTGAAAACGGATGTGGTCAGAAGCTATAGCCAACCTTTGCTTCAACTGAGCGCTCTGCGCCAAACCAACAGTTCAGCCCGTCAAAGCAGGAGTAATAGCGCTCATCCAACAGGTTGTTGACCGACAGCCCCACGGTGGCGCCACGCAAGGCTGTGCTGGCGTATCCCAGATCATAGCCCAATGCGATGTCCAACAATGTGGCATCGGGTACTTTGTCGGTATTGAGCGCATCCAGCTCAGCTTCACCGATGTAGCGCACCCCCATCCCTGCCCGGGTACCGGCCAGCACGCCATCAAAGAAGGTATAGTCGGCCCAGGCGGAGATAAGCTGTTCCGGCACCCAGACCGGGGTTTTGCCCTCAAGGCCACTGTTATCCTCGGTCACTTCTACATCCTGATAGGTGTAGTTGAATGACAACATCAGGCTATCAATCGGTCGGGTGCTGGCTTCAAGCTCAACGCCCTGAGAGCGCACTTCACCGGTCTGGATTTTGTCATAGGCTGTACCGCTCGGGTCTCGGGTTGGTACTTTCTGTTTGTCGATGCGATAGACGGCAGCCGACAGGGAGGTCTTGTCATCTGGCGTGTGGTACTTCACACCTGTTTCCCACTGCTGTGCGGTCGAGGGCTCAAACCGATCGCCCGAGCTGTCAACGCCGGTCAGTGGCTCAAAGCTTTCTGCATAGCTCAGGAAAGGCGAGATGCCATTATTGAATTCATACAGCGCACCCGCGCGGAACGAGACGTTTTCTTCTGAATCTTTCACATCAATCGGCGCGCCGTATTGGCGCCCCTGTTCTTTACCCTCATACCGGTCATAACGAGCACCGGCAATCAGGACCAGTTGATCGATCCGAACCTGATCCTGCAGATAAAAGCCCAGCTGTTCCTTCGACAGGTCAAAGTCACTCGAGTAGCCAGACGCCGCGAAGTCCAGCGAGTCCGGATCAATCTGGTAATAATCCGGCGCGAACAGATCAATCGAAGGGGCCGCTGCATCTTCGTATTTGATGTTGGAATCGAGGTACAGGTAATCAATGCCGACCAGCAGGTTATGCTCCAGCGCACCAGTATCAAACAGACCTGACAGCTGGTTATCCACCGTAACGCCACGGGTTGCTTCATCAGTCAGATAGGCACGTCGACCCAACGTGCGCATGTCCGCAGCAAGAGCCGTGCTGTATGTGTTCTCCTGATAGGCCGTCGCATCGGTGTAGCGGAAATTGTGGAGAAAGGTCCAGCTGTCATTAAAGCGATGGTTGATCTTGTAACCGACCATCGCGACTTCCCGCTCGTACAGATCCCAGTTGGCGTCACCGGAAAAACTGTCAACCGGCAGCTCGCCATTGGGGTTGTCCTGAAACAGTCCTTCCGCCGGCAGCGTGCTGTACACCCCCATCTCCGGGTCTTTCTGGTAATAGACGTTAAAATTGATCAGCGTGTCGTCACTGAGCTGCCAGTCAACAGACGGTGCGATCATCACGCGCTCTTCTTCAGAGGTTTTCGCTTGCCCGTCTTTCTGGCGGGCAAGCCCGACCACGCTGTATGACAGATCAGAATCCCCCAGCTGCCCCGTACTTTCGAAGCTGCCTTCCAGCAAGTTATTGGTGCCGGTCGCCATTTCAACATGGTTATAACGCTCGGTGCTGGGCGACTTGCCAATCAGATTCACCATCCCTCCGGGGGGCATTGAGCCGTAGAGTGATGAGGTCGGCCCTTTGAACACCTCGATTTGCTCAACCGCCATCAGGTCGATCTGGGGCTGCAGGTTCCAGTCGTTATACAGCAACTGCAGGCCGTCATAATAATTCTGGTAATTGATGAAACCCCGGATATTGAACAGATCTGAACGGGTAACCGCCCCGCCCCGAAGCTCGGTATTCACGCCGGGGGAATAGCGCAGCGCACTGGCAACCGAAGTGGCGTCCCGCATTTCGAGCCCCTCACGATCCAGCACAGTGATGCTCTGGGGTGTTTCTTCCGGGGTCAGCGCTGTTTTGGTTGCGGTGTTGCGGTAGGTATCGCCATAAACAGTCAATGTCTCCAGCGAAACGGATTCATCGCCTTCAGCTGCATGGGCTGCTGTCGATATGACGGCCAGCACTGCCACAGACAACACAGAACGCTGGAAAAGGGGTCGGGTAATCATGGAATCTACTGCTCCTGAATGAACGCACAACGTCTTTTTAAATAATAATGATTCCCATTATAGTTTTTAGAGCCCAGCCACACTTAACCAAATGGTGCATGAAGCAGGCACCAAGCCAGGGCTAAAAAAGCACTAGACAGACAGGTTTAACCAAGCGGACTGACAGGGAGAGGGCTCAACAGGCACCCAGTACTCCATACGAGTAGGGGCCCCCTGCAAACGGGAGGCGCCCGTAGAAGGCGGGTAGATTTCCAGGTCAAAACCATAGCGGCCCCGGTATCCGGAGGCTGGCAACCAGTGATGGATAAACCACTCCAGGGTTTTCTCAAGCGCTGCAAGCGGTCCTTGAAACGGGATCACCGCATATTGCTGGGCCGGCACAGTGAGGCTGCGCAAACCGACGCGCTCCGCAGATGTCAGCTGATCAGATTCCAGCGCTGCCCAATACGGAAAGCTCGCGCCGCTATCCATTGCCTGACTCACATCGAGCACACCAATTAACGGCGACGCCGAAGGCTGAATGCCTTTAGCCAATAACTGCTGCCACAAAGCGGGCACCTTGGTAGAGAAATCCGGTGCCGACGAGAAGAGTCCGTTCACCTGATCACATAAACCGACAACCTCGAAGGCCGGGCGGGACTCCAGCCGGATCTGCAACATACGAGGAGTCAATTCCGCCGGTGGCAGTGGCAACTCATCGAAGGTAATCGGCATGCGCATGCTCACCCACTGCCCCCGTCGCCGATAGAACCCGGGCGTGCAGCCGAACATCTGGCGAAAACTGCGGCTGAAGCTGATTTCCGAATCAAACCCGCACGCCAACGCAATATCCAGTTGCCGTTGATCACTTGCCAGCAACAGCTCGGCCGCCCGGCTGAGTCGCAGTTCCCGCACGTATTGCGCAACCGACAAACCGGTGTGCGCCGCAAAGACACGTTGAAACTGCCAGCGAGACCAGCCTGCGCGGGCCGCCAGCGCAACCACCGATAGGGACTCATCCAGATGCCCGTGAATGAAACACAAGGCGTCTTCGATACGATTCAGTGACGTTTCGGTGGCAGGTGATGGCATCGTGAGGTGCAATTAACCGCAGAATTAGGAGTAGGCTCACTCTACCGTAATCGGAATCATTTGCAACTCGCTCTCATCGGTCCGGATAGTTGCGCACAGCCATTCAAGGCACAGCATTTGCGTGAAGACTTCAGGTATCTCATCCGAGGCCAGTAATCGCATCCAGTTGGAGCAACACGGGGCAATGCACCGCGCAGAGGCACCATGAACGCGCGTTCACAATGTCAGCCCGGCGTTCTGCTATTGTTACTCCATATGTTGTCAGACGACATGTCCAGGGAGTGGATTGACGATGTACGGTAAACTTGAATCTTTGCGCGGGGTAGCCGCACTGCTGGTGGTGCTTTACCACTCCAGCTTCAGTTTCGGCGACCGCTCTGTTGCTTTTATTGGCAATAGCTACCTGTTTGTCGACTTCTTTTTCATCCTTTCCGGCTTTGTGATGGCTCTTGCCTACGGCGATCGCGTTGGCCGCGATATGCCGTTCTGGCGTTACATCGCCCTGCGACTCGGCCGTATCTATCCACTCCACCTGTTCATGCTGTTGGCATGGGTGCCCTATATCCTGGTCAAGCAGTACCTGTACAACGCCGGCTTCGGCGGCAGCGACCCTTCAGAAAAAGCCAACCTGGCATCCTTTGTATCCAATCTTCTCCTGATCCACGGAATGGGGTTGCACGATTATGTCAGTTGGAACTTCCCGAGCTGGAGCATCAGCGTCGAGCTTTTTGCTTATGTGGCGTTTTACGCGATTGCGGTGACGTTCGATCGCTCCCGGAATCTCTATATCCCCGCCATCATATCCCTCACCTGCTATGCCCTTATCTTCAGTCTTGACCGGCCCGACATCGATTACAGCTACGACTATGGTTTCTTTCGCTGTCTGGGCTCGTTCTATCTGGGGGTATTTCTGTTCAGGCTGGGGCTCGACCGGCGACCTTTTGAGTCAGCTGCGGCAATGAGTGTATTGGAAGTGGTATCAGTGGCTTTCCTGATCACAGCCGTTAGTCTGGTCAAAGTCGACGAGTTCTTCTCCGCCCTGTCACTGATGAGTTTTGCGGGTGTGTTGGTGGTATTTTCGTTCTCTACCAGCGGCATTCTCGGGCGCCTGCTTGAAACATCAGCCTTGCGAAACCTGGGAATCTGGTCCTACTCGGTCTATCTGGTACACGGGTTGGTGTTGGCGGGCTTTCACAACGTGTTCGAGTATGTTCTGAAGGTGGATATCGATGCCGCGATGGGCGTTAAATCCCTGCTTATCAATGCGCTGGCACTGGCGATCACTATCGCAGTATCCCGCTACACCTATATCCACATCGAGAAGCGCTTCCGCGATCAGGTGAAGGCCTGGATCAACAACAAGACTCCGACAGCCTCAGGTCCAAAAGCGCCCGGAGTCGTTGCCGGCTGAGGGCCACGGGAAAGCGTCAGTCGGACTGGGTGTTTTCTTTACCTTCACGAATGGTCTCAGTGGCATCGGCCCATTCCTCGGCATCAGCTTGAGGATTCTCGTGCTCTTCAGCTCGAGACGGCCTGAAACACAACGTCGCCAGAATCGGAAAATGATCTGACCCCACATCGGCCAGGCGTTCCATATGACTCAGCGTGAAGTGTTCGCTGACAAAAATGTGATCAAGCGGCCAGCGCATAAACCAGTGGTGAGCATGGAAAGTACTGAACATTCCGCGCCCCCGACGAGGGTCCAGCATGCCACTGACTCGACAGAACTGGCGGGTCGTACGTGACCAGGCCACATCGTTGAGGTCGCCTGCAACCATAGTGGGTTCGCCATCTTTATGAATTTCCTTCCCGACCAGCAACAGCTCGGCATCCCGCCAGAGGGACTCCTCGCTTTCACTCGGCGCAGGGGGTCTGGGATGCAGGGCATGAAACTTTACCCGCTCGCCGTTTTTCAGTCTGAGCCAGGTATGGATTGAGGGAATATCATCCTGAATCAGCCAGCTGACTTCCGTTTCTTCGAGCTCAAGCCGCGAATAGAGGTGCATGCCGTAAAGGTTATCGAGCGGAATGCGCACGGCATGAGGCCAGTCTTCCGCCAGCGCTTCGTCCAACTGCTGCTGCCACCAGTCATCACTTTCCAGTGTCAGCACGACGTCCGGCTGATGCTGTTTGATATGCGCGATCAACGCGGGTGCGTCGCGATTGGGGGTTAACACATTGGAAATCAGCAATGTGATACAGCGCTCTTCCTGCCCCGGTTCCGACGCCTGAACCTGAAGGGGCCACAAGCGCGTATAAGGCGCTATGCGCCAGCATTGCCAGAGCAGCGCACCCAGCCCGATCAGCGCTGAGGGTACTTGCCAGGGCGCCTCACTCCAAACCGAGCAGACCAGCACCAGCAGGGCCAGCGCCGCAATCTGCACACGAGGAAATTCACAGGCACGGACCCACCAGTCATGCACTGGTACCCGTGCCAAAACGGTGACGGCCAACACCACAATAGCGACACCGAAAACGATCAGACTGAACAAGTGATTCTCCGATTATGCAATCGAGTCAACGACACCACCATCGACCCTCAAGGCTGCGCCAGTGGTAGCCGACGACTGTTTGGAGCAGGCGTACACAATCATGTTGGCGACCTCCTCTACTGTGGCCGCACGCTGAATTATAGATGAGGGCCGCTGCGCCATCACAAAGTCTTTGCCTGCCTGTTCGATCGAAACGCCGCGTTTGTCGGCATCGTCTTTCAACATACCTTCGACTCCCTCGCTTAACGTCGGCCCCGGCAACACGGCGTTGACGGTCACGCCGGTACCGGCCATGCGCTTGGCCAGTCCGCGGGAAATCCCGAGCACAGCCGTTTTGGTAAACCCGTAATGGATCATGTCAGCAGGAATGTTGAGACCGGATTCGGAAGACAGAAAAATTACCCGACCCCAGCCGGCCTTTTCCATATCGGGCAGATAGGCACGGGAAAGACGAACCCCCGACATCACATTAATATCGAAGAACCGCTGCCATTCGTCGTCGGGAATATCAAAAAAATCCTGCGGGCCGAAAATGCCCACATTATTGACCAGAATATCGCATCCCGGCTCTGCCTTAAGCAGCGCTTCGCAGCCCGATGAAGCGCCGAGATCTGCCGCCACACCCCGAACCTCGGCATCAGGCGCACTGGCCTTTACCTCGGCGACAGCAGCATCAACATCGGCCTGTTTTCGACCATTGACGATCACGGTGGCCCCGGCAGCGGCCAGTCCCTGCGCGGTCGCAAGCCCGATACCCTTGGTTGAACCTGTCACAATTGCGGTTTTTCCGTTCAGATCAATCTGCATGGGAACTCCTTAATGTGAAGGGGTATATGTAAAAACGCTATCACTCACAATCGGGTCCGGGTTGCGCAGATTCAACCGGAGATATCTGGCGTTAGACTAAAGTATGCCGATTCCGGATGGCGGTCGAAAACTCAGGCCAGCCCCTTCCAGAGCCCGACACAACTGATCAGCAAGAGCACACAACCCAGTAACCGGAAGAAAACCGGCGTTTCTGCTGTCAGCATTTTCTCGTGGAACCGCAAGCCAATGATGTGTCCGATCGCTGCACAGGGCAGCAGCCACAGGTGATGGATCAACTGCAGATCCACATCGGCATAGATAAACGCCGCCATCTTGATTGTGACCAGAATGAACCAGAGCGCAAACAGCGTGTCCCTCAGTTTTTCTTTCGGCAGATGCTGGGCCACAACGGCAATGATCAGCGGCGCGCCAATAAGGGAGGTGCCGCTGATGTACCCGCCCAGCATCAGGAAGATCGTATCCACCACTTTGCTGTTACTGCGAAAGGGCCGATTCAGAATATAGGACACCGCATAGAGCGACACGATGCCGAAGATGATCGCGCTCATGATATTGGCGGGCAGCGTTAGCAGGCCGAAAACGCCAATCAGTTTGGGCACAATCATGATGCCCAGAATGCGCCGCAGGTAAGGCCAGTCGACGGTGCCCCCCTCCGGTCGGCTGGCCGCTTTCGGCCCCCGGTTATTCACTACAATCGTCAGTGACGAGAACACCAGCAGATGCACCGCGATCAGCGGCAGGAATATCAGCGGGTCATTGACCACCAGCAGCAGAAACGGCAAAGACAACACCGCGCCGCCAAACCCCAGCCCTGAGCGAACAAAGCCACTCCAGACAAAAATGAGCCCAATTAACACATACTGAAAAAGTGACAGATCTGCCATGGTGTCCTAGCTTGGAAAAGTGCGATCAAAAAACGACCGAGTTTAATCATCCACACAATGGATTGATACCCACTGATTGAGGTGCGTCATGACAGGCACCGGGAACTTAGCTTGATCCCGAACACTGTCGAGGCACCCTTGTAAGCAGTCGCCAGGAAGGACAGGCTCGAGTGAGTGTTCAGAGTAGTGGTACCGATCCGGTTACCCTGACCGAACCAGACATCCAGCATGCGGACAGTGAGGTTACCTGCCTGCAAGGCCACACTGTGGTTCTGGTTTGCGAGCATGCGTCAAATCACATTCCGGACGAATTTCATTCGCTCGGTCTCAGTCACGAGCAACAACTCAGCCATATCGCCTGGGATCCGGGTGCCTTGGGCGTCGCGCGGCATCTTGCTGACATGGCAGGCGCGACACTGGTCGACTGTGAAACCTCCCGCCTGGTTTATGACTGCAACCGCCCACCGGATGCGCCGGATGCCATGCCGCAGCAGAGCGAAATCCACCGCATCCCCGGTAACCAGAATCTGACAGATCGCGATCGTCAATACCGCATTGATCACTACTACAGGCCGTTTGAACAGCGTGTGGTGACGGCATTATCCCAGGCAGCCGCTACCGGATTGCCCGTGGTGATTGTCACCATCCATAGCTTTACCCCGGTCTACCGCGGCCATGAGCGCAGCACCCAAATTGGCATTTTGCACGACAGTGACACCCGGCTGGCTGACTCATTATTGCGCACGGCAGACCGCCACACCCCTTTATTGGTTCACCGTAATCAACCCTATAGCCCCACTGATGGCGTCACCCATACCCTGCTGCGCCATGGCATAGAAAATGCCTTTATGAATGTGATGATCGAGATCCGCAATGATTTGATCACTTCGGAACACCAACAGCAGGCTATGGCTGTGATGTTATCGGGTTGGCTCACTCACGCATTGAACGAGGTCGGATGATGTCGCCTTTCGTCAGCGGGTATATCCGCTTTGTGGACGCAGTGAACTACCGCATCGGCCGGTTTGTGATGTACGGCATATTCATCATGGTCGGCATCCTGCTGTGGTCATCCATCTCAAAAACGTTCTTTTTGCCATCGCTATGGACCCTGGAAGCCGCCCAGTTTGCCATGGTGGCCTATTACATCCTGGGTGGGCCCTACTCTATTCAACTCGGCTCCAACGTGCGGATGGACCTGTTTTATGGCGACTGGTCCGTTCGCAAAAAAGCCTGGTTTGATGTGTTTACCGTGCTGGTGCTGATTTTCTATCTCGGCGTGCTGCTCTATGGCGCCTGGGACAGCACAAGTTATTCACTTCAGTATGGCGAGCGCAGCCCGTCTGCGTGGCGCCCGTATATGTGGCCGATCAAGATGGTGATGTGCGTCGGCTTCGCGCTCATGTTGTTGCAGGCGGTGTCTGAACTGTTCAAGGACATTGCACGCATTCGGGGAGAAGACGTCTGATGTCTTACGATCTCATCGCCATTTTCATGTTTGCCTCCATGATGCTGATGCTGATGACCGGCCAGCGCGTCTTCGGCGCGATCGGCGCTGTGGCCGCCGCTGCGGCATTGGCTCTGTGGGGCACGGGGGGCTCCGACATCCCCTTCTCGTCTGCGATGAAACTGATGAACTGGTATCCGCTACTGACCCTGCCGATGTTCATCTTCATGGGGTATGTGCTGTCGGAATCCAAGATCGCCGATGATCTGTACAAGATGTTCCATGTATGGATGGGGCCGGTACACGGAGGGCTCGCCATTGGCACCATCGGTTTGATGGTGCTGGTGTCGGCGATGAACGGATTGTCCGTCGCCGGCATGGCGATTGGCGCGACCATCGCCCTGCCCGAGCTCCTGCGGAGGGGCTACGACAAGCGCATGGTGACCGGCGTCATACAGGCCGGCTCGTCACTGGGCATACTGGTGCCACCGTCAGTGGTGCTGGTGCTTTACGCCATGATCGCACGGCAACCGGTCGGCCAGCTCTGGCTTGCAGGCGTTGTGCCGGGGCTGATTATGGCGGCGATGTTCATTATCTATATCGCAGTGCGCTGTCGCATGCAGCCAGAGCTGGGGCCGGTTTTACCAGAAGAGGAGCGTCAGGTGAGCCTCGGCGAAAAGCTGCGCCTGCTGCGGGCCGGTATTCTGCCGATCGTGATATTTGCCACCATGATGGTGCCCTTCGTCAAAGGCTGGACCAGCCTGGTGGAGAGTTCGGCGATTGGCGCCATGGCAGCCTTCGTGGCGGCAATCATCAAGCGCCGGATGAATCGCAAGGTGTTTGAAGTTTCGGTACGCCAGACCCTGGCGATTTCCTGCATGTTCATGTGGATCATTCTCGCTGCCCTGGGCTTCGGCGCAGTGTTTGACGGATTGGGTGCGGTCAAGGCAATTGAAACCCTGTTTACCGAACAGCTCGGCCTCAACCCCTGGATGATTCTGATCCTGATGCAGCTCTCATTCCTGCTGATGGGCACCTTTCTGGACGACACCGCCATGCTGGTGATCGTCGCACCGCTCTATGTGCCACTGGTCGGCGCACTGGGGTTCGACCTGGTCTGGTACGGCATTCTGTACACCATCACTACTCAGATCGCCTATATGACCCCTCCGTTTGGCTACAACCTGTTTCTGATGCGCGCCATGGCACCACCCGAGATCAGCCTGCGCGACATCTATGGCTCTATCTTCCCGTTTGTCTGCGTCATGCTGGTCGCACTGGCGTTGATTATGGCGTTTCCCCAGATCGCACTCTGGTTGCCGGAAACCGTCTATAACAAGTAAACGACGAACAGATTGGAGCAAGCGTTATAAAACGAGTGAGCGGGCAAGCGCCCCTTCGGTCGAGAACGAGTGTTGAGCAACACCCCGGAAGCAACCCCGCTTCCATAACAAGCGTCAGTCAAGGAGAGCACCATGACCACAAGACGTAAGTTCCTCGCATCCGCAGCCGCTATGGCGGGCGCAGCCGCGCTTACTCCCCCCAAACTCTATGCCCAGCAACCCAAAATACGATGGCGATTGCAAACCTACGCCGGGCCGGCGCTCGCCGAGCATGTCATCAAACCTGCGATCGACAGCTTCAACCGCATCGCCGGAAACGAGATGCAGATCGAGCTCTATTTTGCCGATCAACTCGTCCCCACCGGCGAACTCTTCCGGGCGATGCAGAAAGGCACCATCGACGCTGTACAGTCTGATGATGACTCGATGGCGTCCCCTACCGAGGTAACGGTGTTCGGCGGTTACTTCCCGTTCGCCAGTCGTTACTCGCTGGATGTGCCGGTGCTGTTTAACCAGTACGGCCTGAACGAAATCTGGGACGAGGAATATTCCAAAGTCGGTGTAAAACATCTGTCCGCCGGCGCCTGGGATCCCTGCCACTTTGCCACCAAGGAGCCGATCAACAGTCTGGCAGACCTCAAGGGCAAGCGCGTGTTCACATTCCCCACGGCGGGCCGGTTCATGAGCCAGTTCGGCGTGGTGCCGGTGCAGTTGCCTTGGGAAGACATTGAAGTTGCGGTTCAGACCGGTGAGCTCGACGGCATCGCCTGGTCCGGCATTACCGAGGACTACACGGTTGGCTGGGCGGATGTCACCAACTACTTCCTCACCAACAACATTTCCGGCGCCTGGGCAGGCTCGTTCTTCGCCAACATGGACCGATACAACGAACTGCCCGATCACCTGAAAGAACTGCTCAAGCTGACAATGGACAGTTCACACTACTACCGGCAGTGGTGGTACTGGGGTGGCGAAGCCAAGCTGCGCACTGACGGCAGCAAGATGAAGCTGACCACCATCCCCGATGCTGAGTGGGCGGAAGTCGAGAAGGCGGCCCACACCTTCTGGGATGAAATCGCAAAGGAGTCGGAAACCAAGGCGAAGGTGGTAAAAATCCTCAAAGAGTACAACGCAAAAATGGAGAAGGCGGGGAGGCCTTATCGTTACACCTGATTTGCTGTGCAAACCTGTCGCGTTCAGGGGCGATGGCCATGGGTCTGATACGCCCCTGAACGCCCTGAATCTGTACTTCCAGAACAACAGACTTTCCGGAGCCGTGAGATGGCAGCTCAACTGTCCTTTAGAGAACTGAAGAAGTGCGTCGAAGACGGCACAATTGATACGGTCGTCGGCGCGATCCCGGATATGCAGGGGCGCCTCATGGGTAAACGCTTCCAGGCGCAGTATTTTATCGACACCGCATGGGAAGAATCCCACTGCTGCAAATACCTGGTGGCGACCGACCTCGAAATGACCACCGTTGAAGACTACGCGTCCACCAGCTGGTCTGCAGGCTACGGCGACTATGTGATGAAGCCGGATCTAACCACCCTGCGCAAGCTGCCCTGGCTGGAAGGCACGGCATTTGTACTGTGCGACCTGATCGATCACGTGACCCACGAGCCCGTGCCTCACTCGCCCCGCGCCGTCCTGAAAAAACAGCTTGAACGTCTATCAGCCATGGGCCTGCAGATGACCACGGCTACCGAACTGGAGTTTTTCATCTTCCGCGAAACCTTCGAAGATATGCAGAAGCGCCAGTATCACCAGATGACACCCGTCAGTCCGTACAACGAGGATTACCACATTTTCCAGACCACCCGGGAGGAGGATGTCATGCGGCCAATCCGCAACGGGCTCTTCGACGCGGGGATAGACGTCGAAAGCAGCAAGGGCGAAGCGGATGCCGGCCAGGCCGAACTGAACATCCACTACTCCGATCCGCTGAACATGGCCGACACCCACGTGCTGGTCAAAAACTCGGTCAAGGAAATCGCCTGGCAACACGGCCGCAGCGTCACGTTTATGGCCAAGTGGAGCCACAACGCTGCCGGTTCTTCCAGCCATATCCACCAGTCCCTGTCAGACAAAGACGGCAAATCGGTGTTCTACGATCCGGATGGCACCCACGGCATGTCCGAAACAATGGAGCATGCGCTGGCCGGGCTGCTGAAGCACGCCAACGAGACCACGCTCTTTCTTGCGCCCTATATCAATTCCTACAAACGTTTTGCAGCGGGTACCTTTGCCCCCACCAGCACCGTCTGGTCGGTGGACAACCGCACGGCGGGCTACCGGGTTGTCGCACCGGACTCCGAAGCCGTAAGAGTCGAGTGCCGCATTGGCGGCTCAGATCTCAACCCGTATCTGGCGCTGGCCTCACAGATTGCAGCGACCATCGCGGGCATTGAAGGCAAGTTGAAACTCGAACCCGAATTCTCCGGCAATGCTTATGGTGCCGAATCAGAACGCAGTATTCCTGCCACGCTGCGCGCCGCAACCGAAGCGCTGCGTCACTCCACCATGCTGCGCGAAGCCATGGGGGATGATGTCATTGATCATTACGTCCGCGCAGCCGAGTGGGAACAGGAAGATTTCGACCGAGTAGTCACCGATTACGAAGTCAAACGGGGATTTGAACAAGCCTGAGGATACGCCGGCGCGGACACCCTACCAAAAGGAGCAGGACAGCTTTATGAGTGCAACGATTCAATGCCTATCGCCCATCGACGGCTCGGTTTATGTCGAGCGCCCCACCCTGTCTCTTGAGGCCGCAACCGTTGCGGTTTCTGCCGCTAAAGCGGCACAACCGGCCTGGGCCGCCCTGCCACTGGAAGAACGGATTGCACGGGTGCGCGACGGTATCGCCCGCCTCGGTGAGATGAATGCCGATATCGTTGAAAAGCTGGCCTGGCAAATGGGGAGACCGGTGCGCTATGGCGGCGAATTTGGCGGTGTGAATGAACGCGCCAGCATGATGGCTGATCTTGCAGAAGAAGGGCTGGCGCCCATCGAAATCGAAAATAACGAGGCGTTTCGCCGCTACATCAAGCGGGAACCTCACGGCGTTGTGCTGGTTGTCGCGCCCTGGAACTACCCTTACATGACGGCGATCAACACCGTGGTACCGGCCCTTATCGCCGGCAATGCCGTGTTCCTGAAGCACGCATCGCAAACACCGCTGGTAGGGGAGCATATTGCCAGCGCATTTCATGCGGCCGGAGTGCCGGAGGCGATATTCCAGAATGTGTTCCTGTCCCACGACACCACCTCTGCCCTGATCGCCGACAAGGCCTTTGGCTTCGTCAACTTCACCGGTTCAGTGGGTGGTGGCCAGGCAATGGAGGTGGCCGCTGCGGGCACCTTCACCGGTCTCGGACTGGAACTTGGCGGCAAAGACCCGGGCTATGTCATGGAGGATGCCGATCTGGATGCGGCGGTGGATACGTTGATCGACGGCGCCATGTTCAACTCCGGCCAATGCTGCTGCGGCATTGAGCGCATCTATGTCGCCGAAAGCCTGTTTGATGCCTTTGTCGAAAAAGCCGTTGCGATTGTCAGTGCCTATAAGCTGGGCAATCCGCTGGATGAACAGACCACGCTCGGACCGATGGCCCACACCCGGTTTGCGGATCTGGTTCGCGAACAGACCGCAGAGGCAGTGGCGGCTGGCGCGAAGGCCCTGATCGACCCATCGCTCTTTCCCGATCAGGGCGGCGCCTACCTGATGCCCCAGATTCTTGTGGATGTCGATCACTCCATGCGCGTGATGCGGGAAGAATCCTTCGGGCCGGTAGTGGGCATCATGAAAGTCAAAAGTGACGACGAAGCCATTGCCCTGATGAACGACAGCGAGTTTGGCCTGACCGCATCGCTGTGGACACAGGACATCGACCGCGCCGAGCGTATTGCCAACCAGATTGAAACCGGCACGGTATTTATGAACCGCTGCGACTATCTGGACCCGGCACTGTGCTGGACCGGTTGTAAAAATACCGGCCGCGGTGGCGGGCTGTCAGTGATTGGCTACCACAACCTGACCCGACCCAAATCCTTCTATCTCAAAAGGGGCTGATAATGACTGTCTCCGCAAACTGGTCTTACCCCACCGCCATGCGTTTCGGCGCGGGTCGGATCGCTGAAATTGGTGAATGCTGCGCGGCAGCTGGTATTAAAAAGCCCTTGTTGGTGACGGATAGCGGGCTTGCAAGTCTGCCGATCACCCAGAGAACGCTTGATCTGATGGAACGCGCCGGACTGGGCCGCGCCATGTTTTCGGAGGTGGACCCCAATCCCACTGAAATCAATATGGAAGCCGGCCTGAAAGTCTATCGCGACGGCGGCCACGACGGAGTGATCGCCTTCGGCGGCGGTTCCGGGCTCGACCTTGGCAAACTACTGGCATTTATGGCAGGTCAAACCCGGCCAGTGTGGGACTTCGAGGATATCGGTGACTGGTGGACCCGGGCCAATGCCGATGCTATCGCGCCCATCATCGCTGTGCCGACAACGGCCGGAACCGGCTCAGAGGTTGGGCGGGCCAGCGTGATAGTGAACAGCCAGACCCATGTGAAGAAGATTATTTTTCATCCCAAAATTCTCCCGGCGATCGTCATTTCAGATCCGGAACTCACTGTCGGCATGCCGCCGTTCATCACCGCTGGCACGGGAATGGATGCATTTATTCATTGCTTCGAGGCCTTCTGCTCACCTCACTTCCACCCCATGAGTCAGGGCATTGCGCTGGAGGGCATGCGCCTGGTGAAGGAGAACCTGCCCCGTGTCTACGAGGATGCCGGTGATATTGAAGCCAGGGGCAACATGCTAGTCGCCGCCGCTATGGGAGCTGTCGCCTTCCAGAAGGGGTTGGGGGCTACCCATGCGGTCTCCCATTCGGTCGGCGCGATTTACAACACCCATCACGGCATGACCAACGCAGTCGTTCTGCCCTCTGTCATCAAGATGAACCACCCCGCCATCGAAAACCGGGTGATCGACATTACCCATTACCTCGGCATTGCCGGCGGGTTCGACGGCTTTACCCGTTTCATCATGACATTGCGGGAAACGCTCAAAGTACCCGAGCGGCTTCGGGATATGGGCGTGGGAACAGACCGGATTGACGAGATGACCAAAATGGCACTGGAAGATCCAAGCGCAGGCGGCAACCCGATCAAGATGACCACAGAAAATACCCGCGCTTTGTTTGAAGCCTGTATCTGATAGCGAAAGGTCAGTGGCTGCGCTCTAAGGCGTGTACCAGTCACCGGAAGCCACGAAGTGGGGGTTCAGCACATCCTGCTTGCCGTAGAGTAGTGGGCTGCCATCAAGCTGGCACACCTTGCCACCGGCTGCCGCCAGCACCGCCTGAGCGGCACCGGTGTCCCATTCGCTGGTTGGCCCCAGTCGCGGGTAGATATCCGCTGCGCCTTCGGCAATACGACAGAACTTCAGTGAACTGCCCGCCGGCATTAGCCGGTGACTCCCCAGCGCATCGATAAACTTGCGGGTATCCTCATTAAGATGACTCTTGCTTGCCATCACCCTTTTCTGGTCCGGTGGCACAGCCACCTGGATAGGCTGGGTCTGACCCCGGCTATCACGCTTCCAGGCGCCCTCACCCAGCACGCCCCAGAAGGCTTCACCCAATGCAGGCGCTGTGACCACGCCCAGTATCGGCACCCCGTTTTCGATCAGTGCGATATTAACCGTAAACTCACCCGTGCGACTGACAAAATCCTTGGTGCCATCAATCGGATCGACCAGCCAGAACCGGTACCAGCCTTTACGCTCGTCCCAGGACGCATTGGCGGATTCTTCCGACAACACCGGAATATCACCTGCCAGTTCAGCCAGTCCGTTTACGATAATATGGTGAGACGCCAGATCAGCCGACGTTACCGGCGACTCATCGGCCTTGTGATCAACCTCGAAATCCGTCTGGTAAATGGCCATGACTTTCTGGCTGGCAAGATCGGCGAGTTTCAGGAGTGCAGGAAAGTAGGAGGAAACCGGCGTCATTAGAGCCCCATTGGCAGATTGGCTGAATCCGTTCAGTCTAACGAAAGTCAGCCAGCGCTGCGATTGCCGGTTACGGTTGTCGGCCAGGATTGTCGACTACCATGGGGTAGGCAAATCAGATACGGCCATTGTCCGCGGTGTCAGCATGGTCTGCACCGGCCATCTGCGCCCGGCCACAATGCAACATGTCAGACGACTGCAACCACTTCTGGTCAGGGTAATAGGTAAAAACAAACTGGCCGCCTTTGAGGTTATCCACGACTCTGCGGATGATTTTCTGGCTTACTGCCGGGCATCCCAGGCTGCGACCGATACGGCCATAGCTTGCAATCCAGGACGGATCAACATAATCGGCACCATGAATCACAATGGCACGCTGACGGGCGAGATCATTAACGCCGGACTCCAGACCATCCAGCCGCAACGAATAGCCGTGCTTGCCGCGATAGGTTTCACTGGCCTGAAACAGCCCGATGCTCGACTGGTGACTGCCCTCTACATTGGAGAACGCAGTCGCCATGTTGTCACCGGAATTCCTGCCATGAGCCACCAGATCACGCAGCACCAGCGCCCCGGATTTCAGATCAAAAATCCAGAGTCGACGCTCGGTCGACGGCAGCGAAAAATCGATTACGGCCAAGCGCTGAGGCTGTTCGAGGCCGCTGCTGATAGCGCACTGAGATGCCTGCAGCGCATTTTTCAGCACGCCCTTGTTCAGGTTGGGCGCCGACTTGCTCAGATTGGCCAACAGGGCGTCATTGAAAACGCCGGCTTGAGCCGACGCAGAAAACTGGAATGCAAACAGAACGCTCATGGCGATTGCCAACAGACTGCAGGGGCGTTTGTTCGTCATTGCTTTACCTTTCAGACATTAAAGTGATCAGACTGGGCGATCAGATCACTGAACGCGCAGGGCTATTGAATTCTTAAATCTCGCCGAGGTAGTCTGGATTTCTGAACCAACGTACTAGACTAGATAAACAGGCTGATTATTTTTTAAGCAACTCGGTTTCTATAGTTTTCGGTGCAATTTGGCCACGATCGGAACTAAGAGAAGCTGGCGATCGATCGCACGAGATTGCAGGCCAAGGATGGCGCATTCTAACAAGGATTTGCGTGATGCCAATTCAATTGTACAAATTTCATACAAAACAGAGCGTTTGGCAACGCTTCCTGAGATGCGCTCTGATATTGCCATTGTCGCTCGCATGGACGCCGACTGCTCTTGCCCTGCATCGAATCGACCCCGATGTCTGCGAAACCCTGCCGACTATCTCCGAGTTTCATCAGCAAGCATTGACCCAATTCGAATTGCAGACACAGGGGTTGGCGCTTTGGCGTGATCCCGCGCAGCTGGATGCTTTATTAAGCCAATTGATTGCAGTTGCTGACGACGGCCTTGATCCGCTCGATTACCACTTTGAAGAGCTGGCCCATGCCCGTGCTCACCTGGCCACATGGGGGCAGTTAGGGCGTTGCGATATCAAGCTTGCGACCGATGCTTACCTGCTGGCGCTTTCAGACCTGCATTACGGCAGAGCCCGCATGCAGGGCACTGACGCCGTCTGGCAGGCGCCGCAGTTCACCCGTCCGCCGCAGCCAGCTCAACTTGTGACCATTGCACTTCAAGGGCTGTCGGATCTGCCGCTTGCCTTTAACGAAGCGCGTCCGCAGCTACCCCGCTATCTGAACCTGCGCACTGCCTATCGTATAGCGCGCGATAATCTGCCGTCGCAGTGGCCGGAAGTGCCTCCCGGGCCAACACTTGAAGAAAGTGATCTGTCAGATCGCGTCATGGCTCTGCGGGCGCGCCTGGAGGCCGAACGCTATATCGCGATGCCCGTCACCGCCTCACCCGCTCAAGCCACCGACGCGGCTTCACCTTCAGCCGCCTCTGTAGCCGCAGCTCAACGATTTGATCCACAGCTGACCGCTGCTGTGGAAGCGTTTCAGCAACGGCATGGCCTTGAGGTTGACGGCAAGGTGGGCAAAGGTACGCTGGCGGCCCTCAATGTCACGCCGGCCGAGCGCCTGGAGCAGATCAAGGCCAATCTGGAACGCCTGCGCTGGCTGGCACAGGACATGGGGCGGGATGCGAATCGCAACCTGTTGCTGGTGGATATTGCCGGAGCTCGTCTGGAGCTCTACGAAAAGGGACAGCTGAGCTGGACCGGCCGGGCTCAGGTCGGAAGGCCCACGCGGGAAACACCCGAACTTAAATCCATGATTACGCACGTCACGGTCAACCCTACCTGGAATATTCCACGCAGCATTTTCCTGAAAGATGCATTGCCGTCGATCATGCGTGACCCTCTTTACCTGAGCAAACGCAATATCCGGGTCTACAACTCGACCGGCGACGAACTGGATCCGCTCGTTGTCGACTGGCAAAACCCCAAGAACCTGTCACTGAAGCAGGACCCCGGCCCCGGCAACGCACTGGGTGAGGTGGTAATCCGGTTTTCCAATCCATTCGCTGTATACCTGCACGACACGCCGTCCTCCGGCCTGTTCAATACATCGCAGCGGTTTTACAGTTCCGGTTGCGTGCGGGTAGAGGGTGCAATGGAGCTTACCCGCAAGCTGTTCGCCAGCGGGTCGGCTGAACAGGTGGCACAATTTGAAGCGGCCAAGGCATCCGGCTTATCCCGCAATGTGCACCTGCCCAAAGGCGTTTATGTTGTTTTGGCGTACTGGACCGCAGAAGCCAATCAGGCAGGGGAAATCTCGTTCAGACCCGATGTCTATCACAGCGATGGCTCGCTGCTGGCGATGCTGGACAACTGACTCCCGACTCCCCAAAAAACCGGCCACCGCCAGCCACTCAAGCAAGTGTATGATTATTAATGGGTTATAATTTTAACTCAGGGTATAGTGACGACAGACATCAATCCGTGGTGTGATAGTGTCCGGATTCCAAACGGCTGACATAAGGCATCTGGAAGGCCCAAACAAGAAACCTGGCCCGAACCCTGTTCACAGATTCCTGACGGAACTCAAAGCGCCAGCGGCTTTTATACAAATTCAGTGTGGTGACCCAATTGGCATTTCTCAGTGGCAGACTGAGCCAGCGCCTGGCGCTGTGCGCAGTAGCAGTGCTACTTCCCTTCTTCTTCGTGGGTGGCCCCGACTGGGCCTCTGACCCCCTGTACAAGTCGGCGTGGAATCTCGGTCACATTCTGTTCTTTGGAACACTGACGCTCGCCATTCGACCCCACCAGTGGCTGGATGGATGGCGCCTGTGGCTGGCCAGCACTACAGCGGCATTGATCGCGGGCTGTATCATTGAGCTGCTTCAGGGCGACCTGGGTCGCCAGAGTGATATTCAGGATGTGTTCCGCAACCTGATTGGCATGTGGTTGGTGATGTCATGGGTCAGCCCGCTCTCGTTCAACAACGCCCCCGCACCAATCAACCTCGCCATTAAATGGCTGATGCGGGCCGGCGCGATCCTGCTGCTGGCATTTCAGCTTCAAGCGGTATTCGATGTCGCTCGCCAGCAATACCGGATTGCCCACCAATTGCCCCTGGTTTACGACTTCAACACCACCGGTGCCTGGCGTTACTGGAGCGGGGATGTGTGGCTGGCGGAGCAACATACAGAAAATGCCCGCTACAGCCTCAGGCTGAAATTGAGCACGGACCACTACTCAGGCACCACGTTGCATAACCTGCCAGCAAACTGGACAGATTATGATCGCCTGTACATTGCAATGTACAACCCTGCCTCAACGCCAATAACGCTCAGCTTGCGCATCAACGATTTGGCACACGACCGGGGTGATAACGCCTTCGAAGATCGCTATAACACCAAACTGACTCTCAAGCCCGGTGTCAATCATTTCCACATTCGCCTGGACGCGATTAAAACTGCGCCCGCAACCCGCGAAATGGATATGGACGATATTCGCAGGTTGGTTATATTCACCACGCAACTGGATAAACCCAGAACGGTGTTTGTGACCGGCCTGAAGCTCGAAAAGACTGAAAAGCATGACCATGAACAGATCAAACAGGAAACGGACTGAACGGCACTGTTAACGAGCCCATCCAGATACCCGCCAGCCGCGCCTAGAGTGAATTGGCGGTGAAGGTATCGCAGACGTTGACATCACCGGACTCAAATCCTTTCCTGAACCAGCGCACGCGCTGTTCCGAACTGCCATGGGTAAAGCTGTCCGGCACGACTTGCCCGCCGCCCTGTTTCTGCAAGCGGTCATCCCCGATGGAGGATGCAGCGGTCAGCGCTTCCTCCAGATCCCCTTCTTCCAGCAACTGGCGTTCGGTCCTGGCATGATGCCCCCAGACACCGGCGAAACAGTCGGCTTGTAACTCCTGGCGTACAGACAGTGCATTGACCTCAGCTTCGCTTCTGCCCTGCCCGGCTTGCTGCACTTTTTCGCTGATACCCAACAAGGTTTGTACGTGGTGTCCCACTTCGTGGGCGATCACATAGGCCTGGGCGAAATCGCCCGGCGCCCCGTAACGGCTGCTCAGATCCTGAAAAAAGGAAAGATCCAGATAAACCTGTTTGTCTCCGGGACAGTAAAACGGCCCGACAGCCGAACTGGCTGTGCCACAGGCCGAGTTTACCCGACCCGAAAACAGCACAAGCGTCGGTTCCTGGTAATGTCCGCCAAGCTGGTTAAAAACGGTTTGCCAGGTATCCTCGGTATCGGCCAGCACCACTGAAACAAACTGCGTCATCTCCTGTTCCTGAGGGGTCAGCTCGCGCGAAGACTGTTCGGTGTTGGTACCGCCACCGCCAAACAACATCGGTAGCAGATCAATGCCCAGAAACCGGCTGCCGACAATCACGACAACGGCCACCACCAGCACAATGCGCCCGACTTTACTTTTCAGCATCATCGGCAAGAAACGCAGCAACACCATGGCGCCGGCGCCCGAAGATGCGTAACCCGGAGACTCTCCCCGCCGGTCCTGAACGTTTGAACTTTGTCGCCTGCCTCGCCAACGCATGTCACTGTCTCCTTCAATCACAGCATCAGGGCCCGACGACAACTGCGCGGGCTGCTTGTTTACTATAGGCCAGTTCAACGAAAGCAGACGCAGGAGCGCAGGAATTTAAGACTGATATAACCGGTTTGCTCAGCCCGCCGTTAACGCAGCCAGCGTTTCGCCAATACGGGCATTCAGTTTGAGATCGACGATGCTGTCAGCGCGGGTGCGCCCCATGTTCAGGGTTGCGATAGGCTTGTGCCAGTCCCGGGCATAGCGGCAGAAACGAAAACCCGAATACACCATCAATGATGATCCGATAACCAGCAGGCCATCGCTGGACTTGAGCGCATCCAGAGAAGCGGTTACCCGGTGTTTGGGAACATAATCACCAAAAAACACCACATCCGGTTTGAGGATTCCGCCGCAGGCGGGGCAATTCGCAACTCTGAAGCTTTCAAAATCCAC
>TARA_R100001440_G_scaffold29664_1_pt1 | contig 43325 bp, 35 predicted proteins | sample TARA_R100001440 | Tara Oceans TARA_R100001440 (sample SAMEA2622112) | marine metagenome | biome: marine biome (ENVO:00000447); feature: surface water layer (ENVO:00002042); material: "saline water (ENVO:00002010), including plankton (ENVO:xxxxxxxx)" | depth 5 m
AGAACAGATCTACGTCCACGCCCAGAAAGACCTGGACCTGCTGACTGAAAACGACCGCACCGAGGTGATTCACCACAACAGCCACCTCACCGTGGACAACGACCGAGTCAGCCATATCAAGGCCAATGATCACAACACGGTGGATGGCGAGAAGCGGGAGAAGATCGGGGGTGACAGCAGCCTGACGGTAGGCGGAACGCACCACAGCAAACAGGGTAAATCCCATCTGGTCGAAGCCGGCAGCGAAATTCACCACAAGGCCGGCATGAAGATCGTCATCGAAGCCGGTGCCGAAATCACTCTCAAAGCCGGTGGCAGCTTCGTTAAAGTCGACCCAAGCGGCGTGACTGTGTCAGGGCCCATGATCAAGATGAATTCGGGTGGCTCACCGGGGAGTGGGACGGGGCAAGGTGCTGTGGTGCCGGCTATGCCCGAAATGATTGATCAGGCCAGCCATGGCACTCGGGAAACGGCGCAGCTGGGTGATACATCTCAGCGGGCGAATGCAGTAGGCGGCCCCGTAGCGCCCCCAGCCAGCACAGCTGCCCCACTACTGAAAGAGTCCGCCAACAAAGGCGCTCTGGTCGTTTCAGATTGCGAGTACGATGAGCATGGACGCTGCAAAATACATCAACACGCTTCAAGTAACTTGAGCCAATCGCCAGACAAAACAAATACTCGCAACGCATCGGTACCTGCAAGCGCTGACAGTTCACAGCCGGCGGCTGAAAAAACGGACAATGAAGAACCCGCACCCACTCAAACTGAGCCTGGATTTCACGTCGCTCGATCGGCCATGAATAAAAATGAGCTGTTACAAAAATTGTATGGCGACGCTTCTGCAAAACCTGACTCATTCGAACGCCTGAACCCTAACATTGGTGACCGGGTGATGCCCGGCGAGATGATCGTGCTTGGTGATCCAAATGGCATGGAATGCACCCGGGAAGAAGCGGATTTAATGCAGGTTGCCCGTAAAGTTAACGAGGACCTACGTAAGCTGGACGAGCAAGAGGCACAATTTCTGGTCGATCACTACGACTTACTCGAAACGCTGACTTCAAATGCCTCCACCGGCATGGGGGCAGGCTCGGTAATGATCGCAAATCAGATCAAGTCTATCGAAGCTGTGCTCAGGGATCTGGAAGTTCTGCACCAGGATAGCTATAAAAAACATGGCCACCTCAATAGCACAGAGTTTTTTGAGAAACGGCAAGGTCTTTTCAAAAGGCTGGATTTTGCACTGGGGAAAATCGCGCGCAAGGGCATGTCATTGAGCGACGACCCGAAACTTAAAACCGCACTTGGACTGTCATCTAAAAGCATTGTGCACAACTGGAAGCAGTCGGGTGTCGGCAGTATTCCCGGCTATGCGACGCACTATGACAAGCTAACTACTGGCGCCAAATACGCTAGGGCCGGTGGCTACCTTGCGATAGCCTTAGATGCGGGGGTTTCCGGCATGAGAATTCATGAAGTGTGTACCAATGGCCAAACTCAGGAATGCACAAAGGTCAAATACACCGAAGGCGGCAGGCTGACTGGCAGTGTGGGGGGCGGCGCAGGGGGTGCATTGGCCGGTGCAGCACTGTGTGGGCTAGCAGCCGTTACGTCCGGTGGCGTTGGCGGAATCGCATGCGCCATTATATTGGGAGGTGCGGGCTCGGCAGTCGGTGGTTATGCTGGGGGCACTGCAGGCGAAGGTCTTGGAGACGAAATTTACAGGCGTGTTGAGAATGACTGATACCGGAGTAACAATCGCGCTCTTTTGTGGCGCGGGAGGGCTAGGACTGATGTGGCTATCCCTTGTCGCAATCTTGACAATTGCTTTTCCAAAAATCCGCCAAATTGAAGAATTTATTTGCCCTGAACCTAAGTACTCTGCGTTACGGTTGAGAAAGGTCTGGGGTGGAGGGCTGTACGGACGGCTTATGCGCAGTAGCTACGTATGGAGATACCTGGTGATGCGAAAGATACCGTTTGGGCACTTCAAACGCTCAGCTGCGGATTTCGGCGATCCAGAGATAGATATACCGCTCAATTTGCGACTATGGGCCCTGGTTCCCTCGAACACTATGTTCTTGAGCTTTGTGATTTTTCTTATCGCTGGGCAATTCATGCCTGAGTGAAAAGGGCGGCTGGTATTGAATTATTAATTGTGACCCCTTGATCTTGTGGCTAACGTCGACGGTGTTGGCAGTGACGGAGAAGCTTTAAGGCGGTATACCAAAATGTCTACAGTCACTGAGGAGATCGGTGTAGTTACGGTATATGCGGGAATCATTGGAATAGCTGGCGCTCTGCTTTGTTCGCTGGTCATTATCACTATTGCGTTTCCGAAAGTCAGACAGATCGAGACAATGATCTCGGCAGCCACTCTGAACCCGTCATCCGGTCGGAATATATGGGGTGGCGATCCTTTCGGCAGGCTGATCCGAACCACCCAGGTTTTTACGTTTTTATCAATACGCAACGTGCCGGGCCATTTCCGTCGAGCAGCCGCAAATGTCGGAAACGTCGATACTGAAATCCCTCGTTACTTATTTCTATGGGGATTTCTGCCGACTTTTGGATTGTTTTTATTTGGGGGGATTGCCGTGTGCATCAGCCTCATTATTGGGTAGCACGCTAGTAAAGGGGTGGAACCCACGAAACCCGGCAACCAAACCATTTCCGACCTTGAGTACGATGAGCATGGACGCTGCAAAAAACATCAACACGCTTAACCAAAAAGCCGGGCTATCTGGAGCACCAACCCGCGTTGACTTCGCCATTGTTGATCTCGCGATCGACGATGACCTGCTGAAAAATATTTATGCAGGTATGACCAGCGAGACAATCGAGTGGTGGAGCCTGTTTACGGACACTTCCTGGCAGGAAAACTGGCAGCACGGCCCTATACTGGTCGACCTTCGACATGCGTCCAAAATGCAATCACAGTTGATTGCCATTGCTGCAGAAGTGCCTATCGGCCTCATGATCACGTCAAAGTGGCAACCGGTCGCACTCCGTGATTATTTGGCTCACTGGTTGTGCAGCTCGACTGAGGGTGAAGGCAAACTCCTGCGTTTCCATGAGCCACGGATGTTTGGCCCTTTGCTTTGTGCGTTGGCAAACGAGCAAAGCGCCCTGCTCGGAAACGCGGCTTCAAGCTGGCACTGGCATGACAGCCATCAATGGCGGGAACACCGGCCGACCCAGCCCGCAGATAGCCCCCCTGAAACCTTGCCTGAAGTTGCGGTGGCCTCAAACCAGATAGAAGCCGTCACGCCTTACCGTCTCGCGGCAGATGCACAAGGTTATGCCGAGTATTACGCCAGCGTGCTGTCAACGACGCCTGAGCCTGAACACTGGGCGCTGGAGCGACTGATCGACGCCAACGAAGCCGGCTTTAATAACAGTGCACATCAGGAACAATGGTTGCGTTTAGCACTTCGGCATGGCGCCGATTTTTATCTGCACCCCCCCTTCAAAGCATTACTGGTCCGGGAAGACTTATCTCCCACGGAACGATTTATCGCTATGGAAAGCGAACCGGAGATTCACCATGCCGCAGTATAAAGTTCAGCCAGGCGACACCCTAACGGCTATCGCACAAAAGCATCAGGTCACCGTCGCAGATATTCAGGCTCAGAACCCACAAATTACTAATGCAAACCATATTGAAGCAGGCTGGCAGCTTAAAATCCCTGCCAACGACAGCAATGCTGCCTCGATGCCGCCAGCTAAATCAGCTCAGAGCACATCCTCAACACAACCCACTTGTGAAGGTTGTGCCGAGGAATATGCAGAGATCATTCACGTCATGGGTGCCGACGATGGCGAATGGTGCGTCGCCCTGCCACAAAGCGCGGCTGACGAGATTTATACTGAGATAGAGGAAATGAACGCCTTGATGAAGGAGTTCAAACAGGCTCAGGACGAGCCTGTCGACGCGGAGGCCACCAGCGACCAACCGAGTCCAAAGCGTAAGTGGATGCAGAAGGCAGCGGAAAAAGGGGTCATCGCACCGGAAGCGGATGAGGAAGAAGATGAAGGGCCAACCAAGGTATCTCAGGTCCAGTCGCAGATTGCCGCTGTGGATGAACAGATCAAGTGGTTCGAAGACTACGATCCCGACTACTTCTGGTCATTCGCCAGCGACGATGACGAGAAGCGAGAGAGTATCCTGACAACAGCCAAACAAAAGCGTCTTGAATTACTTCGAAGCGAACGAAAATCTCTGGAAGGACAACTCGGGAAAGGGACCTCAAGCCAGGGCGTCAAAGGTGGCGGCGTCAAAGCGAGCGATTTCTCAACACGAAGCAACAGCACCGAAGTCGGCATCATTGAAGTCATGGTGTTCAGTCGGCCGGGCCGTTGGTATTACGTTCGCAAAGGTGTCTACAAGCGTTTGATCGCCGCCTATGCCTCAATCCGATACATCAAAAAAACGCGTGCCATCTCTGAGGCGCTGAAGAACAAAAGCGGCACGGCAGGCCAATTACTGGGCAAGATCAAAGACGATATTGCCTCTGATGCCAAAAAGAGCCTTGTAGGCAATATCGAGGTCAAATTCGCAGAAGCAAAGAAAGAATACTATCTGTTGGGCGAGGAACACACCAAGCTCACATGGTCTTCCGGAAACGGCGAAAGCCCTGCAGAAAACACGCTACAAGTCAGCGCCGAAGCCCAGCTCATGCGATTTGCCATGCAAGCCAGCGCTGGCGTCAATAGTTTCGATCTCAGCACAGGTGAAATTGATATTGGAGCGAAGGCCAGTGCTTCCATGGCGCTTGCCGAAGCGGAAGCGAAGCTGGCAGAAGTCTTCGTGCCCAACGAAGCGGGCTGGGACTGTCGTTTCACTTACAAGAACCGGAACGGCGAACTGACCGATCTCGCATTTGGCGCATTTCGCCTGTCCGGTGACATCACACTGAACTGTTTTGTCGGCGGCAGACTCAGCGGCGAAGCCAATGCCAGGCTCAGCACCGGCGCCGCAACCTTTTTGCTATCAGACAAGAAGAAGATCAAACCCGACCCCAAAGCAGGCCTCAGTGTATCAGGCAATGCCTTTGCCGGCGCTGAAGCGGGTGGAGCCATCGCCGGTAAGTTCTGCTGGGTTCATCCCGATGAGCAGTTTAAAAAGAACGCGGACTGGCAGGAGCTTTTGAAAATTGAAGCTGGCGGAACAGTCGCTGCCGGCATTGGGGCTGGCTTGGACTTCCAAGTCCAAATGGCGCCGAACGGCATAATTATGGTCTGCAAAGGAAGGCTGGTCTTTGGCCCTGGAGCTAGCGGCAGCTTTGGTACAACCATCGACGCGGCAGCTACTTGGTCGCTATGCAAAACAATATATGAAGTACTGGATGCATCGGACTATCAGTTTTTGAGCAACATATCTCCTGAAGTCTTTTCGCAATGGTACAAAGGCCTTTATCTGGGGCTGGCTAACTCAGCCAGCGATATTAGAGATATTGTATCTGCACCGGCGAAAGAATTTACCCAACTTTATCTGCTGCGGAAATCAAGAAAAGAGGAAGCTGAAGAGCTTGCTGACAACATCATCACCCTCGCAAACAGAGCCGGTAGACAGCAACTTTCTTCAATGGAATACGAAGGCATTCCTTTTGTAAACCTCCCTCCTGAAACATTAGGAATGATGTGCTACACATTAACAGTCTCATTCATTGAAAGCCGCGAAGAAAAGCTGGAGACCGCTCTTGTACTTATATTGTCAACAATTCGGACATGGAAAAAGTTCTTCGAAACACTCGAACACATGAGCTACGAAGGCAAAAAAACAGATGCCATAAAAAGCTTGGAAAAAATCTGCGCCTTGCTCGATGACTCACTAGGTAGCGACCAACTCAGCGAGTTTCAGGAATGGATTCTCTTAAAACTGAAAATTGAACACCAAGAACAAGCTTCACTGACGCCAGTTTGGTCAAAGGTCCAACCAACTCAAAAATATGCCGTAATTAACCGCCGCGTAGAACGTTTCGCGTCAAAGTACGGTTCAAGCATGATGGCTTGAACCGTACTTGTTAATTAATTCATCCCACATCTAAACCCCTGATGGGGATAATAACTATCACCGATTGGCGAACTGGAAGAACGGCTCACCGTAGTGTTCGTCCTCGGGGTGTTATAGCTAGCAATGTTCCTGAATACTTTTTCTTCACCTTCGTCGGGGCCAGAAGGATTACGCTCATCGCTATTTTTATAGTAATCCTCAGAGAACCAATCTTTTACCCATTCCCCCGAATTTGCGGCAAGATCATATAGTCCAAGTGGATTAGGCGGGAACGATCCAACGTTACTCGGTCCGGGACGATCTTCGCTTGCTGGGTAGTTCTTACCTTCTTCTATCAAACCATCATTCGTAGCGTACAGAACATCTTTACCCCGATTGCGCGCAGCAAATTCCCATTGAGCCTCTGTAGGAAGATCTAATCTCCGACTGGATAGCTCTCCAATCCACGTGCAGTAGTCCCGTGCCTCTTCCCAATCTTTCGTCCAAGCCGGCTTATTGGGCTCAAACAATTCCTGCCGATCCTCGCGCGCTCTCAAATCATCGGCATAAGGTGCTTTCCCGTGCAACTCCCGAAAAAGATCAAAATCGGCAATCGTCGTTTCATATGCTGACAGCGAATAGTCATCCAAAACAACTTTGTGGGCGTGATCATTGCTCTTATCAAAATCACTCATGCAGACATCGTCAGAGCCCGGTTCACAAGGCACGCCGAACTCACCCATCATGAAACTGCCACCCTCAACAAACACCATGTTATCCAACGCCCGCACTACAAGTTCGGTTACCGCTTGCTGTTTTTCAGAGGACAGCTCCGGATAAGCATCGCTGACGCGTGACTGAATAGCGGCAATCTCCGCTTCGGAGAGCGTTTCGCTGGTTAATGAAGGGGAGCTGCAGGCAGCCATTAAAAAGAAGGGAACGAGAAGAGCAAAACGTCTCATGAAATCTCCATTTCGTTGGGGGCAACGGTCCTGTCGCGATCAGCAGATTCTACCAGAAACGAGGGATTTTGGCTGACCACTATCTCACCACATCACCCGCGATATCAGAGGTAATCATTTTCATTCCTAAATGCTTGGTTTCCGCATTTTTATGGGTAACATTACCCGCTTGATTCAGCACCGCTCGAAACACAGTCGGGCAAGCCAATCAAACATGAACCTCGAAGGCACAGTGACGTGCTGCGAAATCTGTCAAAGGACGACAATATGAAAGTTATCACCATTCTGAAGTATGTTTTCAGCTTCATTGGCGCTGGCATGCTGATCGGCACATTATTTTTATACCAGCACGCCACCACTTTTCTAGACGGCGCACGGGAAACTGAAGGTACCGTCATAGCGTTGGGGCAATCCCGTTCCAGTAGTTCCACCACTTACTACCCCGTCGTTACCTTTAACGATGCTCGTGGACAACATATCGAGTTTTCGTCTTCTTCCAGCAGCAACCCGCCAGCCTACTCACGTGGTGAAACCGTATCGGTTCTGTATGAGGTGGAATCGCCTGAAAATGCCAGGATTAACGACTTCATGTCGCTCTGGGGCGCAGTATTAATCCTGTCTATTCTAGGCGGCGTGTTTTTTCTGGTGGGTATGGGATTGTTTGTGGTGCCCGCCCTGAAGAACCGCAAGGAGGCTTACCTGCGCAAGCACGGGACGATTATCGAGACACGGTTCCAGAATGTTGAATACAACGAGGGCGTTTCGGTAAATGGCCGCAGTCCATTCCAGGTGATAACCCAGTGGCAGAACCCCGAAAACGCCGAGATTCATTTATTCCGTAGCAATAACCTTTGGTACGACCCGACGAATCACATCAACGTGGATACGATTCGCGTATTTATTGACCGGAATAATCCTCGCAAGTACGCCGTCGATCTGTCGTTTTTGCCGAAGGTTGCAGGATAGACCTGAGTTAACGACTGAAAAGCCGGAGGCACCGAATCCCCGGCTTTTCACATCCCGCAATCCAGCCGGAACCCGTCGTGCAGATTCCGGGGCAGTACCAGGGTATGCATGCCAAAGGCTTTTGATGCATTGCAAAGGGTTTCTCTGGCCGTCGGATCGTTAACGTATTTGGAGGCGTACTCCGCATTCAGAACCGGCTTGTTCTGGGTAATAAAGGGCTGCAACAGGAAGCATTCGTTGTACTTGTGGCAGCTCTCGTTGATGGCCAGATCAAAGTAGGTTACCAGATCCTCAACTTGGCCAAGATCGTTCTTCAATGCCACGGCCAGCCCCAGTTCGTGAGCGGTATCAGCAAGAAAACGGTTATAGCTGATTTGATCGGCATAGGTCAGTGGAAGGCCGGTGCTGTTGGCGTAGCCGTCCACGTTGTCGGGCTCAACGCCATCACAGCCTTTGGTCTGCGCCAGCACCATGCGGGCACGCATAATGTCGCGCACATTGGCGGAGCGAATATCCAGCCAGTTTTCGCCTTCCCAGTCGCCCATGGGATCTCCCAGGTCACTGCTGGTAAACAGGTGGCCGTCCGTTCGCCAGTCCTCATAGCTGCCAGCGGAAAAATAGCAGAGCACCCGACGACCCGACTGCTGCAGGGATTCGATCAGGGTGATATCAGAATCGAACAGATCAATTCCATACATCTGGGCGTCATAGCCGGTGTTAATCGTGCCGGTCAGTTGCCATTGCCAGGTAAGGCCCTGCGCAGGCTGCCACCAATCCCCCACTGGCGGCAGCGGGTCGACGTCAGTCTCCGTCACAAAGCGGATTTCGGTTATGCTGTTCCACAGATTATTGCTATTGCCCCATCCCACATAGCGCACATAACGTGCGGTGGTATCGGGTACATCGATTGTTTCGAAGTCGCGGGTACTGCCGCTGCTACTGGTGTCTTCGATCAACGGTTCCCACTGCACGCCATCCGTCGATGACTGAAGGTCAAAATAGGCTTGCCGCTGATCACCACGATGAAAGGCGATCTCGACGGCGAGCAGTTGTTGTGGCTCTCCAAGGTCGTACTGAATCCATTCCCAGTCGCCTTTACTGGACCAGCGTGACCAACCGGCGAGGCTTCCGTCCAGCGTGTTTTCGGCAACATGGCCGTCGTCGCTACTCGACGTAGCGGTGATATTGGCCGAGACCAGACTACAACCGAGCAGCAGTGTCAGGGGGAAAGCGCCGAGCAGGTGACTGAAGCGCATCAAACTATCCTCAAAAAGGGTATGTCGGTTAAGTAGCCTTAGAAGAATCATAGTTCGATTTGACAGTTTTTGACTGTTCCATATTGCGGAGATTTGTTACCGGACATGGCGAGAATCTGAACAGCGGCTTGCGTTGTTATGGGTTTCTGGCGATCATTCCTGCCCATGACGTCCCGGCCCGATTCCAAAACCTCCCGACAGGTCTCCCAACTGATGTGCGCCGCCACAGAAGCACTGCTCTGGGGTCCTGCACGCGCGTGGGTACGCGAGCGTTTGCCCGCAAGCGAACTGCGCTGTCGCACCGGCAGTGGTCAGGCGACCTACCATCAGTTTGATCCAGCCACCCATCAGCATGTCATCACCTACGGCCAACGTATGGTGGCAGCAAAGTTCGAATCCCAATCGGCCCACGGCTGGCTTTCTACCCGGGAAATCCGCAAATACGGCTATTTCGATGGCCAGGTGTCGACAGCCAATCTATTAGCCCATACCTGCTGCCATGAGTTTGCTCACCTGCTGCAAAGTGCCAGCGGCAAACGCAAGCGGGGATCGGTCCATAACGCGGCGTTCTATAGAATATTGGAAGAAATGCACGACAGCGGCGCGGCGATGGCGGTTCGGGCGTTCTTGCTGGAGCGAGCAGCACATCAGGACATGATGATCCCGACCGCTTCACTCGACACCTTTAACGCCCAGGCCCGACTGGAGCACTTTGCCATTGGCGACAATGTGCTGTTTGGCACAGAGGGTCGACAACGGCAAGGTGAGGTCATCCGCATCAATCGACGCACCTGCACGGTCGAAGGCACCGGGCGTTGGCGCGGCACGCGATACCGGGTGCCGGTATCACTCATGAGCCACGCAGAAAACGTTTACTGACCTGTCACCAGTGCCGCATCCTCTTCCGTTTTACTGGTCGCGCTGTCGGCATCAATCGTGGTCGTTTCGATCAGCTTTTTGAGCTCCGGAATGCAGGACCCGCAATTGGTACCACACTTCAATGCATCTCCAAGCCCCGTTACAGAATCAGTGCCAGCCTGAATCGCGGCTTCAATCTGCTTCTGCCCCACCTGAAAGCAGCTGCAGATAATCTGCCCGATATCCGGTAATTCAGCATCCCGGCCAGCCAAGATAGCGCGGCGCTCCGCCGAGGTAAGGCTCTCCTTACCAAAGCAGCTGGCCAGCCAGGCGAGGTCCGGCAGGACGCCTTCCGGCGGCTCAACCAGCAGGACCGCCAGCACGCGTCCCTGATAAAAACGAGCAGCGCGGAAGCGACCTGTGGAAGGGTCCGACATCACGATTTGCGGCGTGCCTCCGAGCCAGCGTGCGGCTGTTGTCGACCAATCAACAGCCTCTTCTCCCGCAATCCACCAACTCTCACATCCTTCCAGCGGCACCTTGGACCATTGAGCCGCCTGCCACATACGAGGATGAGTTTCACGACACAGCAACCGCGCCTCCCAGCGCGCCGGGAATCGTTCAAGGCGCGCCACCCCATGCTTGGATTCCGGCTGACCGGAGATCGGATCAACATCAGGCGCCATCAGGCTGGATGCCAGCCCGGTTGAGGAGAACTGCTGGTTCCAGTGGATCGGGATGAACACCTCGCCGGCCCGCTGAGCATCGGTCACCATCACCCGACCAACAAAATCCCCCAGCCGACCTTTCAGACGTCCGAGTTGACCCTGCTTCAGATCGGTTTTGGCCGCATCATCCGGATGCACATCGATAAAGGGCTCGGCCCGGTGCTGCCAGAGCCGGGCAGTCCGGCCGGTGCGGGTCATGGTGTGCCACTGGTCGCGGATTCGGCCGCTATTCACGACGAGTGGGTGCTGGCTGTCAGGCTGCTGGGCGGGAAGCGACGGTTGAATCGGTACGAAATGCCCCCGTTTATCGGCGGTCGCGAAGCGGCCATCAGCAAATAACCGCTCAAGGCCGTTCGGATTTCCCTCAGTCACCGGCCACTGGCAGGGTGCAAGTGCCTCGTACTCATCGTCGGTCAACGCCGCGAGCGCTGACAGGTTGAACGGCCGACGCCCGTCATTTTCGAAAGCCGACAAGCGCGCGTGTTCCCGAAACACTGAAGCCGGATTTTCAAAGCTGAAAGCCGATTCGTGCCCAAGAGCCCTGCCGACAGCGCTTATAATCCACCAATCCGGCATGGCATCACCCGCGTTGGGGAGAAACTGCCGCTGCCGCGAGATACGCCGTTCAGAATTGGTAACCGTGCCGTCCTTTTCTCCCCAGCCCGTTGCCGGCAGCAGAATATCGGCGAAATGCGTGGTATCCGTTTTGGCGATACAGTCCGAGACAATAACCGTCGGGCACAGGGCGAGCGCCTCACGGACCCGGGCATTATCCGGCAGACTCACCGCAGGATTGGTCGCCATAATCCAGAGAACCTTGATGTCACCCCGATGCACCGCGTCAAACAAGTCGATGGCCTTGTAGCCGGGTCCTTTAGCCAGGCCTGGTGACTGCCAGAAACGGGCAACCCGATCGACGTCCTCCGGCGACTGGTAATCCATATGCGCCGCCAGGGTGTTGGCCAACCCTCCCACTTCCCGGCCGCCCATGGCATTGGGCTGGCCTGTCATTGAGAAGGGCGAAGCGCCAGGTTTGCCGACACGGCCAGTCGCGAGGTGGCAGTTGATAATCGCATTGGCCTTGTCGGTACCTGCGGCGGACTGGTTTACGCCCTGGGAAAACACGGTGACCGTGCGGTCATTCTCAGCAAACCAGTCAAAGAAACGTGCTAGATCTTCAGCCGGTATATCGCATTGTCGGGCAACCGCCTCAATATCCGGCGCGGACGCCAGCGCAGGTGCCAACGCCTCGGTAAACCCATGACAATGCTGTTCGATATAGTCACTGTTAAGAGAGTCAGAGCGGTATAGGTGGGCCAGCAAGCCATTAAACAGGTAGGTATCGCTGCCCGGCTTGAGGCGCAGGTGCATATCTGCCACTTCGCTGGTGGCGGTTTCCCGGGGATCAATCACCACCACGCGACGCCCCTCACGCTCCGCCGCCTTGATACGCTGGTAGAGAATCGGATGATTCCAGGCCGTATTGCTCCCGACCAATACCACCAGATCCGCCAGTTCAAGATCGTCGTAGCAGGCCGGCACAACATCGGCGCCAAACGCACGCTTGTGAGCAGCAACGGCTGACGACATGCACAACCGGGAATTGGTATCCACATGCGGTGTGCCGATAAAGCCCTTCGCCAGCTTGTTCGCGGCGTAGTAGTCCTCCGTCAGCAACTGACCTGACAGGTAAAAGCCGACAGAACCCGGGCCATGCTCGTCGACAGCCTTGCAAATCGCGTGGGCAACCGCGTCAACTGCTTCGGGCCAACTGGCCTGCTGCCCCCGGACCCGCGGATGCAGCAGGCGATCATCGTCGCCAAGTGTTTCGTGCAAACTCGATCCCTTGACACACAGACGCCCCCGGTTCGCTGGATGATCCTTGTCGCCGGTTACCGACGGCGTCGCACCCTGATCCTTCGGTATGACCACACCACAACCGACGCCACAGTACGGACAGGTGGTTTTGCAAGATGTGTCTGACGTTTCGATCACAGGTGCTCCCCAATAAAAAACGCCCGATAGCCCGCACAACCGGTTACCGGCTTTGCAAACCATCGGGCGTCATTGCCTTGCGCATGGCGACGCCTGTGGCGTCCTGAGCGCATGGAACAGAATGGACATATCGCTGCCGGAGTTGAACCCGGTTCCACCATTCCAAAGATATTTCAACGTTTGAAGCAATATGGGGGCCATCACGTTATAGCCCCTCACCAGGCAGTGCGCCGATACTCACCCCAGCCCGAATCAAACCAAAACAGTGCAGCCGCGCTTTTTTCGAACCACAGCAGGGCGATAATCAGGCCTCTCGCCTTCACCTCAAACCCGGGACATCCCTAAAAGCCCTGACGATTCAGTTCATTAGCCTCGCACCCGATACTCTGGTCAGGTTTTTGCTTAGATCCAGTTCAGGACATCGAGGACGTTTCCATGGATTCATTTACACCACTCCGTATTCTGTTGATAGACAAAGATGCCGACCGCGCTGCCGTGGTCCGCAAGGCGCTGGTTGCCGAGGGACATGAAGTCATCAGTGAGCGCCCGGATGCCACCGGCCTGACAGCTGCGGTCGCCCGTGACGAACCGGACATGGTCATCATCGACATGGACTTGCCTGATCGCGACACGCTGGAAAACATGAGCACACTGAATGCCCATGCGCCCCGGCCGATCGTTTTTTTCGCCCGGGAGCAGAGTGACCGCAACACCATTCAGGCAGCGGTGCGTGCCGGCGTGAGCGCCTACGTTGTAGACGGCCTTCAGCCACAACACGTGCGCAGTATTATCGATACCGCTGTAGCCCGGTTTGAGGCCTTCCAGTCGCTGCGCAATGAACTGGAAGAAACCCGCACTGCGCTGGAAGAACGCAAACTGATTGATCGCGCCAAAGCCCTGATCATGAAGCGCGAGAATTGCAACGAAGACCAGGCCTACCGTGTGCTGCAGAAATCAGCCATGGATCACAGCCAGCGCATGGGCCAGATCGCCCAGCGGGTCATCGATATGTTGCAGACAAACGACCGTGAAAGCGCCGGCAAGTTGCGGCGCGCGTCCTGACAAAGCGATCAGGTAATGCACTGACGAACCCGATATGCCATGACTGCCAGCCCGATACCAATGCGTCGCCACAAGGGGTTTCACTTGAGACTCGGATTCGTCCCATTGCTGGACAGCGCACCACTGATCATTGCCCATGAACTGGGGCTATTCTTTCAGGAAGGGCTGGAAGTAGAGCTCGTGCGCGAGGCCTCATGGGCCTCGCTACGGGACAAAATCACCTTCGGCTTACTGGACGGCGGCCACATGCTGGCCCCAATGCCGTTGGCCATGTCGCTCGCTAACGACCGACCTCGCTCGCCGATTGTCACCGGTATGGTATTAAGCCGAAATGGCAACGGCATTACCGTATCATCTGCCCTCTATCCCGAGCTGGAGGCGTGTGGCGCCGATCCCGCCAATCCACTGGCCTCCGCCCAGGCATTGATCGAAGTGGCCCGGAAAAGGGGCACCCCGATCCAGCTGGCGTCTGTCGCGCCCTGGTCAAGCCACGACCTTCAACTGCGTGACTGGATTGCCAGCGCAGGCCCGGAAGCCCGGCACCACTTACGTATCGTGCCGGTATCGCCGGTACAAATGGTGGATGCATTCCGTGCCGGTGCGATTGAAGGCTGCTGCGTAGGGGAACCCTGGAACAGTCTGCTGGAGTGGCAGGACCTTGGTGTGTTGCTCCATGCCGGCCACCAGATCTGGCAGAACGCACCGGAAAAAGTGCTGGGCATGCGCCAGGACTGGGCCGAACAGCACCCTGAGATTCATGAGCGACTGATCCGGGTTTTGCTGCGCGCCTGCGAATGGCTGGACAACCCGGCCAACCACGACACACTTCGCGACATTCTTGCAGATGAGCGCTATCTGGGAAATCAGGTTCAGGCGCTGGATGGTCATCCATTTTCGCTGTTCCATCCACGACTGCATCAGCACTTTTTCCGTGACAGTGCCAATTTCCCATGGCTGTCCCAGGCACACTGGCTAGCCTCTCGTCTGGCACGCTGGAATCAGCTCGGCAGTTTCAGTACCGAAGATATCCGGGCAGTGGTCAAACCCGACCTGTTCCGCAAAGCTGCAAGCCGAATCGGTATTGATGCCCCGTTGATTGACGCCAAAACCGAAGGGCGTCATCGCCTGCCGCACGTTATCGAAGGTGGCGATGGCCCGGTCAGTATTGCTGGCGACAGTCTGCTTGGCGAGCAACTGCATCGCTGGCCGGGCTAAATACAGCCCACTCCAACCTGATTATCCCCTCCTTACTGCATTGCCCGCCACTGGTGCGAAATTCGCCGGCGCGACCCAATTAGATTCGATCCTGAACAGAACGCAAATCTGTCAAATCAATAACCCCATGTTTTTACTGGCTTTTACAAGTTGGCACGCGCAATGCAAATACCCTATTAGCATCAACGCTTACTGACACCTGTCAGCAAGCCACACATCAAGATCCAGACGATCTGCAGGCATTGGCGCCTATCCCCAACATCGGGGGTGGGCGTTTTTTTTGGCCTGACAAAATGACGATCAAGGAGAAATGCATGGCAATCCGGACTTTCACCGCAGCAGCAACGGTGGCATTGAGCCTGACACAGGGCGCGGCCTTTGCCGCAGACAAAATCGGTCCGCCTGAGCAGAGCGACCTGAAGTTGGGCTTTATCAAACTGACCGACATGGCCCCTTTGGCCGTCGCCTGGGAGCAGGGTTTTTTCCTTGATGAGGGCCTGTTTGTTGAACTTGAAGCCCAGGCCAACTGGAAGGTATTGCTTGATCGCGTGATCACCGGCGAACTGGACGGCGCCCACATGCTGGCAGGTCAGCCGTTAGGCGCCACCATCGGCTACGGTACTCAAGCCAACATCATTACCGCATTCAGTATGGATCTGAACGGCAACGGCATTACGGTCTCCAACGATGTGTGGAGCCAGATGGTGCCACACATTCCCAAGAACGCCGACGGCAAACCCCGGCACCCGATCAGTGCCGAAGCTCTGAAACCGGTCGTCGAAGCCCAGCGTGATGCCGGACAACTGTTCAAGATGGGCATGGTATTTCCAGTCTCCACACACAACTATGAACTTCGCTACTGGCTGGCCGCCGGCGGTCTGAACCCGGGCTACTACGCGCCACACAAAGGCGATTCCAGCGGCACCCTGAAAGCAGACGTTCAGCTTTCCGTTACCCCGCCACCGCAGATGCCGTCCACTCTGGAAGCAGGCACCATCCAGGGTTATTGCGTCGGCGAGCCCTGGAACCAGCAGGCCGTATTCAAGGGGATCGGCGTGCCGGTCATTACCGACTACGAGATCTGGCCGAACAACCCGGAAAAAGTATTTGGTGTGACCGAAGGTTGGGCCGAGAAAAACCCCAACACTCACCTGCACCTGCTAAGGGCACTGATCCGAGCGGCAGCATGGCTGGACGAAAACGACAATGCCAACCGTGCTGCCGCAGTGAAAATGCTGTCACGCCCGAACTATGTTGGCGCGGATGAAGATGTCATCGCCAACTCCATGACCGGCACCTTTGAGTATGAAAAAGGCGATGTGCGCGAAGTGCCCGATTTCAACGTGTTCTTTCGCTACTTCGCGACTTATCCGTACCCGTCTGATGCCATCTGGTATCTCTCCCAGATGCGTCGCTGGGGGCAGATTGCCGAGCCCAAATCCGATAGCTGGTACCTGGACACCGCCAAAAAGGTCTATCGCGCCGATATATACGCTCAGGCTGCCCAGTCTCTGATTGACGACGGCACCTTGCCCGCTGACGCCTTTCCTGATCTGGGCGCGGAAAACTTCACCCGCCCCCACCAGGGCGAGCTGATTGATGGCGTCGCCTTCGACCCGAAAGCACCCAACGCCTATATCGACAGCTTCGACATTGGCCTGAAAGGTAACGAGACCCTCTGATTCAGAGGGCTACGCCGGAGAACTGACTATGAGCACGCTGACCACACCTAATCCGCTGATGCAGCTATTACGCCGGCGCTATCCGGATATAACAGGTAAATCACTTCTTCAGTCGATCACGCTGCCAGCATTAGGCATCGCCGTCTTCCTGGTGCTGTGGCACCTGGTTGCGCCGCAAATCGATACCTCGCTCGGTCAGTTCCCGACACCTGCCAACGTCTGGGAACAGGCCGGCCAGCTGTGGGACGAACACGAGAGCGAACAAGCACGGGCAGCCAAGTTCATGGACATGCAGGAAGCCCGCAACGCCCGCATTCTGGCAGAGAATCCCGAGGCGGAAACCCGCATGCGGTCCTATCCGGGTGCGCCCACCTTCATCGACCAGATCGGCACCAGTCTGGTGACAGTGCTCGCAGGCTTTCTTTTGGCCACTGCCATTGCGGTGCCTCTGGGCATCCTGATTGGTCTGAATCGTTACTTTGCAGCGGCGACCAATCCGATCATCCAGATTCTGAAGCCGGTCTCACCGCTCGCCTGGCTGCCGCTGGTCACCATGGTGGTGTCGGCCACCTATGTCTCGGACGACCCCATGTTCGAGAAGGCGTTCATTACCTCGATGATTACCGTCACTCTCTGCAGCCTCTGGCCCACATTGATCAATACCGCAACCGGCGTGTCTCAGGTCAACCCCGATCTGGTTAATGTCTCCAAGGTGCTGCAACTGCCATTCTGGACGCACGCCCGCAAGGTCGTCCTGCCCGGCGCGGTGCCGATGATTTTTACCGGCCTTCGGGTATCGCTGGGGATTGCCTGGATGGTGCTGATTGCAGCCGAAATGCTGGCCCAGAACCCCGGTCTCGGCAAATTTGTGTGGGATGAATTCCAGAACGGCAGCAGTGCCTCACTCAGCCGCATCATGGTGGCCGTGATCACCATCGGCCTGATCGGCTACCTGCTGGACCGTGTCATGCTGCTGATCCAGCGCAAAGTTGCCTGGGATGAGTAAACCAGCATCCCGGCAGACCGAATTCTGACTCAACACCCTATTTTATGACCAGTGTTCCATAGACGGAGCAAGGAGATGTCACATGAGCAAGCCGCATCTTGAACTGACCGGCGTCAGCATGTCTTTTGATACACCGCAGGGCAGCTTTCAGGCACTGGATACGATCAACCTGAAAATCGCCAAGGGCGAGTTTGTTTCCCTGATCGGCCATTCCGGGTGCGGTAAATCTACCGTGCTGAACATTGTGGCGGGCCTGCTGCAAGCCAGCAAAGGTGGCTGCATCCTGGACGGCCAGGAAGTCAACTCACCCGGACCGGAACGTGCCGTTGTATTCCAGCATCACGCCCTGATGCCCTGGCTAACGGTCTACGAAAACGTCGAACTGGCAGTGAAGCAGGTCTTCCGTAAAACCATGAGCAAACAAGAAAGGCGCGACTGGATTCAACACAATCTTGAGCTGGTCAATATGGCTCACGCCGCCCATAAGCGCCCCGGGGAAATCTCCGGCGGTATGGCCCAGCGAGTGGGCATTGCCCGTGCACTGTCCATGCGCCCCCGGGTGTTATTGATGGATGAGCCCTTCGGCGCGCTTGATGCCTTGACCCGTGCCCATCTGCAGGATGCGCTGATGAATATTCAGCAGGACCTCAACAGTACGGTGATCATGATTACCCACGATGTGGACGAGGCGGTGCTGCTTTCCGACCGCATCGTCATGATGACCAACGGCCCGGCAGCAACCGTGGGCGAAGAGCTGCGAATTGATCTGCCCCGGCCACGCAACCGCGTCACGCTGGCAGACGATCCCGAATATGTCCACTACCGCCAGGCCGTTTTGCGGTTCCTGTATGAAAAGCAGCGCTTCCCCGGCAAAAGCGAAAAAGCTGAAGCCGGTGACGAAGTGTCTACACCAGCCGAACAGCCTGCAGTTGCAGAAATTATTCAGCGTGAGCCTGGCAGCATCGATTCATCCGCCCACACCGACAAGGAGAAAGCGGCCGTTATCGAACATTCCTGAACCCTTTCAGTGCAAAACCCGGGGCCGGCGAACCACCGCAGGGCACAAACCTGATTAGCCTTATTTCAAAATCAGGCTTAACCAATTGATTTAAGGATAGTTTAAAGCCTGGCACAGTTATCGCTTTAGCCTATACAGGACGAACTCCCGGTCAAGGACTGACCGGACATTACACATCGTTGTTGGCACTGATGCCGGGCCACCTATTTCCGCGAGGGGAAGGTGCTCCGGCTTTTTTGCTTCAAGAAAGGTGAAAAATGGACAACCGGAAGCTCGTAGTGATTGGTCACGGCATGGTCGCCCAGCGTTTGCTGGAGCGGCTGGTGGCCGAACCTGCCAACCCCTACACCGAGATCGACGTGCTGAATGCGGAGGCCGTTCCAGCCTACAACCGCATTTTGCTGTCGTCGGTACTGGCCGGCGACGCGAGCATGGCGGGCATCGCCCTGCAATCCTCAGACTGGTTCCGTGAACATGGCATCCGGCTTCATTCAAGCGAGCCCGCAACGGCCATAGATACCGAAGCCAAAACCGTTATGACAGCCTCCGGCAAGGTCATGCAATACGATGATCTTGTGCTGGCAACCGGCTCCCGGGCTGCTTCACTGAAGTTGCCGGGTGAAACGCTGGAAGGTGTCGTCAGCTTTCGCAATGTCGACGACACTGAAAAGCTGCTTGAAATGAGCCGCAATCATCGCCGCGCCGTTGTAATCGGCGGTGGCTTCCTCGGCCTGGAAGCCGCCGAAGGTCTGCGTCAACAGGGCATGTCCGTCACCGTTATTCACCGTGGTGAGCACCTGCTCAATCGCCAGCTCGACCCGACCGCCGGCAAGCTCCTTGAAGATGCCCTCGTAAGCCGTGGCATTCACGTGGCAACCCATTCCTCACCACTCAGTCTGGTCGGCCAGAGCCGGGTCAGAGCCGTTGAGCTAACTGACGAAACACTGATCAGCACTGATCTGGTGGTGCTCGCCACCGGCATAACACCCAACCGTGAAATTGCCGAACAGTCCGGCATCGAATGTGATCGCGGCATTCTCGTCGATAGCCAGTTACGCACCAGCCAGCCCTCTGTTTTCGCTGTCGGCGAGTGCTGCCAGCTAGGCAAGCAGACCTTCGGACTGGTTGAGCCCGGCTACCAGCAGGCTGACACACTCGCACAGGTGCTGTGCCATAGCGACAGCCATTTCAAGCCGGGCGAAGTCGCCACGCGCCTGAAGATCAGTGGCATTCCCATTTTTTCGTGCGGCCACCCGGTACCGGGTCCCGACACAGAATCCGTTATCTGGCAGGACCATGACACCGCACGGTACTGCCACCTTCTTCTCAGGAATAACCGCCTCGCCGGCGCTGTGTTGTTCGGCGAAACCCAAGACGGCCCCTGGTATTTCGACCAATTACAGCAACAGCGTGATCTGTCGGCCCACCGGCAGCAACTGGCCTTTGGCGCGGCTTACTGCACCGCCTGACCCAGATAAAAGAGAGAGACAACACCATGGCTAAGAAAAATTTGATCGTGATTGGTAATGGCATGGTTGGCCATCACTTTCTTGAACAGTTTGCCAACACCCCTGCGGCTGCGGATTACACCATTCACGTGTTCGGTGAAGAACCACTGATCGCCTATGACCGCGTTCACCTGTCCGAATATTTCGGGGGCTCAACGCACGCCGATCTGGCGATGGGCACCGCCGACCAGTACATGGAAAAGCAGATCCAGCTTCATCTGGATGAACAGGTAACGGACATTGATCGTGACCAGCGGGAAGTCATTACGCCGAAAGGCCACTACCGCTACGACGCCGTCGTGCTCGCCACGGGTTCCTATCCATTTGTACCCCCCATTCAGGGCAACGATCAGCCGCATTGTCTGGTGTATCGCACACTGGCCGATCTCGACGCTATCCGTGCCAGCTCCGAAGGCGTCAAACGCGGCGTTGTTGTCGGTGGTGGCCTGCTCGGTCTGGAAGCTGCCAACGCGCTTAAATGCCTGGGGCTCGAAGCGCATGTGGTGGAGTTCGCCCCACGCCTGATGCCGGTGCAGCTCGATTCGGACGGCGGCACGCTGCTACGTCGCAAAATCGAAGAGCTGGGCGTACAGGTCCATACCGAGAAAGCCACGACCGAAATCGTGCCAGGCGATGATCACCGTTTGCGGATGAACTTCAGCGACGAGTCCCATCTGGAAACCGACTTGATCGTGTTCTCGGCGGGTATCCGTCCGCAGGACACATTGGCCCGCAGCTGCGGTCTCGAAATCGGTGAACGTGGCGGTATCGTGATTGACGATTACTGCACCACCTCCGACCCCCAGATTTTTGCTATCGGCGAATGTGCGCTCTGGAGTAACCGTATTTTCGGCCTGGTCGCTCCCGGCTACACCATGGCACGCACCGCCTCTGCGCGACTGAATCAGGATACAGAAGCCTCCTTCGTTGGTGCCGACATGAGCACCAAGCTCAAGCTGCTTGGCGTTGATGTGGGCTCAATCGGCGACGCGCACGCCTCCACACCGGGTGCCCGCAACATTCGTTTCAACGACGAACAGGCGGGCACCTACGGCCGTCTGGTAATCAGCGAAGATGGCAAGAAACTGCTGGGCGCCATTCTGGTGGGCGATAACGGCCCTTACGACACCCTGCTTCAATACGCGCTGAATGGCATCGACCTGCCGGCCAACCCGGAAGTTCTGATTCTGCCCGCCAGCGAAGGTGGCACGCCGACGCTGGGACCGGACGCACTGCCCGAAACAGCATCGATCTGCTCCTGCCACAACGTCACCAAAGGCGATATCTGCTGCGCGATTGACGCCGGCTGCACTGACCTTGGCGCAGTCAAATCACAAACCAAAGCCAGTACCGGTTGCGGTGGCTGCTCGGCTTTACTCAAAAACGTGGTGGATGCCGAGCTGGAAAAACGCGGCGTCGAAGTCAGCAAAGATATCTGCGAACACTTTGCGTACAGCCGTCAGGAGCTATTCCACCTGGTCAAAGTGAACGGCATCCGCACCTTCCACAGCCTGATAGAGCAATACGGCAAAGGGCACGGGTGCGATATCTGCAAACCGACCGTGGGGTCGATTCTGGCCACTTGCTGGAACGAACACATCATGGCCACCGATCACGTGCCTTTGCAGGACACCAACGATACCTTCATGGCCAACATGCAGAAAAACGGCACCTATTCCATCGTGCCACGGGTACCGGGCGGCGAAATAACGCCGGACAAACTGATCGTGCTGGGTGAAGTGGCCAAGGAATACAACCTCTACACCAAGATCACCGGTGGCCAGCGGATCGACCTGTTTGGCGCCACCTTGAGCGAGCTGCCGGAAATCTGGGAAAAACTGATCGCCGCTGGCTTTGAAACAGGCCACGCCTACGGAAAGTCGCTGCGCACCGTGAAATCCTGCGTTGGCAGCACCTGGTGCCGCTACGGCGTTCAGGACAGTGTGGGCATGGCGATCCGTCTGGAAGACCGCTACAAGGGCCTGCGCTCACCCCACAAGATCAAGTTCGCCGTGTCAGGTTGCACTCGCGAGTGCGCCGAGGCACAGAGCAAGGATATTGGTGTGATCGCAACAGACAAAGGCTGGAACCTGTATGTCTGTGGCAACGGCGGCATGCGCCCACGTCATGCGGATCTGTTTGCGACCGACCTTAACGATGAGCAGCTGATCAGCGCCATCGACCGGGTGCTGATGTTCTACGTTCGCACCGCCGACCGCCTGCAGCGGACCAGCGTCTGGATGGAAAACATGGAAGGCGGCCTCGACTACCTCAAGGATGTGGTACTGAACGACAGCCTTGGCATTGGTGAAGAACTCGAGCAGCACATGGCCAGCATTATCGGCACCTACCAGTGCGAGTGGAAATCCACCGTTGAGGATCCCGAGAAGCGCAAGCGCTTCCGTGAGTTCGTCAACGATGAGCGCAAGGATCCCGTGCAGCATTGGGTTGAGGAACGTGGCCAGCGCCGCCCCGCACCGAAAGCTGAAACCGAAACAGCCTGACCGATACCGGCATGGCCGCCACCAGAGCTGCCATGCCGGTCATGAAAAAGGAGAACATCATGTCTGATCTACAGTGGATTACTGTCGCAAGACAAAGCGATCTGATCGCCGAATCCGGCATCGCCGTCTGGACCCCTGCCGGGCCCGCGGCCCTTTTCTACCTGCCCGGCTCCAAGCAGCCGCTTTATGCCATCGGCCACTACGATCCAATCGGCAAGGCCAATGTGCTGGCCCGGGGTATTGTCGGCGACATCAAGGGGGAGCTGGTGGTCGCGTCGCCGCTCTATAAACAGCACTTCAGCCTCAGCACTGGCCAGTGCCTGGAAGATGAGACCGTGAGCGTCCCGACGTTCGAAGTACAACGCGATGGAGACGACATCAAACTGGGCATCAGGGTAAAGCAGGTTGAGGGGTGTGCAGCCTGATTCAGCAGAGCTCACCCGGCATCGGTCGATGACCGGGTGAGCTCAGGACTCACCGGTTGCGCAGTTAATCTATAAACGATGCATTCTTGACGGACACCTGATCGTTCAGGGTCCAGAAGTCATAGAGTACGCCGAGCATGAACAGACCGCCGGTGAACAGATAGATCACGCCGGTGATCCACTTGCCCATGTACATCCGGTGGATGCCGAACACCCCCAGAAAGGTCAGGAGCAACCATGAAATGTTGTAGCTGGTATCGCCGCCGCGAAACCGCAAATCCGCTTCAGCATCCATCCCCGGGATCAGAAAGAAATCGATAATCCAGCCAATAAAAAACAGCCCGAGCGTAAAGAACCAGATCGTCCCGGTTACAGGCTTCCCATAGTAAAAACGATGAGCGCCCAGAAATCCGAAAATCCAGAGCAGGTATCCAAACGCTTTACTGTGCGTGTCCGTGTGAGGCATGCCGTTATCTCCAGCAGTTAATCCGAACTGTCTTTCGCACTTTCACCCGGCACCCATCACTCCGTGCGGACTGACAGCCTATGGCCCCAGTTCGGGCGCAGGATCCGGCCCGTCTTCGCGGAACTCACTGGCTGATTTGCCAGTCCACTTGCGAAAGGCGCGACTGAAATTGGAAAGATCAGCATAACCCAGCTCGTAGGCAATTTCGCTAATCGATTGATTGGTATAACGCAGTAACTGGATCGCGCGGTTCTTGAGCACTGACTCGACAATCTCACGATAGGTTGTGTCACGATCCGCCAGCCGCCGCTTCAGGGTACGGGAGGACACACAAAAGCGCTCCGCCATGACATCGAGTGAGGGCAGAGGCCCTGGCGTCAGCTGCAACATATTGCGGATCGCCAGCACAATATCGCCCTGTTCCTTCAGCGCTTTCTGGAGTTCAAACTCACACTGGCTGCGCGCCATCTCGGACGCATCGGCATCAGCAAGTCGCATGCGGATATCCATGAATTTTACAGGAAACACCATCATTTCCGCTTCAGCACCATACTCGAAGCTGACCGGTAGCTGCGCCGCAAAGCGAGGGTAATACGCCGGTTCAGGGCAGCTCAGCCGCGCCGTCACGCCGGGCAGCTTGCCATTTTCCAGCGTAAAGCCAAGCTCCGAAGCACTGTCGCGGTCGACCAGCTGCTCTGCCAGCATCACCAGTGTCGCCATCACCGTCTCGGCCAGAAAGTGATAGAGCCCGGGCACCTCGAACTCGCTTCTGAGCTGCACCAGCATATGCTCCCCGGTATCGCGCATGACAAGACTCAGAAAGGGTGCCCGCAACTGCAGATAACGACGCACGGAATCCAGCGCACCGCCAACGGTCGGGCTGGTCAGCGCGGCAAAACCGAGCGTGCCGTGAATCGTCACCCGCAGCTCTCTGGCCAGCAGAAAACTCAACCCGTCCTTACCGGCCATTGCCATCGCCCGGTCCGCGAAAATGATGGCATCTGTCACAAACACGCGACTATCGGCTGCCTGCAGCTCGTCCGGTGCAAAACTGAGCCCTTCATATAGCCGCCGGTCGTCGTGACCCAAACGCTTGACCGTATCCGCCAGCACACGCAAATAAACGCCGGGCAGCAAAAACAGCCCCAGCATCTGGCGTTCTTTATCGGGAGAAGGCTTGGCCATGTTATGTCCTTTTAGATCCGTTTCGTCGGTCTGGATAGGAAGACGCTGAACAGCACTCAGGACGTAGCTGTTAGGCGACGCCGCATATAGATGCTACCAGATGACGCCCTCACCCTATTTGGTGCAGCGCCCAGCGATACCGGTCGTTGAGGTCAATTTATGAGACTGATGGCCCAAGGTCCACGGCCAACGTCCTCTTTACGCATGGTGGTTAATGCTTGTAACCGGGAAACTGGTCCTATGACATCGGCTCAGGCGCAACCTGCGCATAGGAGGAGTAATGCTGAACACGTCAACAGACAGCAAGAAGGCGGCATCAGCCCGCAAACCCGATCACGTTGAAATCAAGGCCCAACGCATGGGGTTCGAGTTTAACGAACAGGTTCCCCATTACTGGCTGGACAACAACTACCTGTTGAGCCATATGATGAATGCGCTTTCCGTGCTGTTTCCCCAGGGCGAGCAGTTCTTTGTGGATGCGGTCCGCGCCTATCGGGACGATATAACCGACCCCGAACTCAAAGAAGAAATGCGCGGCTTTATTGGGCAGGAAGCCATGCACTCGCTGGAACACAAAGCAATGAACCAGCACGTTCGTGATCAGGGCATGCCGGTTGAGGCGCTCGAGAAACACCTCGAGGTGGTCCTGAATCTATCGAAAAAGCTACCCAAGCGTCACCAACTGGCGATCACCTGCGGCTTGGAGCACATGACCGCGATGATGGCTGACATGCTGCTGGAGCGGTCGGACATCCGCGATGACATGCACGACACCATGCGCCCGCTGTGGATGTGGCATGCCATCGAGGAAACCGAACACAAGGCGGTGACCTACGATGTTTTTGAGCAGGTAGGCGGCACCTACGCGGAACGCACCTTTTACCTGGCATTCAGCACGGCGGCGCTCGGCGTAATGGCCACCTACTTCACCACTCGAATGATGCTGAATGACCGCAAGAATTTTTCCCTTAAAGACAGTGCCAAAGGACTCTGGCGCATGTGGGGTAAAAACGGTGCCTTCTCAAGCCTGATACCGACCTGGCTTGAATACTTTAAACCGGGCTTCCACCCCTGGCAGCATGACAACAGTGAACTGATCGCTAGCTTCAAGGAGCAGATCAGTGCCCACATTGCCCCGCAATACCAAAAGGGCAGCAACCGGACCCTGCAGTGATCTGACGCCTACCTTGAACAAAGGCCCGCACATGCGGGCCTTCTGCGTTTTATATGACGACGCCAGGGTTCCTATCGACTAATTGTTCATTTGATATTCTCCGCCAATCATCAATGCTATAGACATACTTCCGTATGGGCTCAAAAGGAGAGGGTAACGATGAAGCAATTATTGATGCTGGTCGGCGATTACGTTGAGGATTACGAGGTCATGGTCCCCTTTCAGGCCCTGATGGCCGTGGGTTACGAAGTTCACGCTGTCTGCCCGGACAAAAAATCCGGCGAAATCGTCCGTACCGCGATTCACGACTTTGAGGGCGATCAGACGTATTCCGAGAAGCCGGGCCACAACTTTGCACTCAACGCTACCTTTGCTTCCATCAATCCCGCTGACTACGACGGTTTGGTGATACCCGGCGGTCGTGCGCCAGAGTACCTGCGCCTGAACCAGGACGTACTCAGCATCGTTCGCTATTTTGCGGACAAGAACAAACCCATCGCAGCGGTTTGCCACGGTGCACAGGTGCTCGCTGCAGCCGGCGTACTCAAAGGTCGGGAGTGTTCAGCCTATCCTGCGTGTGGTCCGGAAGTTACGGGCGCGGGCGGCACGTTCAAAGACATTGAGGTTAATCAGGCTCACGTGGATGGCAACCTGGTCACGGCACCGGCCTGGCCCGCCCACCCGGCGTGGATTGCCGCATTTCTCAAAGTATTGGGCGCCGAGATCAAGCTGTAATCGCGGCCATCAGGCCGGTGGTGGCGTATCGGAGTAAATTGCCACATCGGCCTGCGCGGTGTCATCCCGATCGAACACGGTATTGCGCCCCGCATGCTTGCCATCATAAAGCCGGCGGTCAGCCGCCTGAAACAGTTCGCTGGCCCGATCCGCATCCGCCGGCCAGTAAGCGATCCCGAACGACGCCGTGATGTGCAGCACTTGCTGATCATACGTCATCGCCAATCCGGCAATCCGCTGGCGCAGATCATTGACCAGCTCAAGAGCGCTGGCGCGGTTCACGTCCCGCAACAACAGCCCGAATTCTTCACCACCCAAGCGTCCCACAGAATCGGTGGTACGCAACCGCTCTGAAAGGCATACCGCAATCCGCTGCAGCACCCGGTCGCCTGCATCATGCCCCAGACTGTCATTGACGCGCTTGAAGTGATCGATATCCATGATAACCAGCGCAAAACTGGCCTGGCTGCGCCTCGCCTCGCTCAGTGTGCGATCCAGCGTTGACTGGAATCTGCGCCGGTTATCCAGCCCCGTGAGTGCATCAGTCTCGGCCAGCATCACCAGACGGTTCTCCGCGTCAGCGCGGCGCGTTTCATAAACCTGCACAAACAACAGCATCATCACCGCACAGAAAAACGGGTTGAGAAAATCAATAACGACCCTTGCACTGTTAATGGCTTCCAGTTGCACAAAAAAGGCAATGCCGCCTATTGCCATAAAAGGCGCAGCCACCAGGAAGCCGGCCATTCGACCCAACAAAAGATATGAAAACACCGGCATGATGAATACCCACACAAACGCCGTCGTCGACGCATCAGGCATCACAATAATGTAAATCAGAAAGCTGAAAATGGAGATCAGGTAGGCATAGGTCCAGAGCATCAACCGCTGGGTTTTCTCGATCCTCAATGCCGAAACGATGAGGGCTGCCGCAGCGCAAAACTCAAAAACCGAGAGCATCAGGTTGTGGTTGAAGATCTGAATGACCCCGAAAACCAACAGGACAATGCCGGTGCACATGAACATCATGCCCGTCAGCGCGCGGCGGTGCGCATCCCGCAGCGCAGACGGACGCTTGCCAAGATCGGCAATCGCGTCGTCGCGCCGCGAACCGTCCAGGTTCAGGAGTTTCATGGGCCAATCCTTGAATCACAGGCTATGCCAAGTGCAGCCTTTCTTCTCGTTATTTGCCCAGTATAGACCACCGGCGCAATACTGAACGGCACAGCCCGCCTGCCCGACGCCCTCGATCAGCCCGTCGAGTCTCAGATATAGAGATTCTTTTTCGAGAAGCGCTCGACCAGCGGCTGATAAGCCGCGCCCAACAGCCGGTTGATCATCTCGATCCCCCAGGCATCAGGCCCTACCAGAATACGGGAATCGTTTTTCAGGATGCCTTTTATAATCGTCTGGGCCGCCTTTTCAGGAGTGGTCACCGCCAGCTTGTCAAAGCCCTTTCGCTGCGCTTCAGCGTTTTCCGACTTGCCCATTCGCGCCGAGTTCGCAATGTTGGTGCGGATACCACCGGGATGCACACAGCTGACCTGCACCGGCAGATTTTCAAGGCTCATTTCCTGGCGCAGGGCTTCAGTGAACCCCCGCACTGCAAATTTTGCCGCGTTATAGGCGCTTTGTTTGGGCACACCAATCAGGCCAAACACGCTCGAGATATTCACAACATGGCCGTCGCCGGATGCAATCAGGTGTGGCAGGAACGCCCGGGTCCCGTGGGCAACACCCCAGAAGTCGATATCCATCACCCATTTGAAATCTTCATCTGTCATTTCCCGCACCGAGGCAGACAGGGCCACACCCGCATTGTTGATAATCAGATTGATCTGACCAAAGTCTTTGGCAACAGCCTCGGCATGGGCGTAGACAGCATCGCGATCCGCCACATCCAGCACGTAGGTTTTGACGTCGACGTGCTTGCAGGCGGCCGCAGTCTGCTTCAGGCCCGCCTTGTTGACGTCAGACAGCGCCAGCCGGCACCCCTTTTCTGCCAGTTTCAACGCCAGCGCACGCCCGATACCCGAGCCTGCACCCGTAACAACCGCAACCTTGTTGGTTAAGTCTTTCATCAATCCCTCTCCATCCTGACGTATATGGCCCAGCCCGGCACCTGCATTGCCACCAGACAGCCGGAGTACAACACTCCGGCGCCGCGTTAAAGCACTTACTTTAAATAGCACTTTATCAGCAACTGCACATCCTTTAATGGCAGCAAACGACAATCTGGCGCGGCACTAGAGTCAGGTTCCGGAAGAGGCATATCGGACAGCAATCGACGCGTTGCGCGGGCACCACATTGGCCTGTGATGACACCACAAAAAAAGGAGCACACAAGGTGCTCCTTTTCTAAGACGTGTTACGCCAGGACAGGGCTGTCATGGCAGCCACGGTGGAGGTCTCAGTCCTGTTTGTACTTTTCAGCCAGCTCGCTCAGGCTCAGATGCCCGCATTCCTTTTCCGCCAGAAAACTGTCTGAAGAATCGATCAGCACGTTGTCATCCTTCATGAAACGACGCCCCAGCAGTGCCGGATAGCTGAAGTGCCCGCGATCGGTCAGGGAAAACTGGGTTTCGTGGGTCTTGCCGGCAATACAGAAATCCATTTTGACGACATAACGACGCTGGGATTCGGCTCCCTTGCGCTTGATCAGCACCGTGCGGGTCACAGGGCGCTCAAACTCAAGCACCACACCGGCATTTTCTTCACTTTCCGGATCGAGATGGTCATCCAGCGGAAGATCGAATCTGACCCACTCCTCGCCATCCTTCTCGAATGGTTCAACATTGACAGCGTGCAGTGATGAGGTCTTCGCACCGGTATCAAGACGCGCTTTCATGCGTAGTCCGGTATCCTGCAAAACCACCCATTCGACAAATCCGAGCTGCTCCGCATCTGCAGAGCTGGCAGAGGTGTTGTCATCGGCGGCGGCCAGGGCAAACGGCGTCGTTAACGCCAGACTCGTCGCAAAACACAGGGTTAACCAGGTTTTCATGCAGGTAGATCCTCCGTTCAGTGAATCCGGGGGCGATCTCATCCGCCCCGTATATGGCGAAGAATCATGCCAGAAACCCGGCTGATCGATCTACGGATCTGAACGAAAGGTAATGCGTGTGCAATTATTATGTACAGGTTTTGAAGGCCCCGAAATCAACGGCCTGACACAGGGTGGGCAAGCCGGGGTGCGCTGTCACGGTTTGCCTGTTCGCTCCTGTAAGCACTAGGGCTCAGCCCCGTCCAGCGCTTGAATGCCCGGGTAAAGTTGGCGGCGTCAGCGTAGCCCAAACCGTCGGCAATCTGACTCAGGCTCATGGAGGTACTGCGTAATAATTCTGACGCCCGATCCAGCCGAACCTGGTCCACAACAGCCTGAAAGCTGATGTTTTCTTCCTGCAGGCGACGCTTCAATGTGCGTTCGGATACAAACAGGGTGGCGGCTACGCGGGCCAGCTTCGGTGGGAATGGATGGCTGGTTTCGATTACCCGACGCACTCTCGCCGCAAAACAGGCATCTTCGGTTAGCCGCTGCAAGGCTTGCTCGCACTGGGCCCGGGAGATGTTCGCCATCTGCTCATCACTGAATCGCGTTGGTGCCGCCAGTTCTGCGCTTGGAATCACGATAGCATCATCTACTGCTTCGAACTCGACCGGTACCGGAATCCGCTGGCGGAAACGCTGGTAATAGTTGGGCTCACGTCCCCGTCGGCGCACAAAGGTGCCATCAACCGGTTTACCCAGCAGCTGCAGGCTCATCTTGATGCAGCCAAACAGTACGGCATCCATGATAAAACTCTGCAGCATGCCCAGCTCGCTGCCGCCGGTAAAACGCAACACGGTGTAATTACCTTCGGTCTCCAGAAAAATGCCAAGGTGGGGCGCTCGCAGCTTGAGATAGCGCACCAGCAGACTCATAGCCTCGCCCAGTGTTCGACTGTTCATGGCGGCAACACCGAGTGGGCCATGCAATGGCAACACCAGTTCGCCGGCCAGCAGAATGCCCAGTCCGGGCTCACCGCTTTCAATGACCGCCCGGGTCACGAATTCACCGGCCTGGTTCATCGAGACCCGAACGTCATCATCGGTCAGACAAGCCGGATCAAGGCCGACACGCGTCAGAATCGCCCGATCGTCAACGCCACGTTCGCGCAGAAGCTCTGCGATGGTATGGAGATATATGGCAGGTAGACCCAAGTCCTGAACTTGTGCAGCAGCGGCAGCCATGACGGCATTCCTCAAGGGGATGTATTATTGTAATACGATCGATTATGGACCGATCGCTGACAAAACCCATGACTGGAATGACGCGTCAACAGGATGATCGGGCCAATAGTGCGTGGCATGCACTGGCAAGTGCTAGCGCCCCTGACGCGCCAGAAAATCGATCAACAGCGCCACCGACCGTTTCGGATTTTCAACCATCGGCAGGTGACCGACACCTCGCATCACATGAATTTCTGCGTGGCGCATATGCTGTCGATAGAAATCCACACAACCGGTTGGCGTGATGCGATCCCGATCGCCCCAGATCACCAGCGTTGGCCCGGTTCGCTCTGGTAACGCCTGCGCAGGCGCATAGGGGTCGGCGGCCATATCAGAGAACACATGCCGGTGCTGACCTGCTCGTTTCAGCAGATCGCCACCCAATAATCCGGTCATGGCAACCCCCATCGCAGTAACCTTGCCATTGCCAACCTGATTGAACATGCGGAAGACACCCGACCAGCTCTCGGGAATCAGCACTGACCGGTCGAACACCGGCGGCCGTTCAAGGTCAACCTTGTCATTTGCGGGGATACCGGCACTGTTCATCACCGTCAGGCTGACGACACGTTCGCCGCCTTTATCAGCCATCAGGGTGGCGATCGCGCCGCCCATCGAACTGCCAACCAGATGAACCTCACCAAGCCCGGCCGCACCCAGCCACTGCAGCATCCGATCGGCCTGATCACGGTAACGGTAGGATGCGCCCACACGGTAGTCGCTCTCGCCGAACCCCGGCAGATCAACTGCGACCACGTGCCAGTCGCGGGGTAGAAGAGGCAGCCAGGCCCCCCAGTTCTCTTTCATTGAGGCCAGCCCATGCAACAGCACCAGCGAAGGCCGGTTTGGTTTCCGCTTACCGGATTCCAGCCAGACAACGCGATGGTTGTCGATCACAGCTGAATGGCGGCGCATGCGTTGAAGCCAGCGATGCCCGGTGCGGGCCATCGGCCAGGGGTCGGGTATTCGGCTCAGAGTACGTTGAAGACCTGACACTACGGGAGAATCTGCGGGCATGACATAAAACCTTGTCGACGACGATAAATACCGAGTCTAACGGGAATGGCGACAGACAACATGGCTGTATGGCCTCAGATGGGCGGGCGAAACTGCCAGTGCTGGCGTCTGCTCATGGGCCGGTGTTGATATCCACATAAATCGGGTCGTGGTCCGATGAGCGCCAGGGCGCTGCCTGATAGAGGCGATCTGCCCGCCCCTCGGGATGATGCTCAAGGTTGTAATCCAGCATAGGCGGCTCATCTGCATTGATGTGCCAGACACCCACACCGGTTAACCGAGAAGCCGACGCAGTATCTGCCAGCACATAGTCCAGCGAGCCTTTAACACCGAAAAAGCGGTAGGTGTAATGCGACGGATTGCTGCCTTGCATCGGCTGACGATAGCCGCCGGCCGCCAGAATAGTCAGCGGCGATTCACCGGCATAACTGTTGAGATCACCCAGCAGCAGCGTTGCCTCCCGGGGCGATGCCGAGGCTAACCAGTTGACCAGCGAGCGGGCTGCATCTCGACGTGCCGGGGCATAGCACCCTTCGCCATCGTGCTGGTCGCTGTTGTCGCCTTCGGCATTGCGACAGGAGCGTGATTTGAAATGATTGACCATCACCCGAAACGAAAAGTCCGATGTCTGCGCTCGAAACCGCTGCACGACCGGCGGCCGGCTGAAGCGAGCGAAAGGGCCGTCATTGAGGATGACGGCATCCCCCACCGGCGTCACCCTGTCGGCACGGTAGATAATGCCAACCTGAATGGCATCTCGCCCTACTCGATTGCCTGTGTAAACGAATGTCCAGGGCGCACCCAGCGCCTGCGTCAGTTCCGCGATAGCACTCTCGGGGCCTGAGCCGTCATTCTCCAACTCCATCAAACCGACCACGTCAGCTTTTAACTGCTGCAATGCCGACACCAGTTTTGCCTGCTGGCGTAACAGCTCCTGCCTGTTATCCGCTCCCCGGGCAGTGGGAAAACCGCCGCCCTTGCCGTCACCGTTAAAGAAGTTGAGCACGTTGAAGCTCGCCACCCGCAGACTGCCGTCTACCGGCGCCCTTGGCGCTGCGGGTCGGGGGTTACGGTCAACGACAACCGGCGGCCTGTCCGGCTGAATACGCCAGGCCTTGTATCGAAAATCCAGTATTCCGCTGACCGATTCAAGCTGACTCCCCGCCCGGACCAGACGATCAGCCCTGAACTGCCCACCCAGCCAGTTTGCACCATCCGGATTCTGGCGATTGCTGGCATCATCCAGCAGAATCCGGGTGATTGCGTTGCCCGCCATGGTCGAATCTTCGCTGTTGTCCTTTTGCCACTGATCAGTCGCGGCCAGCGCTACCACGCCGAAGCGTCCCAGATCATGGACATCAACGACCGTCAGCGGTGCCGAGAACCTGACCCGCATAGCCTCCAACGATTCCAGCCGGGAAGCCCCCGGCAAGGGAAATGACAGCATGACCGGTGCTGGTAGCGCTGCGGCACCACAATCCATCAGTGAGGACAGGCGCGTGACTTCCGTCAAGCCGTAATATTCTTTCACCTGCCCCTTGATCCGTACCCGATGTCCCACCTGGCCACCCGCTCGTTTGGTGTGCACAAACACAGCCTCAGAGGTTCGCGAACTGTCATCGACATCCTCATCACTCGCTTGCATATAAAAGCCGGAGAGACCATCTTTTGACCGGCTGTCGAGCGTCACAACCCCTTCAACAACCACCGATTGCCCCGCCAGCGGCGAGGCATCCTGTTCGCCCTGAATCCCGGCCACCGGCGTGTAAGGATCGCCACATTGAGCGACCACCGCGAACGGGGCGGAGCAGCACAAGAGCAGTGCGGTGATACGCGAGAGCATAAGTCTCCTGTTAAAGTGAAAGCAGTGCGGCGCATGAGGCCGGTCAGCGGCTCAGGATAACCCGGAGACGACTTCAATGAGTATGACTGTGATTTACATCCTGCTGGGGATTGGCGCAATAGCGGCCCTGATGCTGATACAACGACGGCGAACCTCGGCGGCAATGGGGGCGCTTGTGCAGGAAGGCTTCATCAAGGATCAGTGCTGGGACAGCAATGTGTCGCTGGTAACAGAGAAAGGGTCGGGCAGATTTGCGGTAGTGTGGCCGGGCACATTCAAGCTGTTTCACGCCAGCCAGATTACCGGGGTGACAATTGACGAACAGGAAATGGAAGCCAACCGGCACCGTTACAAGGTGGTTGTCAGCATTGATGACCCGGAGTGCCCATCCATTGGCCTGACAACAAACACCCGCAAGGATCGGGCAGAGCAATGGGCAGCCGGGATAGATCAGTGGCGCCGGCAGTATGCCGAAAGCCACTGACCCTTCATATCAGCCGCATTCTACAACCAGGCTTCCAAGGCCTCGGCATTCGCCAGCTCGATCTGCTGGATAAGCGGATCGCGTTTCGGCATGTCGACCCCCAGTCCAGCCAGGGAAAGCAGGTAGCGTACCAGTGATCCACGAGTCTCAACCCGCAGCTCACGATTCGTCATCGCATAATCATTGGCGATAATGTCTTGCTGCTGCTCGGTCAGGCGCTGATCCGGACGCAATATGATGGTCACCTGAGTATTCCACGCCTCATCATTGCGAGCCTTGTGGCGACTGCGCTCAGGCAGAACCTGCGGATCGCCCCGGAAACGACTGAGCACAAAGTCGCGATATTCGCTGTTACGTTCGCACCAGGCCCGGACATGCCAGCGCTGACCACTGTAGACCAGCGTATGCGGTTCAATTACACGACGCTCGCCCTGCGGGTTGGACAGTGAAAAATACTCTGCTTCGAGGCGACGCCCCTGCCGTGTCGCCATCACAATCGGGCGAACAACATCCGGCTCCGCCAGCCGACGGGGAATATGCAGAATTTCAGTGTTGGGCAAACCCAGGTCCAGCGATTCAAAAGTCTCGCTCAAGGCATGATCGCGCCCCAGTACTTCCAGATATTCATCTGACCGCCCCTGAGTCACCGCAGGACGGAACTGGTGCGCTGGCACATAGCCCTTGAGGTGCCGGTCATACTCGAGATTGCCCGGCGCCACTTCACGCAGATAGGTATTGATATCTTTGGAGGCTTGCTGTCGGCCGATACCAAAGGCATGACAGATGTGATTAGTTGTCAGACGCCCTTCCCACAAGGCGATAATTTCAATCAGGCGGTAACGTAAAAGGAGATCCCACCGTATGGGCCAATCCGTTTTTTTCATGATTTGGTGCTCTTCATAACTGATTGAATTCCGATCATTCCTTGACCAGCGCTGAATATGCTAACAGCTTTCCATATGCGACGCGTGTTACGGCACATTAATGTTAAATAACGTCAAACATGATGTGTACAGTTTGTCGGTTTATAATTAAATCCACCACTTACATTCAGGTAACATCTCCGCCATAAAACTCTTCGCCCCGCAAAAGGCACGGCTTTGCGGGCGTCATTACGGTTTTACACAACGCCTTTCGGCAGGGTTTGCAAGGCAGTGCTATGTTTGGGCATGGACTGACCTGATAATCAGGCGGACACTTCCTGCCGGCCACTTTCCGGAGCTGTAAACATGACCCGAACAGTCGCATCGCTGTTTGCTTTGATTCTCAGCATTATGCTGCTGGTCAGCGGCAATGCGTTTCTGATGACATTGCTGGGCATCCGCCTCAGTCTTGAGGCTATTGATCCGGCGACCATCGGCCGCGTACTGGTGTGTTATTCCGTCGGTTTTGTGGTCGGTACGCTCTACGTTAACCGGATCATTGAGCGGGTCGGCCACATTCGTGCGTTTGCTGCTTTCGCGGCACTCGCCTCGGTTACGGCGCTGCTGTACCCCATGGCACTGACCATGGTGTTCTGGGCGTTGCTGCGGGCTCTTTCAGGATTCTGCATGGCAGGCGTGCTGCTGGTGATCGAGAGCTGGTTCAGCAGTCGAGCCACCAATGCCAACCGCGGCGCCCTGTTTGCCGTGTACCAGATCGTGTTTTTTGTCTCCGTGGCCGGCGGTCAGCTTATCGTCAACGTGGGTGATCCCGAGTCCTTCAAGCTATTTTCCATTGCCGCCATTCTGTTGAGTCTCGCGCTGGTGCCCCTGTCCCTTACACGGATGCCGGCGCCGACGATCGAGGTTGTTGAGCGGATGTCCGTGCTGACCTTGCTGCGCCAGTCCACCACCGGCATTGGTGGCGCGCTGATCTGTGGCGTGCTGCTCGGCGCCTTTTATGCGTTGGGGCCGGTATACGCCACGATGATCGGCCTTGACCTTAAACAAACCTCCCTGTTTATGGCGATTGCGATTGTGGCGGCGATGATACTGGCATGGCCGCTGGGTCGTATTTGCGACCGCCATGATCGCCGGCGCGTAATGTTAAGCGTGTCGTTTATCGGCGCAATTGCAGCGCTGGCAGCTGCTTTGTTAGGCGTCGAGTACCCGATTCTGCTGATCGCAGCAGTCGGCGCATTTACCGGGCTGGCGGCGGCGCTCTATCCAATCGCGGTGGCCATCACCAATGACCGCATGGAGCAGCACCACATCGTATCGGCCAGCGCCACATTGCTACTGAGCTATGGCATTGGCAGCGTCATCGGCCCTGTCGTCATGTCTGAATTGATTGCCATCATCGGACCCCAGGGATTGTTTTTGGGCTGTGCCGGGTTCCTGCTCCTGCTCGCTGCGATGACCGGCTATTACATCGTTACAACCGAGGATATTCCGATAGAAGCGCAGGAGCATTTCGTGGCGACCATGCCGCAAAGCTCAACCGCACTGGCAGAAATGGATCCGCGAAACGAAGACTTTCATGTCTCGGCAGAGGTGCAAGCGATGGAAGAAGAGGAAGAAACCCGCCATCAGTAGCCATAGGCGGATCTTGAACAAGGCCGAGAGGGCGAGCCTTTATTCCGCCTCAAAATCTCTAGGTTCCTGGCGGACACATTTGACGCAGGCCAGCGTCGTGCCGATTCGCCCGGCTCGACCTGAGGCCGTCGTCGTCCAGGGCCGGTTCACGAATGGCGGCTTGTGGCGGACATGCTGCCGATGCCCACAGGCCAGTAACGCCACCCAGTCGCCTTCTTCATCCTGAACAAAGCCGGTAATGATCTGGATCATCCTGCAAACGCCCCGCTATCAATGACCTGCTGATTTTTCGGTTTTCCCTGAGTATGATTTTTACAACAAAACTGTTCCCATTACACATGTTAGCAAACTATTATTAGGGAACCTCTGAGTAAACCTGCCTGTGCCTCTAGCGGGTAATCATTCCTATTTTAAAGTTGGGAGTCTGAATCAATGAAGGATCAATTTCCTTTTGCTGTTGCCCGAGTCACTCGTCGCTGGCGCAAACTGCTGGATGAGCGTCTGAAGGAGCTCGGCGTAACCCAGGCACGCTGGACCACCATGGTTTACCTGCAAAAAGGCGGAGAAGGCCTGACCCAGCGTGAGCTGGCCAACCTCATGGCCATTGAAAACCCGACGCTGGTGCGTTTGCTGGATAGCCTTGAAGGCCAGAACCTGATCGAGCGTCGCCCCTGCCAGAAAGACCGTCGGGCACGTCGCCTGCACCTGACGCCGTCCGGCGAAGCGTTTATGGATGACCTGAACAGCCGCGCAGACACCTTGCGCGAAGAGATGCTGGAAGGCGTCAGTGACGACGACCTCGCCATTGCGATGAGCGTGTTCAACCGCATCATGATTAACGGCGATCAGCTACAGAATCGTTGAGAGCAAGTCTCGCGGGTCACTCGATGGCCCACAGGAATGATGACAGGTGGCGGTTAACCCAACCGCCGCCGAGTCAGCAGAAAGATGAAGTAAGCCCCACCCAGAATAGCCGCAATCGTACCCGCAGGCATTTGTTTGGGGTACAGCAGCGCCCACCCCAGCCAGTCCGAAAACAACATCAGCATCATGCCGACAGCGGGCGCCAGCCATAGTTGCGGCCATACTTTTCGAGCCCCCAGCATCGTCGCCACATGCGGTGCCAGCAAGCCGACAAAGGCAATTGGCCCCATAATAGCGGTGACCAGCGCACAAAACCCGCAAACCAATACCAGCAACACAAACCGGGAACGCTGAGTGTTCAGTCCCCGGGCCTGTGCGATGGCATCACCAGCTGAAATCAGCGTGAGTGCCCGCGAGGCCATCAGCGAGAACAGAAACAGCAACACCGTACCAGCCGCAAGGAACAGCGCCTGCCCGGAAGACACCCGATAAGTCGACCCCGACAGCCAGCCGATAATGGCATAGGCCTGATCGCTGCCCTTGGCGAGCACGAAGTGCACCAGCGCCTCAATCACCGCTGACAGCGAGATGCCTACCAGAATCATGATACCCGGCGCGTACCGGGTTTTACGTCCCAGTAATAACAGCACAGCCAACACGGTGGCACTGCCAGCGAAGGCGATAAACGGGCCACCTTCATGAATCGAGCCGCCGACAAATACGGTGAACGCCACCAGCGCAAACGTCGCCCCGGCGGACATGCCCAGAATGTCCGGACTGGCCAGCGGATTGCGAATCAGGCGTTGCAGAATCAATCCTGCAACGGCCATTCCCGCGCCCGCGCACAGGGCGGTCACGATCCGGGGCCAGCGCAGCGACAACACGAGATCCGACGGCCACTGGAATAGCGCCGACAGATCGAACGGCGAGAGCGCAGCCGGCGCAAATGCCAGATGTAAAAGCGTCAGCAAGGTCAGCAATACAGGCACACCAATCCAGACTCCGCGGCGCACGCGTGCTGCACCTTCCGGCACCTGTAACGCTGTCTGGTCCCGGGACGACAGCTTGCTTCGAGCGAACCAGATCAGCGCCGGCGCACCGATCAGCGCAGCAGTCGTTCCGCTGGGCACCATATCCGGCGTCCATTGACTGATAATGACAGCCAACCCGTCAGTAAACAGCAGGAATAGCGCCCCGAGAACCAGGCTGAATACCAGTTCGTCGAGCGACGTTCTGGCCCCCAGATTACGGGCAATATTGGGCGCAATCAGACCAATAAAGCTGATAACCCCTACCGCAGTAATTGCACTGGAAACCAGCCACAAGGACAGCAACAACAGGACCGCCAACACAGGTCCCGTGCTCAACCCCCGGGCGCTGGCCGCAGCATCTCCCAATCGTAAAAGTGTGAGCGGGCGGGGTGCAATCAGCAGGATGACCAACGCAACACTGAGTTTGGGCAGCAACCACCTGACCCATTCCCAGTCGGTCTGGGTGAGATCCCCCGCTCCCCAGATAAACAGACCGTCAGCGGAATAGGGGTTCAGGAGGATAACCGCAGTGGCGACGGCACCCATCAGAATATGGGTGGCCATACCGGCCAGGATCACCGGCAAACCACCGAGACCACTGCGCCCGGCAATCAACAATACCAGCGTGACCGAGACAAGGGCGCCACCCATTGCAAACCAGGCACGATAATCAGCCAGCAGGTCCGGCAGCCAGATACTGACACACACCAGCGCCAACCAGGCGCCTGACGATGCGCCCAGCGTCATGGGTGACAACAGGGGGTTCTGGGTGACCTGTTGAAGCAAACTGCCAACCAGCGCCATCACAGCACCGACCATGACCGCCAACAGGGCGCGCGGCATGGCGGCGTAATAAAACTGGAACTCTTCGAAGGAATCCGGCGCGGCGCCGGTCGCGATGCGCCACTGGTCCGACAACGTCAACGCGCTGTCGAGCTGGAGATGAAGCAGAAACCCCACCAACAACAAGCCAACCGCCAGCCCGTAGCGGATCAGTCGCTTGCGCCTGACGTCAGGGGCGCTGCGAAACACAACGGCCGATGCGGTCATTGGGGTGCTATGGTGAGCAACGCGTCCGTCATGGCCTGGGCAAGGTAGCCGATGGACAGGGCGCCGCCGTAGCTCCACGTCGACTCAACACCCGCCACTCGATTGGCACGGGCGACAGGCATGGCTTTCCACAAGGGCGCGGCAAACAGTTTCTCAACTCCCGGTGAGGGTTTGAAGTAAAGCAGAATGCCGTCTTTGCTGATCGTGCTCAGCTCCGTCATTTTCTTCTGCACGATGCCCCACTGGTTGGACTCCTGATCCATCGCCATGCCGAACCCCATTTCAGTCAACGCCGCCTGCGACATCGCGTTGGGGCCATACACCATGACGACCGAGCTGCTGGCAAAGCGGACACCGGTCACCTGCGGTAAATCCGGTCCAAAATGCGCTTTGAGCTCTTCACTCAGGCTGGCGATATGGGCATCCATCGCGTCCAGCTTCTGACGGGCCATCGCCTCCTTGTCGAATAACCGGCCCAGCTCCAGGAAAATCTCGCGGGCGGCTTTGGCGTTGTCATGATCCTTGTTGTAGGCATCGAAAAACAATACCGGCGCGATCTGCTCCAGCTTGTCTACGAGACCTTCCTGACCGTTGGAGAGGATAATCACATCCGGCTTCAGCGCGGCCAGTTGCTCAATGCTGGGCTCATCGCGCTTACCCACATCACTGACACCATCCGGTATCGCCGGACGCACTACCCAAGTGTTGTAGCCATCGATATCCGCGACGCCTACCGGCTGGATACCCAAACCGATCACATCCTCGGTCATCGCCCAGCTGATCGAGACTACCCGCTCGGGCACGGTGTCGAACTCGTGTTCGCCGCGACTATCAGTCACAGTGACGGCCAATGCCGAGCTGCTAAACAGTACCGTCAGCCAGCACAACCCAGTCAGAAAAAATGCACGAACAGCCATCAATTACCTCTCTGAAATCAGGCCACTACCGCTACCGGGCGTGTGTGCCCCGGCTGCGACACCAATTGAATATCAATACTGTAGAGCTCACTGAGACGGGGCTCTGACAAGAGTTCATCAGGGGCGCCATCAAACACCACCCGTCCGCCCTTGAGCGCAAGGACTCGATCGGCAAAGCGCGCTGCCAGATTAATATCATGCAGAATCACCACCACACCCCGACCGGATTGCCGGTTGAGATCCCGCAGCAGGGACATGGAATCGTACTGATGTGACAAATCAAGCGCGGACGTTGGCTCATCCAGCAACAGCAGTGGCGACTGCTGAGCCAACAGCATTGCAATCCACGCCCGCTGCCGCTCACCACCGGACAACTGGTCGGTAATCTGATCGGCATAGCGGGTCACGTCTGTGCGCACCATCGCATCGTCGATCGCGGCCAGATCCTCTGCCTGCCAACGACCAAACAAGCCACGCCAGGGAAAGCGCCCCAAACGCACCAGCTCGCGCACATTCAAGCCGGCCACCTCTGGCAGGCGCTGGGGAAGAAATGCAATTTTACGGGCCAGGTCCCGGGCGGAGTAGCGGTCGATGGGCTTGCCTTCCAGCTTGACGGCTCCTTCATCCGGCGCCATCTGCCGGGCCAGCAGATTCATCAGGGTGGATTTGCCCGAGCCGTTATGACCCAGTATCACCGTAAAATCCCGGGCGTTAACGGTCAGGGAATCAAGCGCCAATATGTCTCGCCCGTCACGGTGCACCCGAATATCAGTGAGCTCCAGCATATTCCATCAACTCTTCTCTGATGCTTTGCAACCGCTCTGCGGGCCTGAACTTGGGGCAACCGGCACACAGGTCATCAGCGGCACAACGATAATGCATGCAGCAACCTTTCCTGCTGAGCCCGAGACGGACGACATTGTCATCCAGCTGCACCGGAATAAGACCCGACTGCCCCTCAAGACCTGCTGCGGCCAGCCAGCGGTCGACCAAAAACTGCAGACGATCCATATTTGCGCCGTCACGCAAGCCCGGCAAGCGCATCAACCCGCCGACAATACTGTCGGCCACCAGACGCATGGCACTCAGGGGCTTGAACCGGATAACATCACGCAACTCGGCAAGTAGCTGATCGCACACCTGACGCAAAACGGCTCCACCGGCATCGATAAGCGCCAGCTCAGAATCCGCATGCCAGCCACTGTCGGGTAACTGGTAGCCGGCGACATAACCGTACCCGGGACCAGTTTTCTGGCGCAGCGCATCTATCGGCGGCAATACGCCCGCCCCGTGCACACCAACGATAGAAAGTGCAATGGGCTGCCAGACCAGAAAGGTCCAGCATCGCGCTGACCAGTAGGGAGCACCGGCTTCCGGAAAACCGGCCTGCAAGCTTTCCACCAGCGCGACAATCAGATCCCGATTGTCCTGCCCCGCAATAACACACGGGCTATCCCCCGAATACCGCTCCCCGGCTAACGCGGGATGCACCTGCGAAGACAGCTGGAAAAACCGGTCAAGATCGGATGATTGAATCTGGGGCATGGGCAGATGCAGACATAGCAGAATAGGGAAGGGCCGCCGGGCGTCCAAGCGCGTCGCCGCAGCGCCATTGTGATGAGAACAAGTCTACCTATGCACCCCACCTAACGCAAATGCGAATTTATATCATTAAGCTTACTAAAACAGCCCAATGACGGGTTACCGGCTTACCCCGACATCCAGCCCGTGAAAGTTGTCCCGGCACGCAGGTTTGGCTATTATGCGAGCATCTCCAGGGGAGTAGTCTCCGGCAAGGCCTGGCCTTCCGGGTGGCGGTCAACAAACTTGAGGCACATCCTCATGGCCGCTACGTCCTGTTATTCGAGGATTGACGAGACCTGGGATATATCGATCTGCCATGGGGCGGGGGTCGATCTATCCCAGTGTCTGAAAATAAACCGCCCCCTGTCTACGGAGATTCAATGGACGCCTTTCTTGCCTCAACACTGGCTGTAGCGATTGCCGAAATTGGCGATAAAACCCAGCTACTGTCACTGTTTCTTGCCTGCCGCTTCGCCCACCGCACACCTATTGTGCTTGGTATTCTTGTAGCAACACTCCTCAACCACGCATTGTCGGCTCTGCTCGGCGCCTGGTTGGCCGAAGTTATTCCCGCAGGCTGGCTGCCATGGATCATCGCCGGCAGTTTCATCGCGATTGCTGTCTGGTTGCTGATACCCGACAAAGACGACAGCGAAGACTCGGGCCTGCTTCGATTCGGCGCCTTTACCGCAACCACAGTGATGTTCTTTCTCGCAGAAATCGGTGACAAGACCCAGATCGCGACCGTGGTGCTGGCTGCCCGCTATGACAACACGCTGATGGTGGTACTGGGCACGACCGTGGGCATGCTGCTCGCCAATGTCCCGATCATCATGGCGGGGCGCTGGCTGATGGATCGTATGCCGCTGACAACAGCTCGGATCGCAGCCTGCGTGCTGTTCATTATCCTTGGGATCATCACCCTATGGGGCGCCTATAACGGTGTCCAGCTCAGCTGATTGCCGTTGCAGGGGGTGCATCCCGCCGGGTTGATTCACTAGCCCGGCGGG
>TARA_R100001440_G_scaffold26791_7_pt1 | contig 42806 bp, 37 predicted proteins | sample TARA_R100001440 | Tara Oceans TARA_R100001440 (sample SAMEA2622112) | marine metagenome | biome: marine biome (ENVO:00000447); feature: surface water layer (ENVO:00002042); material: "saline water (ENVO:00002010), including plankton (ENVO:xxxxxxxx)" | depth 5 m
CTGCCGTCCCATCATCTGTTCGCCCAGTTGGCGCGCGATATCCGGACTGCGGGCAAACAGCAACAGCCCCGAGGTTGGCCGATCAAGCCGATGCACGGGGTACACGTGGTCACCACCATTGAGCGCCCGGGCATATTGCAGTGCAAATTCGGTTTCATGGCGATCAATCGGACTGCGGTGCACCAGCAGGCCGGCCGGCTTATGCACCGCAAGCAAGGCATCGTCCTGATAGAGCAGTGTCAGAGGATTGGATGGCACTGCCGGTTCAGTTACGGTCACAAGTCGTTCCTGTTGTCATACGCCAAAGACCCCGGATTGAGCATAATCATCAAACTCTGCCAGAATGACATCACAACCCTGCGCAAGGACACCGAAGCACAATGGCCGTGAAAACTCCGGGTAATCCGACCGACAACCTGCAAGTTGAGCAAATGGAAGTGCGCGAGCATCTGTCGCGGTTTGCGCCGTTCGATCACCTTCCGGAAGAGACCCTCAGCCAACTCGCAATGAATGTTGAAGTCGCCTACTTCAGGGCAGGGTCGACCATTCTGACCTATGGCCAGGCGATCAAAGATCTTCACTTCATTCGCAGCGGCGCGGTGGAAGTCTACCTGCGCAACGGCGATCTCTACAATCGCCTGGCAGAGGGGGACATTTTCGGTCAGCTGGGCATGATGCACAAAAAGAAAGTGCGTTTCCCCGCGACAGCCATCGAAGACACCCTGATTTACCTGATTCCCGATGCCCTGTTTACCGAACTTTGGGCCAATGACGAAGACTTCGCCGACTTTGTAGAAACCGAAGACCAGTCCCGCCTGCGAGCGGCGGTATCAAAGCAGGAAGCAGACAACCCCCTGATGACCTCCCGGGTTGCCCGGCTCATACCGAGAGCGCCGGTCACCGCTTCCTCCTCCGTTTCAATCCGCGAGGCCGCCTCGCTGATGACTGAAGAGCATGTGTCTGCACTCGTGCTATTGCATCCCGGCGCTGATATCGAACAGAACTGGCAGCCGGGTGATCCGCCGTTGGTCGCCGGCATCATTACCGATCGCGACCTGCGCACCCGTGCACTGGCACCGGGGTTGCCCTACGACACCCCGGTGAGCGAGATCATGTCGTCGGATATCGTGTATATCCCGTCTGACGCTTTCGTGTTCGAGGCCATGCTCACCATGCTCCGACACAATGTCCACCACTTGCCGGTGCTGCAGAAACACAAGCCGGTCGGCGTTATCGGGCTATCTGACATTGTCCAGTATGAGTCCCAGAGCGGGCTGTATCTGGTCAGCAACATTCATCAGCAAACCAGCGTTTCAGGCTTGAAGAGCCTGTCCAAAGATGTGCGGGCAACTTTCGTTCGCATGGTCAACGAGGGGGCAAATTCACACATGGTGGGCAGCGCCATGGCGGGCATTGGTCGTGCCATTTCCCAGCGTTTGCTCGAACTGGGCGAAGAGAAGCTCGGGCCGCCACCTGTGCCCTACTGCTTCATGGCACTGGGGTCGATGGCCCGGGACGAACAACTGATCGTCACTGATCAGGACAATGCCCTGATTCTCGACGACAGTTTTGATCCCAATCAGCACGACGCCTATTTTCTCGAGCTGGCCACATTCGTCAGCGATGGTCTGGCCGCCTGCGGCTACACCTATTGCACCGGCGATATCATGGCGACCAACCCGAAATGGCGCCAGCCACTAAAAGTGTGGAAGGAATACTTCACCGAGTGGATCAGAAACCCCAGCGCCCAGGCGCTGCTGCACAGTGCCATCTTTTTTGATCTGGATGGTATTGCCGGCGAAATCGAGTTTGCTGAAACGCTGAAAACACTCGTTGCCGAGCGGGCGAAGCGCGACGCCGTCTTTCTAGCGTATCTTTCACGTGCGGCACTCAACCGAACGCCGCCACTCGGCTTCTTCCGTGATTTTGTGATGGAGAAAGACGGCAAGCACAATAACTCGATCAACCTGAAACGCCGGGGCACAGCACCGCTTTCAGACCTGATTCGAGTTCACGCGCTGGCCTGCGGATCCAGAGCCCAGAATACCTTCGATCGCCTGAATGCCATCGCCGAAACCAAACTGCTCGGGGATGGTGTTGCCAATAACCTGCGGGATGCGCTGGAGTTTCTCGCCATTGTGCGGATTCGTCACCAGGCGATGGACGTTGAAGCAGGCCGAGATCCTGATAACAACATTGAACCCGAAAATCTCAGTCCGTTTGAGCGACGCAACCTCAAGGATGCATTCCTGGTGCTGAGCAACGCCCAGAAATTCCTTCGCCATCGCTACCATGCCAGTAGCGGCGGCATTATCAACTGAACCCGTCTATGTCCCAGAACACGCCTGACAACGCCGCTTCGGGAACGCCTGAATGGCCAACCCGGTTTGCCGAACTGGCCCTGTCAGCCCAGGATACCCGGCTTATCCGTTACTACAGCGCAGGCTGTGTATCCGGCGATACGCCTATTGGGGACACCCCGATGGTGTCACTCGATTTCGAGACAACCGGCCTGGATCCGTCCTTCCACTCGATTGTCAGTATCGGCCTGGTGCCGTTTGATGCCCAAAGGATTCGCTGCCGGGAATCCCGGCACTGGATTGTGCGTCCTGTGTTGCCATTGCATCGTGAGTCCGTCACCTTTCACGGCATCACTCACTCGGAAATCAGCGCGGCACCCGATCTGCGAGAGATCCTGGATGAAGTGCTGGAAGCTTTAGCCGGCAAGATTGTGGTGGTGCACTATCGCAGTATTGAGCGTCAGTTTCTGGACCAGGCTCTGCGCTGGCGACTGAACGAAGGCATAGAGTTCCCAGTGATCGATACCATGGCACTTGAAGCCCGGTTGCATCGTAACAAACGGCCAGGCCTGCTGGACTGGGTGCGCAAACGCAAGCCTGTATCGATCAGGCTTGCTGACAGCCGCACCCGCTACGGCCTGCCCTACTACGCGCCTCACCATGCGCTCACTGATGCGCTGGCAACGGCCGAGTTACTCCAGGCCCAACTGCAATATCACTACTCGCCGGAGACGCCACTGCGGGAGTTGTGGTACTGAGACCCGGGCTTTTAAGCGCTAGTCCAGAAACCGGCCCCGATCCTCTGCACGGGGAATCGGGCATTGGTCATACCGGCCAAACCATTGATACCGGCGCTTGCCAATCGCACCATAAACGGCGTCCCGCAGCCGGCGGGGTATCCATTTCAGTACGCCAAGCCAACACCAGGGCGCAGGCAGCGCCGCCAGAATCCCCAAAACAGCATCACTGCGCCGGTAAGCGTGATCACCAGCGACCAGCACGACGCTGTCCAGCTCACCGGTGGACAAGCCAAAGTGCCGGAATATGCGCTCGCCCGTCGCCGATTGGATATGACACAGCAAAAACCGATGCTGCCGGTCGTGACGCATGACAAAACGGCTCCAGAAATTGCAGAAGGCACAGACGCCGTCAAACAGAATCACCTGTTTGTCCGCCGGTATATCAGCTGATTTCGGGTTCATTCCCACTCCTGGCCTCTCGCTATTGAGCTTTCAGGTAACCACAACGGTTCATCGCTGACCTTAACACGCCAAAGAAAGGCCCATCCTGCCCACGCTCAAAATCTCGAGGCACGATAAGGTACAGGCTAAATGCGAGTAAAAGAGGCACCGAAAATGGTAAGGCAGCAGCAATGGGTAAACAGCGAAGGCACACGACTTAACGTTGTCACCGAAGGTCATCCGGCGTCGCCTGCCATTGTGCTGGTGCACGGGTATCCCGATAACCTGACCGTATGGGACAAAGTCGCCGAGACGCTCTCAGCCCAGTGGTATGTTATCCGCTACGACGTGCGCGGCGCGGGCCGCTCCGATCGCCCAGCCCGCTCATCCGCATACCGGCTAACACAGCTTTCCCGGGATCTGGAAGCGGTTGTAGATGCGGTAATCCCCGAACAGACGTTTCATCTTGCCGGCCACGACTGGGGCTCCATTCAAAGCTGGGAATCTGTGACCTCGGGTCCACTACAAGAACGAATCCAGTCCTACACCACCATCTCCGGCCCCTGCCTGGACCATGTTGGCTACTGGATGCGCAAACGCTTCCGGCAACCATCGGTCAACCGGGCACGGCAACTTGCGAAACAAATGGCCAGCTCCTGGTATATCGCCGCATTCCATGTTCCGCTGCTGGCCCCGTTGCTCTGGACAGGGTTTGTAGGCAAACGCTGGGATCAATATCTTGCCCGAACAGAACAGGTCACTGAGACATCCGACAACCCCTGGCAAACTGCCGATGGACGCGATGGTGTTCGCCTGTATCGCGCCAACATGCTGCCGCGCCTGACTCGCCCCAACCTGCGCTACGCCCGCTGTCCGGTGCAACTGATCGTGCCCGAAAACGATCGTTATGTCGGCACCCAGCTCGCTGAAGACCTCAACAAATGGGTACCTGAACTCTACCGCCGCGATATAGAAGCGGGTCATTGGGTGCTGCTGACACAGCCAGCCCGGATTGCCGGTTTCATTGACCAGTTTGCGCGGCGTTATGAGGGCGCTGTTGTTCAAACAGGGCTGGAAGAGATTCGGGTTTAACGGGACGGGACTGCTAAACACATTGAGAGCGCTCAAACGGGGCGCTCAACAACTTCCACCGATGCAAATCCCCCATTAACAGTTTCTACACCAAAAAAAACACGCAGTTGGCCGGCAATCGACCTAAACTGTCATCGAGCTTTATAAGCTCCTGCACCGCAGACATTACCTCTTCCCGCCCTAACTCTGGAGCACACTCGATGCAGTGGTATTCCCGTAGCATCCTCAACCGGATTCTTTCCGTTGTTCTCGCCATCAATTTACTGATTGCAGCCGTCGCCGGTTACTACTTTGTGTATACCATCGAGGTAAAGGATAGCTACTCTTCGCTAGCATCTGATGATCTTGGGCAGGCAATCACCTCGCTGGACGTGCTCACTGAGTTCAAGACGCAGGTTCAGGAATGGAAGAACGTGCTGATCAGGGGCGGGGACGCCAGCCAGCGAGAGAAATACTGGGCGCGTTTCAAAGACTCTGAAGCCAACATCCAGGATGAGCTCAAGAGCTTGATTCCCGAGGTCACCAATGCCGAGGCGAAATCGCTTCTGCAACGTTTTCAGTCTGCGCACAGAAAAATGGGCGACAGCTACCGCGAAGGATATCAATCGTTTATCAACTCCGGCTTTGACGCCTCTGCCGGCGATACGGCTGTGCAAGGCATCGATCGGGAGCCAGCCGAGCTGATTGAAAAGGCCACCGAATCGATTCGTAAAGCTGCCGATGCGCATCTCGAAAAGCTAAACGAAGAGGTCACTGACAGAACATTCTTCACCGGCTCACTACTCATGCTGGCGATTGTGACTGGAACCATCGTCTGCGTGCTCGTGTTGCTGCGCTCGATTATTACACCTACGCGCACCCTGATCGCGAACATCCAGAAACTCGGTAATGGCGATACCACTGAGGCCGTGACGATCAAGCGATCTGACGAACTGGGGCGTCTGGCCGATGCGGCGCGCCAGCTGCATGAGTTTCTGGTCACCACCAGCATTTTGCTATCAGACAACGCCGGCAAACTGGACACCACCCGCGCAACGATCAGAGACAGCGCCGATCAGGTATCTGATCGATCTCAGGATGCGCACGAACGAATTGATCAGATCGCGACGGCGATGAACGAAATGTCAGCGACCGCGCAGGATGTTGCGCAACACGCCGCCACCGTGGCCAGCCAGGTACAGGAAACGTCCGCCCAGACTGACGACGCCGATCAACAGATACACAAAGCCGTCAACAGCATGGAAAGACTGATCGCGCAGATCAAATCATCCAGTGAAACCGTTGCACGCCTTGCCGACAGCAGCCAGAAAGTCGGCAAGGTTATGGAAGTTATTCGCGAAATAGCGGATCAGACCAACCTGCTCGCATTGAACGCGGCGATCGAAGCAGCCCGGGCTGGCGAAGCCGGGCGCGGCTTTGCGGTAGTCGCAGATGAAGTGCGAACACTGGCTTCCAAAACACAGGACGCCACAGTCGAAATCGACAAAATCATCGAATCGATCAGCTCCGGTTCGCGGGATGCGGTCGAGTTCATGCAGGCCAGTGAAATCGTCGGCCAGGAGAGCAGCGAAGCTGTGATCGCCGTTCGGCAAACGCTTGGCGGAATACACGAACGCATGACGCGAATCAACGAAGCGACGGTTCAGGTCGCGACTGCAGCCGAAGAACAAACCAGCGTGTGCGAAGAAATTAACCGTAACGTTTCAGATGTCGCGGAAATTTCGGTGACCATGAGTGAAGTGGCACAGAGCAATCTGGCAACAGTGCCTGAGCTGGAGCAGATGGCGCAGGAAGCAAACCAGTTGGCGGCTCGTATCAAGCGCTAGTATCCATAGAAACATGGCCTCTCGCACACGGATCATCACCCGCGAGAGGCCTTTTAGCTCCGGCCACCGGAGTGTCACACGTATATAATTGCGCCTCTAAAAAAATACAATACGTCGCCTTTTTGAGCCTACCCTTCTCTTTCACTTTACGTTAAGGTCAACCTTTACCATTTCTGCACAGGTTCACCCAACCGCCGCAGATTGGCTAAGATATAGACAATGGCGCCCCCACAAAGGGTGCTCGTTCCTCAAGCCATCACCCCAGGAAGAGGATTATGACAACAACAAAATCCAAAGTTGTTTACTCCCCGACATTCACTGACGGTGCGGAGTTTCAGATTCCCACCTTCAAGTTATTGAAGCAGGACGGTTCGCTCTATAAAGGCGGCAAAGCCCCTGCCCTCAAAAAAGACAAAGCCCTGCGCATCTACAAGGCCATGGTGACCACCCGGGTGCTGGATGAGCGTATGCTCGCCGCGCAGCGTCAGGGGCGCCTCAGCTTTTACATGCAGTGCACCGGTGAGGAAGCCTCTGTTGTAGGCAGCACCGCAGCGCTGGATGATGCTGACATGATCATGGCGCAGTACCGTGAGCAAGGGTCGCTGGCCTATCGTGGTTTCACCATCGACGAGTTCATGAACCAGTTGTTCGGCAACGAGATGGATTACGGCAAGGGCCGCCAGATGCCGGTGCATTACGGCTCAAGCAAGCTCAATTACATGACCATCTCGTCGCCCCTGGCCACCCAGATTCCCCAAGCGACCGGTTATGCCTATGGCCAGAAGCTGGCAGGCAAAGGTCACTGCACCATTACCTATTTCGGCGAAGGCGCCGCCTCGGAAGGCGATTTCCACGCCGCGCTGAACATGGCGACGGTGCATCGCGTGCCGGTTATTTTCCTGTGTCGTAACAATGGGTATGCGATCTCCACCCCGTCGGTTGAGCAGTTTGCCGCTGACGGTGTCGCTCCGCGTGCCTACGGCTACAAGATGGATGTGATCCGGGTTGACGGTAACGACATTCTGGCCGTTTACGAAGCCACCCAGGCAGCCCGTAAAATGGCGGTGGAAGAAAATCGCCCGGTGCTGATTGAGGCCATGACCTACCGGCTCGCGGCGCACTCGTCATCAGATGATCCATCCGGTTATCGCAGTAAAGATGAAGAAGCCGTGTGGCGTGAGAAAGACCCCATCCTGCGGATGCAGCGCTGGCTGCAAAAGAAGAAGTGGTGGAGCGAAGACGAAGAGAAGCAACTCCAGGAAAGCCTGCGCAAGGAAGTGCTGGAAACCATGAAGCGTGCCCAGAAGCGCTCACCACCGCCTCTGGAGTCCCTCATCACTGACGTGTATGACCAGGTGCCTCCCGCTCTGAACGCACAGTTCGAGAAGCTGAAGACACATATCCGCAAGTATCCGGAGGCGTATCCGAAGAGCGCCAACGACGCGGCGATCACGTCAAAAGGAGGGGCATAACATGACGAAGATGAACATGCTGCAGGCCATCAATGATGCGCTTGATATCGCGATGGCCGCGAATGACAAAGTTTTGTGTTTCGGTGAAGACGTGGGGGTTTTTGGCGGTGTTTTTCGCGCCACCAGTAACCTGCAACAGAAGTACGGTAAAGACCGCTGCTTCAATACACCGCTGGTTGAGCAAGGCATCATCGGTTTTGCTAATGGCCTGGCCGCTCAGGGTTCCGTGCCAGTCGCCGAGATCCAGTTTGCGGATTATATCTTTCCGGCGTTTGACCAGATCGTTAACGAATCGGCCAAGTTCCGCTATCGCTCCGGCGATCTGTTCAACGTGGGCGGGCTAACCATTCGTGCGCCCTATGGCGGCGGCATTGCCGGTGGTCTGTATCACTCCCAGTCACCGGAAGCCTATTTTGCCCACACGCCGGGTCTGAAAATCGTGGTGCCGCGTAATCCGCATCAGGCCAAAGGCCTGCTTTTGGGTTCGATTCATGACCCCAACCCTACCCTGTTTTTCGAGCCCAAGCGGCTGTATCGCGCCTCCGTCGGCGAAGTGCCGGAAGGCGAGTACCAGCTGCCGATAGGTGAAGCGGAAGTCCTCAAGGAAGGCTCTGACATCACGGTTCTGGGCTGGGGCGCGCAGATGGAAGTCATCGAACAGGCTGTCGAGATGGCCGAAAAAGAAGGCATCTCCTGCGAAGTCATCGACCTGCGCACGATCCTGCCCTGGGATGTGGAAACGGTTGCCGAATCGGTACTCAAGACCGGGCGACTGGTCGTCACTCACGAAGCCCCGCTGACCGGCGGCTTTGCCGGCGAAATCGCGGCTACGATTCAGGAACGCTGCTTCCTCTATCTGGAATCTCCGATCGCACGGGTTACCGGGATGGATACTCCCTTCCCGCTGGTGCTGGAAAAAGAGCACTTCCCCAACCACCTGAAGGTCTATGAGGCCATCAGGGAAAGCGTCGAATTCTAGATTGATATCAGGACAGGAGAGCAACCATGAGTGATTTTATTCTGCCCGATATCGGCGAAGGTATCGTGGAGTGCGAGCTGGTCAAATGGCTGGTGAGCGAAGGTGACATGATCGAAGAAGATCAGCCTGTTGCCGAAGTGATGACCGACAAGGCGCTGGTCGAAATCCCCGCCCCCTACAAAGGCCGCGTGACGCGTCTTTATCATAAGGAAGGCGACATCGCGAAAGTTCACGCCCCGTTGTTCGAGTTGGTGGAAGAAGGCGGCGAACAGAACAGTGCCAGCGAGACAAAACCTGAGGCCGCACCTGCAAAACAGGATGCCACGGCGGCTGATGACAAGCAGACAGAAGCCGAACACCAGGGCGAGACAGTCGCACACGACGATGGCGAAACCGAAGACTTTATCCTGCCGGATATCGGCGAAGGTATCGTCGAGTGCGAAGTGGTGGAATGGCGTATTGCCGAAGGCGATGAAATCGAGGAAGACCAGCCGGTTGTGGATGTGATGACCGACAAGGCCATGGTCGAGATCACCGCTCCCAAAGCCGGCCGCGTGACCCAGCTCTATTACCAGAAAGAGACGCTGGCCAAGGTGCACTCGCCGCTGTTTGCCTTTATTCCCCGTGAACGGGACGATGCTCCCGCTCCCGCAGCAAAACAGACTGCGCCTTCAAAAAGCGCAGAAACCGCTCCCGCGACGGCTTCAAAATCAACATCATCCAACGACCGACAGCGCATTCCGGCAAGCCCGGCAGTTCGTCGGCTGGTGCGGGAACATGAACTGACGCTGGCCAATATCGACGGTTCAGGCAAAGACGGGCGGGTACTGAAAGCAGACGTACTGGCCCACCTCGAAAAGCCCGCCGATACCGCTAAAGCAGGCCAGAGCAGCGATGCCACAACCACGCGTTCTCGCCGCGCCTCACAGCAGGATCAGGAAGTTCGGGTTGAACCGATCCGTGGTATGCAGGCGGCGATGGCCAAACGCATGGTGCAATCCGCTTCGACCATTCCTCACTTCAACTTCAGTGAAGATATCGATGTCACGGACCTGCTGGCACTGCGTCAGCAACTCAAGCCCGAAGCAGAAGCCCGTAATACGCGACTAACGCTGATGCCGTTCATCATGAAGGCGATGGCGCTGGCTGTTCAGGAATTCCCGATTCTCAACAGCCGCATCAATGATGACGTCACCGAGATTCACTACCAGCCCCAATGCAATATCGGCATGGCGGTGGACAGCAAGATCGGCCTGATCGTGCCCAATGTAAAAGGCGTTGAGCAGCTCACCCTGCTGGAAGTGGCCGATGAGGTAGCCCGCCTGACCGAAGCGGCCCGTGAAGGCCGTGTCAGCCAGGAAGATCTGAAAGGAGGCACCATCACCATATCCAACATCGGCGCGTTGGGTGGCACATATGCGGCGCCCATTATCAATCCACCGGAGGTGGCGATCGTGGCCCTGGGCCGCACCCAGAAACTGCCGCGTTTCGATGCCAACGGACAGGTAGTAGAGCGTGCGATCATGTCAATCAGTTGGGCGGGCGACCATCGCATTATTGATGGCGGCACCATTGCCCGGTTCAACAACCTGTGGAAGAGCTATCTCGAGTCGCCACAGTCCATGCTGCTGCACTTGAGCTGATTGCATGGCGCCACCTTCTCAGCCTTCACAGCTACAGCAGTTCTACATCCCGGAAGAGCAGTCGATTTATCTGCTCAGCCACGACGATGCGAGAAAGCTGAAGGATTGGGTGGCGCTCTGCACGGATCAGCTCCTGCAACTGGGTTACCACGATATCGAAATGATCGGCAAAGGCGCCTACGGCTTTGTGTTTTCAGGCCGGCCGGCGCTGGAGCGTGCGGGTGAGACCGAACACGTGTTCAAGTTCACCCGCATCAACCTGCCCCAACACCTGCAAGACCGGCTCGAAGACGAGGCCTATATTCTGGAACAGGTGGAGCATCCACGGGTGCCCCGCCTGATCGCCTTTCAGCGGGCCCGCAATCAGCCAATACTGGTAATGGAGCGCGCGGCCGGGCTTAACCTTGAAGAGGTCTCGCTGCTAGAAGGCCGCCTGAAGCCCAGGCTGGTCATTCGTATTGCAGACCAGATCGCCGATATCCTGCGCAACCTGCGCCGCGAAAACGGCCCTTCCGGACGCCCGATCGTGCACGGCGATATCAAACCGTCCAACCTTGTATTCGATGCGGCGACTGAAAACGTCGCCCTGATTGATTGGGGTTCATCGGTATTTGCTCAACTGGATGCCAATCAGCAGTTTCTCTCCCCCAATGTAATGGAACTGATGTCCGACAACCTCCAGCAAACCAATGCCCGGTTGGGGGATGTCTACTTTATCGGTGACGAGCAGCTCTACGGCGGACTGTCTTCGCCTCGCTTTGACGAACAGGGCGCAGCCGGCACGCTTTACGCCCTCGCATCCGGACAATCCTGCCGCTTTGGCCACCGGGCAATTCCCGCTTCCGCACTGGGTCTGCCAATGGAGTTTGCCCGCATGCTCGACGGCATGCTCGACCCGGACCCGGAAAAGCGGCGTGAAGCCGGCGATTACTATCTGCGGGAGATGCCCCGACTGGCGCGCACAGTCATGATCGATCTGCCAGAGCCCGCGCCGACACCGCTGGTACCGGTGTGGACCCGGCAATCGGATCGGGAGATCGATACCGTGGTCTACAGTTCGCGCAAATCATTCCTGCGGCAGGAAGGCGCCCCAGAGACCCTTAACGACGTCAACGATGTCCAGCTTGATCGCTACTACAAGAACTTCATGCAGGGCATGGGAGAGACCGAGAAAGCGTTTCTCGCTGCGGTTAGCCGACTGGGGCGCTATCCCGTGGAAGGCGGACTTGCGGTGCGCTGGGAGGCCGATGGCATATACGTCGACACGTCGCTGAATCTTCATGACCCGTCACTGAAAACGGCCTTCACCACGGCTGTAAACAACATGGTGAATCTGGCGCAGGCGATCTACCGTCAGGGGATTTTCAAAAGCTGCCTGTTCAACGCCCGCGATACCCTCCACATCGACCGTGATGAGCCAGACCAGCCTTTTGTGGTGACCCCCGACATGCAACTGCCCTATCAGGTCAGCGCGGCGCCGGAAGTGGAAGACCGTTCCCGGGTACATTCCTACTTCGAAGACGGGCCAGACCCGGAAGAATTCCTGGTGCTGCCCGACACCATTATTAAATCCCTCGAAGCCCTCAACAGCATCCATCACACCGGGATGATTATTTTCGAAGCACTCCCCCGCCACCTGAAAATCCACAGCCACTACCGATTGCTGGACCCGGATAAAGAAGCGGAATTCAGCCAGCGGTTGGACGAAATCCTGTCAGCGGTGAATCAGATTACCGGGCTTGGCGTTTCCGGCTTCATGAAAATGCCCTACAAAGACACCCGGTTCTTCCCGCATATTGAGCGGCTGCCCGAGCGGTATTATCCAAGGAATCCAAGAGCCGAAGAGGCGTAGGATCACGCAAACTCACCTTCGCTCAATACCCACTCCCTGAAGCAATTCACTGTCTCGTCATCCTTCCGATGGTCGGGTAGTGCAAAGTAATAGCCGCCACGATTCTGAAAGCTGTGGGAAACCGGCACAATCAATTGCCCGGACTCGAGTTCCCGCTCGATCAGGAACGGTGGTATCAGCGCAATCCCCATCCCGTGGGTCGCCGCTTCTGCAAGCATTGTGAACAACTCATAACGCTGACCGGACATGTCTCGCTCAACCCGCATATCCAACGAACGAAACCATTCCCGCCAGGCATACGGACGCGTTGTTTGCTGCAATAGCGGGTAGTTCACAATTTCTTCATAGGAAAGCGTGGCTCTGCCTTCGATCAGATCGGGACTGCAGACCGGTACCGGCCGCTCGTGCATGAATAATGTCGTTTCAGTACCCGACCAGGCGCCATCACCAAAATAGATCGCAGCATCAAACGGCGTATCCGAGAACAGGAACGGCCGCGTCTTGTTGGTCATATTAACGGTAATGTGCGGATGCAACGCCTTGAACCGGCGCAAACGGGGAATCAGCCAGCGCGTGCCGAACGTCGGCACAACGGCTAGCTCAAGTGCGTTTTCTGTACCATGATTTCCCATGACGGACAGCGTGTCGCGCTCTATCTCATTCAGCCGCTGAGCCACCTGGCGATGATAGTTGTAACCGGCGTCGGTCAAACGCACGCCCTGGCGGCCACGCCGGAACAACTTGACGCCAAGGAACTCCTCCAGCGAAGCAATCTGACGACAGATCGCACTCTGGGTCAGGGACAGCTCCTGGGCAGCCTCGGTAAAGCTGACGTGTCGTGCAGCGGCCTCAAACCCCATCAACACGGTTGTGCTGGGCACCTTGCGACGCATGCCATTTCTCCCGTTATTAATCGATAGCGTTATTATGAAGTGAGTTTTATGCACAATGAAATGAAATATTATCGTTTGAGCCAACACGGGGTAATTCATTAGCATGTTCCAATACTTAATTTACCAACGATCTCGCGCATTTAATCACCCAGCGAGACACCGCCAACAACATTAAATGTGAGGTTACCGAACAATGAGCCGCCATGAAGCCGAGTTTGACTGGTTAAGCCCCCTTCGCCTGGATGACCAACTGGAAGAAGATGAGCGCATGGTGCGGGATACCGCCCACAACTACGCTCAGGACAAGCTGGCCACCCGCGTACTGGAAGCCTTCCGCCACGAAAAAACCGACCCGGCCATCTTCCGCGAAATGGGCGAACTCGGCCTGCTGGGCGCCACTATTCCTGAAGAATACGGCGGAGCGGGCCTGAACTACGTGTCATATGGTCTGATCGCCCGGGAAGTCGAGCGGGTCGATTCCGGCTACCGCTCCATGATGAGCGTTCAGTCATCACTGGTTATGGTGCCAATTAACGAATTCGGCTCCGAAGAGCAGAAACAGAAGTACCTGCCAAAACTGGCCAGCGGTGAGTGGATCGGCTGTTTCGGCCTGACTGAGCCAAACCACGGCTCTGACCCCGGCAGCATGGAAACCCGCGCCAAGAAAGTCGACGGCGGTTACAAGCTGAGCGGCGCCAAGATCTGGATTACCAACAGCCCTATCGCTGATGTTTTTGTTGTCTGGGGCAAAACCGAAGACGGCAAGATCCGCGGCTTTATCCTCGATAAAGGCATGAAAGGCCTGAGCGCACCTGCGATTCACGGCAAGGTCAGCCTGCGCGCGTCGATTACTGGCGAAATCGTAATGGATGAGGTTTTTGTACCTGAAGAAAACATGCTGCCGGGTGTTACCGGTCTGCGCGGACCTTTCACCTGCCTGAACTCCGCCCGCTACGGTATCGCCTGGGGTGCCCTGGGCTCAGCGGAATTCTGCTGGACCGCGGCGCGCCAGTACGTGTTGGATCGCAAACAATTCGGTCGCCCTCTTGCTGCTAACCAGCTGATCCAGAAAAAGCTGGCTGACATGCAGACGGAAATCACGCTGGGCCTTCAAGGATGTCTGCGCCTGGGCCGCATGAAAGATGAACACGCAGCTGCAGTGGAAATCACCTCACTGATGAAGCGCAACTCGTGTGGTAAAGCACTGGATATCGCCCGTACCGCCCGCGACATGCTGGGTGGCAACGGTGTTTCTGACGAATACGGTGTTATCCGCCACATGGTCAACCTGGAAGCCGTCAACACCTACGAGGGCACACATGACGTGCACGCACTGATTCTCGGGCGGGCACAGACCGGTATTCAAGCCTTCACCGGCTGAATCCAGGTTAAGTGATACACCTACAGGCCCCGACCACAGCGCACCATGCTGGTCGGGGTCCGTTTGTGCACCCTCCCATTCGACAGAGGCAGCCCTATGCCCGACCACGCCCCCTCCGGAACCGACACCTCCCGAGCCGGCCCTTTAAGCCACCTGACCGTTCTTGATCTCAGCCGCATACTGGCCGGCCCCTGGACCACCCAGATCCTTGCCGACCTCGGCGCCCGCGTTATCAAAATTGAAAGTATTTCCGGCGACGACACACGACGCTGGGGTCCGCCATTTCTCCACAATGAAGCGGAACAACCTTCAGATGCCGCCTACTTCACCTGCTGCAACCGCAACAAGGAGTCTGTCTGCGTCGATTTTTCCAATCCGGAAGGCGCCGAGCTGATACGTACACTCGCCAGGTCAGCGGATATCCTGGTCGAGAACTTCAAAGTTGACGGCCTGAAAAAGTACGGGCTGGACTACGCCAGCTTGCACAAGATGAATCCGAGACTGGTGTACTGCTCAATTACCGGCTTTGGCCAGACCGGCCCCTACTCTGCGCGTGCAGGCTACGATTTCCTGATTCAGGGCATGGGTGGGTTGATGAGCATTACCGGACAGCCTGAAACCTCAGCGCAACCAGCCGAACCTCTGAAAACCGGCGTTGCGATCGCAGATGAGTTCACCGGCATGTACGCCGCCACTTCGATATTGGCCGCAATTGCCCATCGGGATCGCACCGGCGAAGGTCAACATATCGACTGCGCCCTGTTCGACTGCCAGGTTGCCATGCTTGCCAATCAGGGTTCTAACTGGCTCGTGGGCAAACGCACCCCTCGTCCCATGGGAAACAACCATCCCAATCTGGTGCCGTATCGTGCATACCCAGTGCAAGACGGCCACGTGATTATCGCCTGCGGCAACGATCGTCAGTTTCAGTCGCTCTGCGATGTTCTGGAACTCAGCACGATTGGCACAGACCCGCAGTTCCAGACAAACGCCAATCGTGTAGCCAACCGCGATCAACTGGAATCCATACTGGAAGATCGCCTCTCTCACTACTCCCGAGATCAGATCATCAAAGCTCTGGAAGCCGCCAGCGTGCCCTGCGGCCCCATTAACACAATTCCGGACGTCTTCGATGATCCACAAGTGGCAGCCCGCGAGATGGTCGTCCCCATGACCCGGAGCGATGGTTCTGACATTCCGACCGTCGCCTACCCCGCCAAGTTCAGCGCGACACCTGCAACCTATCGCTCAGCGCCGCCCAAGCTCGGCGATCATACAAGGGCGTTGCTGGAGCATGACCTGAACCTGGACGCCCGCTCGATCGAGGCATTAGTGCAGGCAGGCGTCGTCGCGTAGCAGGTTGCTCTACCCTCGACAGTTTGCATCCCCAGGCCGGTATCGCTACATTCCCATAGCGCCAAGGATTGGCGTGACGATAACGACGCAAAGGAAATGCGCCCATGCAGATCAAAAAGCCCCGCGACTTGTCGCTTGGGGACCTCCCTCATATTGAGTCCCCTTTCAGCGCTGGCGCGATTGTCAGCCAGCAAACCAACGAACTTACCTCCTCTCTTCGATGGCAACCGACCGACGTGCCCGGCTATGAGCCCAATAGACCGTTGCCGAGGCACCTCGCGCTTCCGATTCTGGTCTCAGAGCTCAGAGCCGGCGAACTGTTCCTGGTGCTCGGCACCGCCGACGGCAAGCCATTCGATCCGGTTATCATCTGGCAAGAAGGCAACGCGCTTCCAGGCCGCTGGGCCCTCACCCGCAAAGTATTCGGCCAGAACCTGGAGCAGTTAGTCGCCCGACTCAATGACTGGCAAATCACACCAGAACAGATCCACACCCTCGGCCCTGGCGGCGTCGGCAGTCTGAGCGCCTCGTCATTCGACTCAGACCTCCGCGCCCGCCAGAATCGTGAACGGGAAAACGCAAAGCAGGCCAACGACAACAACCTGAAACTCCCTCTTGGCGCAGCCGCAACAATCGCACCTCTGGCAGCCCAAGCGACCGCCGCTCCCACCAAAGAGGAAAAGCCCAGGAAAGCACTTCACCTCGAAGTAGGCCTGTTTCTGGACGGCACCCTGAACAACGCCGGCAACATTGAGATGTTCAACCAAGAAGTTGAAAAAACCTGCCTTGCCCCGCGCCGTCGAGGCGAAATTGATGATGCTGAGTGTGAGAAACGGCTGGCGTTGATGATGGGTGGGAGTTACGGGAATGCCGAGACAAATATCGTCAAACTTTTTAGTCTTTATAAAGAGGAGAATAGTGGTAATGATCGAGTGCTCGTAAGACGCGCGAGCATTTATAGCCCTGGGGTCGGCACAACTACCGGGCAAAGCGACTCCCTGATAAGTTCCGCTACGGGCTTATGGGGTGCTGGCATACTGAAGCAAGTTCAAAATGCATTTAAAGAAACAACCAGACGCGCTCGATTGATCAACAATGGTGAACGGATACATAGGTTAACCATTGATTTATTTGGTTTCAGTCGTGGAGCAGCAGCGGCCCGCCACGCCGCATCAGAAATTGGTTTAGGGGAAAATGGATTGCTTGCTCGAGAGTTCCGCGATGCAGGTATTTCATGGCCGAAAGAGGTCGTAATCCGCTTCGTTGGACTGTTTGATACCGTCGCCGGTATCGTCAACATCCTGGAGGGTGATTTTTCGGCATCTAATAACAAAACCACACCCATTGCTCTCTACCTGAATCCCCGCAAAGTGCAGACTGCCATACACCTCACAGCGTCCGACGAGTGCAGAGAAACGTTTTCTCTTAATAGTTTGCGTAGCGCGGATGGCAGTTTACCGGACAATTTCCGTGAAATTGCCCTACCCGGAGCCCACTCAGATATTGGTGGAGGCTACCCAGAAGTTGATCTGGAACATGTTCAACTCGCGCGGAAACTTTCTATCTCAGATGGGCGAACGGAGCACCCAAGAAGTACCCTCGAATGGGACAATTTAAAAATGCAGTTGGATAAAGTTATTTCAGAAGGCTGGGTAGGCGAACACTCGATTAAATCAGCAACTGGCGGAACGCCATACATCGGAATCAAAGAAGCCATCAGACACCATCCATCTCCCTACGGAAGGGTCGACCTGATTCTCGAAATGCGCCGTCAGCTGCGCGGTGAGTATTCTCGTATTGGGTTGAGATTGATGCAGGCTTTAGCTATTCAATCAAAAGTACCGCTCGATGACCCAAGTGAGCTCGAACACCAATCTGCTCTTCCCGATGAACTCAGAGACATTCATCGGATCTTGTCAGAACAAATTGTTGACGAAGGCCTATCAAGTCCAAGTTTAGATACCGCGCATATTGCGTTGCTCAAGCAGCGCTATATTCATCACTCAGACAACTTCAATTCAATTGAATTTCTTGCAGGAAAATCTGTATCAGGAATCGAGATGCCTTTCGAACCGCTCATGCCTTTTACTCCATCAGAAAACCGGGCGCGCATAGTGCACCCAAACACACCGGAGGCTTCGTGAAGCGAATTCTATCATTTGGTTGTATTGTTCTTTCAACGTTACTGCTATCTGGGTGCGCCGCCTCCAAGAGCCAAGAAGAAAGTTGGTCTTTTTCTATAGCCGCACCAAAACATTACGAGGTATGGGTTCAACACTTGGAGTTTGAGAAATCCGATGAGCGACACTGGCGAATGCCAATAGGCGGAGTCAGTTGCTGCTGGAAAGGCTCGGAAGGACCCAGAGGTCCTGGAGGGTTGATGACGCCTTGGCCAGACTACATTGGGGTCCAGTGGTACTCTTACGCAGAGCAAAAAATCTACCAGAGGATCTTCTCTGTTCCCAAAGAAATCCGAGAAAAAATGAAGCAACCCGTTGAATACAGAACAAGTAACGGAGCCTTTGAAGCACCAAGAGACATGTTGGTCATTGGTCTAGCTCCGGGGGGCACAATCATTCTATGGATCATGAATCAGATTGGGAACGAAGTAGAGGTCGCTCGCCTAGAAGCCAACGAAATCAATCGCGACAAAAGCGGGTTTGAAATTGGAACTGAAAGGTACTTGGAAGAAAACAGCGCCTACCTCGAAAAACACGGCATCCCAACTGAGGGCTGGTAACGAGCTTATCAATGCAGCCGCTTCTCGTTAAATCGATCCGGCTGCTGAAACCAGACCTATCACCAGTGCGATCGCAAGGGCCATGCCGGCCAGCTTGGCGCCTTCCAGAATTTCGGCGTCTCGAGGCTCGACTTCCCTGTCTTCTTTGACTGAGGCATAACGGGCGGGCTGCGACATAGGTATCTCCTGATATAAACCGCTAGCAAATCCTTCAATTGATAATAGTTATCATTTACATAAACTGCAAGCGATGGAGATGTCGTTTTCTGGGGCGAAAGACTTAACGTCGGAAGATGTGAGCAACCAGGTTGCTGAGCACCCTCTCACACAACGAGAGAGGGGCGACAGGAAGGGTTCTTGCACTGAAACAGGGTATTTGCGCTCTCGTTTACCACTGCTTGTAGGGGAGGAATTTACCGTTCATGGTGACCACTACCCGGTCGCCTGCGGGACTCTCTTCCTTGTCGACGGACATGGTGAAGTCGATTGCGCTCATGATGCCGTCACCAAATTTTTCGTGGATCAGGGTTTTGAGGGTATCGCCATAGACGCCGGTCACTTCGTAGAACCGGTAGAGCAATGGATCCTGCGGCACGGCCCAGTCCCAGCTTTTGTAAGGGCATTCCTGCAGCATGTCCGACACATCCTGATCCAGACCCAGGAACTCGCAAACGGCATTCGCTTTGTCTTCAGGCATGCCGTTGGCGCCGAGACAACAGGACGTTGTCCATACCGGTGATCTGCCTATTGCCTCTGCAATCGCTTCCCAGGAGATTCCCTTAAGCGCTTTGGCTTCCAGTATGCGGGCAGTCATCAGTTCTTTATTCATCTCGCTCTCCCTCAATAAGAATAAGTTGTCCAGGGGCAGCACGACGCCATACCCCGGTGCAGTCAAAACCCGCACACGCACTCAATTGGTGCCAGTCCAATTTGCCAGTAGCAGATTGAAAGACGTGCGGAAGGGTTCAGAAGGGGTTGAGCAGGACTCATGCCAGCTTTCAGGCAGGTTTGAGGTTGGGCGAACGTTTCGGAGAGTACGGTCATGCTGACCGCACTCTCCGTTAGATTTAAGGCGACTTGTCGAGCACGCCTTCGAGATCGGTACTGTCAATCAACGGATCATCAAGGTCGACCACGACTTCAGAACGGGCCAGAGTCCAGGCTTTGCCGGTAATATTACTGTGCATCGCCCGATGCCCCGCCACATTGGCCTCGCCCAGCACCGTGCCGATGAAGCTACTGCCGCGGGGAGAAATGGTTTCAATCCACTGACCATCTTTGATCTCGCCACCGTCGTACATCAGCGCAAGGCGAGCGGAGGTGCCGGTGCCGGTCGGACTTCGACAGATGACCCCCGGATGAACGTAAGTCGCGGAGCGCGAGCGATAGCCCTCATTGCCAACGGATTCCAGAGGCCCCATCAAGTGGGCGAACGGCAAAGGCCCCACTTCCCCCAGTTCAGGATGCTCATGCGTCACCATGGGGCGCGCTGCCGTCACCAGCGCATGACCGAAAGCCGCCAGCGCCGGCATCTCGTCTGCTATCAGTTTGAAACCATGACGTCCCGCATCGACCATCGCAAAGTAGGCGCCACTCCACACCAGATCAAACGTCACCTTGCCGTAGTGCGGCACCTCCACCACTTGATCGCGGGCCGCCACATAGGCGGGTTCACCCTGGGTGGTGATTGACTCAACCCGCCCGTTCCGGTTCGTAGCTTTGATGTGGGCAAGCCCGGCCGGTGATTCAAGAATCAACGACTGCTCGCCTTCTTCCATCGGCACGATGCCGGTCTGCAATACGGCCGTTGCGGTGCAGATGGTATTGGAGCCGGAGTAAAGCGGGTACCCCATGGCTTCCATGATGATATAGCCCGCCTGGGCCTTGGGGTTGTCCGGCGGCACGATCAGATCCAGTGACATAAACGGATCGCCGTAGGGCTCCGACAACAGCAACCGGCGGAAACCATCACCGTGTTTCTGGATATAGCGCATTTGCTCCAGCACCGTTCCACCGGGCAAGTGCCCGACACCGCTGGTAATAATGCGGCTTACATCACCACCGGATTGCATATCGACAAGGCCGATTGAGCGCATGCGCCCTTGCTGGCTACTGGGCATAAGGCGCACCTACTTCATCCCACTTGTGATCAGGGACGACTACCAGCTTGCCAATATAGGCTTTCGACATGAACGCGGTCTGAGCGGCATGGAAATCCGACAGTTTGAAGGTGCGATCCAGCAACGGGCGAATCTTGCCGTCCTCGATATATTTCAGCAGCCGGCGAAAAGCCACACGCGTGCCCTGCGACGAACCGTGCAGCTCCAACTGTTTGAGATACATGGTGCGCAGATCCAGCTGGACAACGGGCCCGCCTATGGCGCCTGCCGTGGTGTACCGGCCTTCGGGTTTGAGGATGCGAAGCAGGTCGTTAAACATGGGGCCAGCTACCAGATCGGCCACGACATCAAACGGGTAGCCACCCGCAACGTCTTCCGCCTGCTCTACCAGATCGCCCTCGCCCCGCAAGATAACGCCTTCGGCGCCGATTTCTTTCATCGCGGCTGCTTTTTCCCGCGTGGTTACAGCATAGGGAATGGCCCCACGGGCGCGGGCTAGCTGGATGATGGCAGAGCCGACACCGCCTGAAGCACCGGTAACCAGAACACGCTCACCGGCATCCAGCCGGGCACGATCGATCATCTGTTCACCGGTCAGGTAAGCGCAGCAGAAGGTTGCAAGCTCGGCGTCGCTCAGATCAGAGGTCGTGGCATAGGCGCTTTCAGAAGGCACAACCGTGTATTCTGCGTAACCACCGTCGCGGCCGTGGCCGATGTAATCGATGTCCGCCAGGCTGTTGTCGCCCTCCGGGCGGTTATAGATACTGAAATCTACAATGACACGCTCGCCGATACGGCTGTCCGGTACACTTTCGCCCACCGCGACAATATGCCCGACCGTGTCCGTGCCCTGAATGCGGGGAAACTCCAGTGTTGAGCGGCCGCGACGCCAGGTGGATACCGAGTCTGGATCTGTATCACTGCCATAGGCGCCCTCGCGCACCCACACGTCGGTGTTGTTCATGCCACAGGCGCTCACCTCAATCAGCACTTCTCCCTTGCCGGGTTGAGGAACAAACACGTCTTCGCTGTACACCAGTTTATCAAGACCGCCATGCCCTACCAGCTGCACGGCCTTCATGGTTTGCGGAATCATTGCGCCCTCCTGTCCGGAACGAATCCGGGTTGCAGTGTGTAAATAACAATGCGTGTCCGAACAGGTTAGGTTATTTTTTGAGCAGAGTCAGTGCAGCCGGCCTGTCAATTAGTACAAGGCACGACACTTTTTGGATGAGGCCCGCAGAGGGCGAAAGTCACTCTACTGTCGCGAAGGCTTCAGCTTTCGAGCAGCACGCAAGGCTGCCGGTGTCGGACACAGGCATGGGGAGGGAAATCCAGGCGCCTTTCGGCTCCACCAGAACTGAAGCTTCGGCTGCAGGAGCAGCCGAAGAACCGAGCAGGACTACATCGTCAGGCTATCGCGCGATGACTTTGTATATCGGCTTGAGGCGAGGAATCTGGCGCAGTACCACCTGAATCACCGTCATCAGGGGAACAGCCATCACAACGCCAACCGGGCCCCACAGCCACCCCCAGAAGAAGATCGAAATAAAGATAACGATCGGGTTGATCTGCATACGGAAGCCATGAATATAGGGCTCCACGAAGAAACCCACCAGCGACGTCAGCGCGAGGTAGCCGATAGGCGCAATCGCCATCATCCATAAAGTATCCAGCGATGTGAGCGACACAACGCCCAGCATCAGCACCGTAAGGATGACGCCCAGGTAGGGAATAAACCGCGCCAGACCTGCAATCAGCCCCCATACTGCAGGCGAAGGCAATCCAAGCGCCCAACACCCAAGCCCTGTAATCAACCCGACCAGCGAGTTGCTGGCGGTGATCACTGCCAGGTACTGGGCGATCTGGTGCTGCGACTCGCCAACCACACTGAGCGCCATACGCCGATGATGGCGCGGCAACTGACGCACAAAATTCTTGATCAACCGGTCACCACTGACCAGCAGGAAGTAGCTGAGTGCCAATGCCAGCGCCAGCCCACTCACGCCATTACGGGCCTTGGTAAACAGGGTTTGCTGCCAGGAGTTCGATTCCACCACAACCTGCGTCGGCTCATCTTCGGAGAATTCCATCATCTTCTCCTCAACTTTCTTGGCCGATTCCGTCACCTTTTCGATATTGGCGGTAATCTCACTACTACCGGACATCAGGCGTGTCATGCCGTCGGGTATTTTTTCAACCCAGTCCAACATAGGTGTCGCTACAGCCCAACCGACGCCGACCATCCCTGCCAGCATGGCCAAAATAAGCACGAGTGCCGAAACCGCTGGAGGAATACGCCAGTGACTGCGGGCATAGAAAACCGCAGGTGCCAGCAGCAGACTGGCCAGAATCGCTAGTACGATGGGTAAAACAATCTGGTGGGCAAGGTAGAAGGTGTACAGAATGCCCAACGCGAACAAGCCGTAAACCGGTGTCTTGAGATTGGCGTAAGCAGAGGGTGCAGTCGATTCGGGGCGATCAGCTTCGGGTTGCTGTTCAGGGGCGGACGGCAATGTCATGTTGTGGTCTCGATTATCAGGCATCCGCACAGTCTATCGAAGCAAACCGCCACTCACCATGACACATGATAATAAATGGCTCCACCAGTCTCGCGATTGGTAGAGCCGGTCCACTTTTACTGGCTTTCGTCGCCCCGGTAAAACCGCTGGATACTTGAAAAGTCCAGGCGACCATTGCCTTGCTGGCCATGGAGTGCGTACATGTTTCGGGCGAGCGACCCCATTGGAATCGGTGCGTGATTGCGCACAGCGTTATCAAACGCCAGCCCCAGATCCTTGCTCATCAGGTCAACGAGGAAGCCGCCCTGATAGTCATTCGATGCCGGCACGTTTTCCATAACCCCGGGCCAGGGGTTGTAGACGTTCAGCGCCCAGTTGCCGCCGGAACTCTGCCGCATGATTTCAGACAACACCGAAGGATCCAGGCCATTTTTCGCGCCCAGCGCCAGCGCTTCACATGTGCCGTTCATCAGGATCGCCAGCAGCATGTTATTGCATAGCTTGGCAACCTGCCCCGCACCGCTGGGGCCCGCCAGGAAGATGTTTTTCCCCATGCATTCCAGCACCGGTTTGGCTTGCTCGAACACTGCGTCTTCGCCGCCGCAGATAAAGGTCAGGGTGCCGGCTTTTGCCCCGCCGACGCCGCCTGATACAGGCGCATCCATGAACCGGATACCCTTCTGTGCAGCAACTTCAGCCACACCTCGCGCAGTTTCTGGCGCGATAGTGGACGAGTCGATCACCAGCGTATTTTCAGGCAGGCGGGCCAGCAGCCCTTCGTCGCCAAGGTAAACCGCTTCCACATGCTTCCCGGCAGGCAGCATGGTGATGACGCACTCCGCGCCTTCGACTGCTTCGGCTGCCGAGCCGGCTGCACTGGCACCGGCATCTGTTGCCACTTTGATCGCGGCTTCCGACAGATCAAATACGGTCACATCGTGGCCGGACTTGATCAGGTTAAGTACCATCGGCCCGCCCATATTGCCGAGCCCGATAAAAGTAATTGCTGACATTTGGCTGTTCCTTTTGTTGTTGTGTATCGGCCGTTTTATATCGGCTACTGTCTATCGATGGACGCGTTCAGGCGTGATCGAAAAAACCGTCGATCCAGTTCTGATCCATGCCTTCCAGCGAGGAATAACGCCAACGTGGCTGCTTGTCTTTATCAATCAGCAGCGCACGTACACCTTCCGCAAATTCGCCTTTCTCGAGGCAGCGGATTGACAACTTCAGCTCCTTTTCAAATACCTGAGCCAAACTGTCATGACGGGTTTCCTGTAGCTGTCGCTCGAAAATCGCCATGGACGTCGGGGAGCCTGCACTCACGACCTTGGCCGCCTTCTGGAAGAGAGGTTCGTCGCCATCGTAAGCAGCAATCCGGGCCGCAATTTCGCTTAGTGTATTGGCATCCGTCAGTCGGTTGATGTCATCCAGCAGACGCCGCAGTTCCGATTCAGGTCGAACGCGCGCAGACTCCTGCTCAAATTCGCGCAACACATCACTGACAGCGAGATGGGCGCGATCTGCCAGCATCTCTGAGCGCTGCAAGCTATCCAGCACCTGTGCCTTGTGATCATGGGCAATCACCCGATCCGCAAACCCGGCAAAACAGGCGTCAGCCGCATTCATATGGGCACCGGTCAGGCCAAGGAACAAACCGGAACGCCCCGGCATCCGGTTCAGAAACCAGCTGGCGCCAACATCCGGATACAAGCCGATGGTAACTTCGGGCATCGCGACCCTGGAGTTTTCAGTTACGACGCGATAGGACGCGCCCGCCAGCAAACCGACACCGCCGCCCATCACAATACCGTTGCCCCAGACAATGATCGGCTTGGTATAGGTATGGATCTGGTAATCCAGTTCGTATTCCTCGGTGAAAAAAGCCACGCCCTCATCGGACTGGCGATGATCACTGTGTTCGGTCATGGAGCGGTAGAGCGCAACGATATCTCCACCGGCACAGAAAGCCTTTTCTCCCGCGCCCTCAAGCCAAACCGCAGCGATATCCGGTCGGTTTTCCCACTGGTTCAGCTTTTCGTGCAGCGCCCGGATCATGGCCAGCGAGATGGAGTTCAATGCTTTCGGCTGGTTCAGTCGTGCCAGACCGATGACCTTGCCACCGCTGGCCTGCAACTCTTCAAATTCAATCGACTGATCGTTCATGGTGTCTCCTGCCTGCGGCATTTATCGGTTCTTCCATTCCGGTGTGCGTTTGTCCAGAAACGCATTGACGCCTTCGCGCTGGTCTTCGGTAGAGAACAGCTCGATGAACAACTCGCGCTCCATGCGCCAACCGTCGGACTGGGACCGGCCTTCACGGGCACTCATAATCAATGTCTTGCTGCGCGCGATCGACGACGGACTCTGCTTACAAGCGCCTTCTGCCAGTTTCAGCGCACTCTCGAGCGACTGTCCGGTCGGCACGACTTCTTCCACCAGCCCGATTGCCAGGGCTTTGTCAGCCTTCACGCGCTCGCCGCACAGAATCATCCGTTTGGCCCAGCCTTCTCCAACCAGCAGGGGCAGGTTCTGGGTGCCGCCGGCACATGGCAGCAGGCCAACGCCGGCTTCCGGCAGCGCCATCTGCGCCTGCTCTTCAGCAATCCGGAGATCACAGGCCAATGCGCACTCAAGCCCACCGCCCATGGCATAGCCGTTGATAGCCGCAATTGAAACACCACGGAACCGGGTCAAGGTCGCGAACGCCTTGCCAAAGGCTTGCGCCATGCGGTTCGCCCGGTCAATGTCGCCATCGGCAAAGGATTTGAGATCGGCACCGGCCGAGAAGAATTTCTCCCCCTGACCGGTGACGACCAGCGCGAACACATCGCGATCCGCGTTCAGGGATTCGATGGTTTCGGTCAATGCCGCCAGCGACTCTTCAGTCCAGGTGTTGGCCGGCGGATTGTTAATGGTCAGCACGGCGATGTGGCCGCGTTTTTCCAGTTGAATCATGTCACTCATTCAATGACTCCCTTATCGGATAGCTTCAACCACGCCCGTGTCCAAGGCTCGACGGGCAATGATCAAACGCATAATTTCGTTGGTGCCTTCCAGAATCTGATGAACACGCAAATCCCGAACATAACGTTCAAGTGGGTATTCGCGGATATAGCCATAGCCCCCGTGCAACTGCAGGGCTTCGTTGCAGACATCAAAACAGGCATCGGTCGCGAAACGCTTGGCCATGGCGCAGTGGAGCGTCGCTTCCGGATCCGCTTGATCCAGCTTCCAGGCCCCCAAACGGACCATCTGCCGCGCCGCAACGAGATGCGTCACCATATCCGCCAGCCGGAACTGCAACGCCTGGAAGGTGGCCAGCGGCGCCCCGAACTGGGAGCGCTCCTGCAGATAATCCCGGGACCGCTGCAAGGCAGCCTGAGCGCCACCGAGCGAGCAGGTCGCGATATTCAGACGACCGCCGTCCAGGCCTTTCATGGCAATACGAAAGCCTTCGCCTTCGTCACCAAGACGATTCATCGCGGGCACTTCAACATTGTCGAAACTGATCTGGCGGGTGGGCTGGCTGTGCCATCCCATCTTGTCTTCTGATTTACCGTAGTGAATGCCATCGGAATCCGCAGGCACAACAAAGGCCGAGATACCTTTGGCTCCGCTGCCCTGTTCGCCCGTGCGTGCCATAACCACCAGCATCTGGGTGGCGCCACCGCCGGATATGAACACCTTGGAGCCAGTCAGCCGGTAGACATCACCATCGCGAACCGCTTTGGTTTGCAGGTTGGCGGCGTCCGATCCCGCGCCGGGCTCCGTCAGGCAATAAGACGCGAGCCATTCGCCACTGGCCATACGCGGCGCAATGTCGTTTTGCACGGTCTCGTTGCCGAACTTGGCCACCATCCAGGTGGCCATGTTGTGAATGGTGATGTACGCCGCTGTTGACGGGCAGGCCACTGCCAGCTCTTCAACAATGACCGACGTATCCAGCCGTGACAGGCCCATACCACCCTGGGCTTCAGGCGTGTAGATGCCACAAAACCCCAGCTGGCCCGCCTCGCGGATCACATCAACCGGAAAGGTATGGTCGATATCCCAGTCCGCAGCGTGGGGCGCCATTGCCTTCTCAGCGAAGGCTTTGGCGGCATCCCGGTAGGCGATCTGGTCTTCGTTAAGTTCGAAATCCATCGCTCTTACCTGCTGTTACTGCATTTTGATCGAGAAGTTGGGTCCGTCCACCGCTTCGCTCGAGAACCAGCGCGCGGTGATGGTTTTGGTTTCGGTGTAGAACTTCACCGCCTGTTTGCCGTAGGCATGCTGGTCGCCGTAGAACGATCCTTTCCAGCCGGTGAACGAGAAGAACGGCAGCGGCACAGGAATCGGAATATTGATCCCGACCTGCCCTACTTCGATTTCGTGCTGATAACGACGCGCCGCACCGCCGGAGCTGGTAAAGATCGAGGTGCCATTGCCGTATGGGCTGTCGTTGACCAGGCTGATCGCCTCTTCAAGGCTGCCAACTTCCATGCAGTTCAGCACCGGCCCGAAGATTTCTTCCTTGTAGATACTCATTTCCGGCTTCACACCGGCAAACAGCGTTGGGCCAACCCAGTTGCCGTCTGGCAGGCCATCAACCTGACAGTTACGGCCATCCAGCAACAGACGGGCACCTTCCGCTTCACCCTGGCTGATCAACTGCTCCACACGCTCTTTCGCTTTCGGGCTGATGACCGGCCCGTAGCTGGCGCCCGCATCGTCCCAGGCTCCGGGGCGCACTTTGGCAAGGGCTTCCTTCACTTCAGGAATCCACTCTTGTGCAGCACCCACAAACACCGCCACCGAAATCGCCATGCAACGCTGGCCCGCAGCGCCAACAGACGCGCCGACCAACGCATTGACCACCTGCTGCTTGTCAGCGTCCGGCATGATAACCATGTGGTTTTTGGCACCGGCAAAGCTCTGGACCCGCTTCATGTTGCGGGTGCCGGTTTCGTAGATATAACGGCCGACAGGCACTGAGCCGACAAATGACACGGCCTTGATCGCCGGGTCCGTCAGCAGTGTGTCTACCTGAGCCTTGGCGCCGTGAACCACCTGGAGTACGCCTTTGGGCGCGCCGGCTTGTTCAAACAGCTCCGCCAGTCGCGTCGGCGTCAGTGGATCCTGCTCGGACGGTTTGAGGATAAAGGTGTTACCGCTGGCAATGGCCATTGGGAACATCCACAGCGGAATCATTGCAGGGAAGTTGAAAGGCGTAATACCGGCACACACACCCAGAGGCTGGGTAAACGAGTAGGTATCAATTTCGCGGGCAACATTCTCTACGGTTTCGCCCATCATCATGGATGGAATATTAGCCGCGTGCTCGACCACTTCGATACCACGCCAGACGTCGCCTTTCGCGTCTTCGAAGGTTTTACCGGTTTCCTGGGACAGGATTTCGGCAATCTCGTCGTGATGTTCCTTGAGAAGTGCCTGGTAACGCATCATCAGACGGGCCCGCTCGGATACCGGAACCTCACGCCATGCCTTGAACGCTTCACCGGCATTCTTGATCGCCAGCTGCATTTCATCATCTGTGGCACAAGGCACCTGCGCGATCACCTCGTTGGTAGCCGGATTGGTAACGTCAATCCATTCCTGCGTGGTGCTCTGGCGGAATTCACCTTCAATAAAAAGTGGCACTTTCTTCATGATCCAACCCCTGATTGTTGTTGTCGATGGCAATGGTGGGCTGGTCCGGACAAGCCTGTGCAAGGCACCGGATCAGCCTGAACTTTCACTGATGCTAGCACAGGAATTCGCCACCAAAGATTGACTAAATTTCGCTCGTGATGGACTATTTTTAGATTACAGGGCAACCGGAGTTTCTATGGCCCAGATCTCACAATGGCCACTGCCACGGGATAGTATCCGCTACATTATTCCGCCCCGACTGGCGCAGATGCTGGCTATTCACCCGCTGACAAAAGATCTGTATCCACTGGCTTTCGGCCACTACCGGCAGGCGCTGGGGCACCATATGCACCGCCAGCACCACACCGATCACCTGATGATTTACTGCACTGAGGGGCGCGCGTTTGTCAGCGTAGAAGATCAGCCCTACGTGATGCACGCCGGCGATCTTCTGTTGATTCCGGAGGGCGCCGCCCACCGTTATTCAGCTGATCCGGACGCGCCCTGGACACTGCATTGGGTGCATTTTACCGGCGCACTGGCACCGGCCTTTCGCGAGCAGATGGGGTTTTCCGATCAGGTATTGATCCGTCACGTCGGCCAGCAGCCGCGCCTGCTGGTGGATTTTAACGGGCTGCTCAGCGTGCAACAGACCGGCTTTCGCCCAAACGGCCTTATCCACGCTGCCAACAGGCTAAGGCAGCTACTCGCAGCTGTGCCGCTGTGCGCCGATGTGCAAGAGCAACAACATACTCTCGATCTGGACAGCATCCACGGCTTCATGAAGGAGAGATTGGGCGAACGGATAAAACTGGAGCAGCTGGCCGATCTGGCGGGCCTGTCCCCTGCCCATTTTGCGACCCGATACCGGGAAGTCACCGGCGTGGCGCCGATTCAGCATCTGATCCACCTGAAGGTAGAGCGCGCCTGCCAACTACTGGATACAACTGACCTGACTTTTCGCGCGGTCAGCGAATCGCTCGGCTATGACGACAGCTACTATTTTTCGCGCATGTTCAAGAAAGTCATGGGCGAGTCGCCCCGGGCTTACCGGCATACTCACCGGCATTGAGGGCCAAATTAAGATGGCCACTTTTGTTCAACTGCAGAACTGGGTAGGCTCAGACATGCTCTAGCAACGTTGCGACACCGCAGCGTCATAACAACAATGGACACCACTATGGCGAAGTACAGCATCAGGATTCAGGAACAGACCAGCGTCCCGCGCGAGAAGGTTTTTGCACTATTCGCGGATCACCAGCGTTTCGGCAAATTGCTGGGCGCACCGGTTAAACGTATCAGGGACAGTGATCAGGCAGACCCCAACGGCGTCGGGTCGGTTCGCAAGATCGGCATTGGTCCAATCGGTTTGGAAGAAACCGTTACACTCTTCGAGCCAGACCAGCGGATCGAGTACACCATCACCAGCCTCAGCCCGATACGACATCATATCGGCCGTATCCTGTTCTCGGACATCGACGGCCAGACCTTTGTGGACTACACCATCGAGTTTGAAGATATTGTGCCGTTCAGTGGCAAGGTCATCAGCGCAGCACTGGATCAGGCCATCCGTAACGGCATGAAGCGGATTCCAAAGCTGGCCTGATCAGACCTTCTGCGGTTTCTGGAACAGGGCGACGTCTTTGGCTGGTATTTCCAGCGTCCAGCCCATGGCCTGGGCAATCCGCGCCAGCGTCGCCTCCCGGTAAAACACCACATGGGTCGGGTCGCGGCGATAATGCCAGTTGGCGAAACGGGTATCGTCAGTCTGAAAGCAGGTCATCACGCCCAGCCACCCGCCAGGCTTCAGTAACCCATCCAGTTGCTCGAACGTCGCTTTCGGGTCGTGCAGATGCTCAGCCACTTCGGTACAGGTGATGAAATCGAACTGGCGCTCCAGCACGTCAGTTGCCGGCTGATACACAGGATCGTAAAGCGAGACTTCCATCCCCTCACTGCACAGCATCTGCGCCAGCGCAGGGCCGGGTCCGCAGCCAAAATCCAGTCCATGCACTTCATCCGGCAAACGGTCCACCAAAGGCACCATCAACTTCTCAAGAAATCGTTGATAGCCCGGATCATCCAGATTGTTGTCATGGAGATCGTAAATCGCTTTCTCTTCCGCCGCCGACAACCAGTGATGCGGGTCCATCATTGTGGCTTCGCAGTCATTGCATCGCCAATAGGGCACCTCGGAAATAACTTCCAGCAATGTCAGCGCTCTGGCATGACAAACGGTGCAGTATTCGGGTGCATTGGGAGTGGATACGGAAGTCTGCATGCTGTCTTTGATCGCTCCTGATTAACACATGACGCCTTTGGCGGCCCGGTGACACAGTCTCATGATCACCGGCGCCAGTTACAAGTCCGCGAAACCCGTGGGGTTACAATGGCCCGCAACACCGGCCGGTAATATCCGCCCCCCTCGCTACAGGAATGGCGGCGAAAAGCGTATCCTGACGCTGTTTTCTATCAGGAGAGTTCATTATGCCAGTCTGGGTTGATGCCGACGCCTGTCCGGTGGTGATCAAGGAAATGCTGTGTCGCGCCGCGAACCGCTGGAAAATCGAAGTGACATTTGTCGCCAATCAGTCTGTAAGCGTGCCGCCCTCCGCTTATATCAAAACACGACAAGTCCCTCAGGGGTTCGACGTGGCCGACAATGAGATCGTGGCCTTGCTGGCGACTGGCGATCTGGTGGTCACCCAGGATATTCCGTTGGCCGCCGATGCTATCAAAAACGGAGCCGATGCCATCAGCCCAAGAGGCGAAATGTTCACGCCTGACAATATTCGCCAACGGCTGGCGATGCGCAATTTTATGGAAGAGATGCGTAACGCCGGCCAGATGACCGGCGGCCCGTCCAGCTTTTCACAGTCTGATCGCAAAGCCTTCGCAGACAAGCTTGACAGCTGGATGCAAAAACACGCAAACCAGCGCCAGGGCTGATTATCATTCGCTTTTAAGGCTGTCTGTTTTCCGCTAGGCTTACCGGCTTCCAACGTTTCCCCTATGCCTGTCTTTTTGCGGCCTCAGTTTGCTGGCGTCAGCGGCGGCTCATTTTCCGGAGATACCATGTCCAGTACCAACAGTTTTCAGGCGCTCGGTCGATTGCTGCGCTATGCCAGGGGCTACCGCCGCCATATTATCGCCGCAACCACCTGCTCCATCATTAACAAGCTGTTCGATATCGCGCCGGAAATCCTGATCGGGGTTGCGATTGATGTGGTGGTCAATAAGGAAGAGAGCTTTGTCGCCCATCTTGGCTTCACCTCCGCTGAAGAGCAGATCCTGGTTCTGGGCGGCCTGACCTTTATCATCTGGGCCGGGGAATCCCTGTTTGAGTACCTGTTCCAGATTCTTTGGCGCAATCTGGCGCAACGTCTGCAATCTGATCTGCGCCAGGATGCCTATGAGCACGCCCAACGGCTCGACATGCACTTCTTCGAGTCACGCAGCTCCGGCCAGCTGGTCGCCACCATGAATGACGACGTCAATCAGCTTGAGCGCTTCCTGGATGGCGGTGCCAACGCAATGATTCAGGTACTGGTAACCGTCATTGCGGTCGGTGCCGTATTCTTCGTGATTTCGCCACTGGTTGCCGTACTGGCTTTTACACCGGTGCCGGTGATCATCTGGGGCGCCTATTATTTCCAACGCAAGGCCGGACCGGTTTACGCCGATGTGCGCGAAAAGGTGGGCGACCTGTCCAGCCGCCTCGCCAACAACCTGGGCGGCATCGCGACCATCAAAAGCTTCACCTCCGAACAACGTGAAGCAGACCGACTGCGCGCCAGCAGTGAGGCCTACGTGGAGGCCAACCGCAAGGCTATCCGCATCAGCTCCGCGTTTATCCCGGTTATCCGGATGGCGGTGCTGGCCGGCTTTCTGGCCACGTTTATCGTTGGGGGAATGATGGCGATCGAAGGTTCGCTGAATGTGGGCGCTTATGGTGTGCTCGTCTTTCTGACCCAGCGTCTGCTCTGGCCGATGACGGGGCTTGCCCAGGTGATTGATCTTTTCGAGCGCGCCATGGCCAGCACACGTCGTATTCTGGATCTGCTGGCCGAGCCGGTGCACGTGATCGATCAGGCAGACAAGCCACTGACTCAACCCGTAAAAGGCACTGTCAGCTTCGATAACGTTGCCTTTGAATATGCCAACAGCGGCGCCGGTGTCCGGGGTATCAGCCTTGACGTACCCGCCGGCCATACGCTTGCCCTGGTTGGCGCAACCGGCTCCGGCAAGTCGACGCTCATCAAGCTATTATTGCGTTTCTACGACGCCAAGAGCGGTCGTATCAGCATCGATGGACAGGATATCCACGATGTCAGTCTGCAATCGGTAAGGCAGTCCATCGGGCTGGTCAGTCAGGATGTCTACCTGTTCGAGGGATCGATTGGCGAAAACATCGCCTACGGCAAGCCCGACGCAACGGAAGAAGAGATAATCGAAGCCGCTCGCACAGCCGAAGCCTGGGGATTTATCAGTGGTCTGCAGGACGGCCTCAATACAGCGGTCGGTGAACGCGGCGTGCGAATGTCCGGCGGGCAACGCCAGCGCTTGTCACTCGCCCGGGCACTGCTCAAAAATCCGCCCATTCTGGTGCTCGACGAAGCCACCAGCGCCGTTGATAACGAAACTGAAGCGGCGATCCAGCGTTCGCTCCGCCGCATCGGTAACCACTGCACGGTGATCATGATCGCCCATCGCCTGTCGACAATTGTGCACGCAGATCAGATCGCGGTTATCGACGACGGCCAGGTGAAAGAACGGGGCACTCACAATGAACTCATCGCCCTGGGTGGCCGCTACGCCGCCCAATGGCAGGTACAAACCGGCGCTATGGACCCAATGAATCAGCCCGAAGCGCAATAACAAAGCTTTCAACCACACGCGCTCGGATGAGACGTGTGGTTGAAGCGCTTGACCGGATCAACTGCTCTGAATCCGGAACCCTACCTTCATGACCACTTGATAATGCCCAACCTTGCCACCTTCCACGTGGCCTCGGGTTTCGATCACTTCAAACCACTCGATGTTCTTGATGCTTTTGCTGCACTCCTCCAGCCCGTTGTTGATGGCCTCTTCAATGCTGGTGCGTGATGAGCCGACAATTTCCACTTTCTTGTAGACGTGATGATCTGACATAGACACCTCCATCCGAGAACAGGTTCAATAGGTGATGATGTGCACTTTCAGTATGGCACAGGGGGCACGAGACTCTTCAAGTGAGCACTTTTTAACCCAACGGCGTGCACAGCACGTACACTGACTGGACAAGAATGGTAGCGAACGTCTCTCTGGCGTCGAACACACAGGAGGCACCCGGCATGCTCAATTATCACCACCCGATTTTCTTTTCGTTTTTTTCACGGCTTCTTTCCGGATTATGTCTAGGGGCAGCGCTTCCTGTGGTCGCAGACACCCTGTCGTCTGATCATCAGCGGTATCAGGTTCAGACAATTGCTGACGGGCTCGACTATCCCTGGAGCATCACGTTTCTGCCGACCGGCGAGGCGCTGGTGACCGAGCGGGCCGGGCAACTCAGGCGACTGGTCGACAACCAGCTTCAGGAAGCGCCTGTGAGCGGTGTTCAAGAAGTTGCCGTTGGTGGTCAGGGCGGGTTGTTTGACGTGATCGCCGATCCGGATTTTGCGGACAACAGAAGAATCTATCTGAGCTATGCCCATGGCACAGCCGAGGGCAAAACCACGCGTGTCGCAAGGGCTCAATACCGCGACGGAGCCCTCAGCAACTTGAAGGTAATTTTCGAGGCCCTGCCCCGCTCCGGCACCAGCCGGCACTTTGGCGGCAGAATGGCCTTCGATGATGGGGGGCACCTGTACATTTCAGTCGGTGATCGCGGACAGAAATCCCGGGCGCAGGATACCGATGATGATGCCGGCGGCGTGCACCGCATTACCATTGATGGCGAGCCGGCCATGGGCAACCCGTTCCTGTTTGACGACGGCGCCAAGGATACGCTTTTCACCTACGGCAATCGCAACATACAGGGTATGACCCGTCATCCGCAGACCAATGACATCTGGACGCATGAACACGGACCCCGGGGTGGTGATGAGGTCAACATCCTGCAAGCCGGCACCAATTATGGTTGGCCTGCCATCACTTATGGCATTGATTACAGTGGCAAGCCCATTGCTGACAAAACATCCCTTCCCGGCATGGCTCAACCGCTACATTACTGGGACCCGTCTATCGCGCCTTCCGGCATGGCCTTTTACACCGGCGAGCAGCTGCCAGGCTGGCAAGGTGATCTGTTCGTCGGGGCGTTGAAGTTCCAGAAGATTGTGCGTTTGCGCATCAATGACAAACAGCAGGTCACTGAAGAGGAAGATTTGCTGGCAGATGCGGGACACCGGATCCGGGATATACGCCAGGGCCCGGACGGCGCGCTATGGGTATTAACTGATGCCAGCAATGGTAAGGTTCTGAAAATTACGGCGCCTTGACCCGAACCAGCGCAGCGATATTTCTCGCTGTGCGGCGAATGTTACTCCCGGCTTGCTCCAGCGCCTCATCAAGCGCCATTGGAGAAGGCGTGATACTGAAGACAGCGGTGATGCCACAAGCCAGGGCTTCCTTGTAGTCCTCACCGACACTGCCTGCCAATGCAATAACCGGCACCCCGGCCTGCGCTGCTTCCCGCGCCACGCCCGCCAGCGTTTTTCCGTGGGCGGTCTGGGCATCAATCCGGCCCTCACCCGTTATCACCAGATCGACACCTTTGATCTGTTCGCGGAACCTCACTGCATCCATCACCACATCAATGCCGGGCTCAAGTCGAGCGCCCAGAAAACCACAGGCAGCAGCTCCCATACCACCGGCCGCCCCTGCTCCCGGCATCTCCATTAGCTTGACCGACGTGACCTGTTCCAACAGCCGACCATAGCGCGCCATACCCTGATCCAGCGCAATCAGCATGTCCGGCGTTGCCCCTTTTTGGGGCCCGAACACATGCGTCGCCCCATGCGGACCGGTTAATGGATTCACAACATCACAGATCACGCGAAAGCGAGTGGCGGGAATGCGGGTATCCAGTTCGTGCAGATTCAACGACGCCAGATTCAGCAAGCCCTGACCACCAGGGCCGATGGGCTGGCCAGTGGCATCGAGCGCTTTGACTCCCAGCGCCTGCGCCATTCCCAGGCCACCATCGTTTGTTGCGCTGCCACCGAGCGTGAGAATCACCTGCTCCACGCCTGCGTCGAGAGCTTCCAGAATCAGTTCGCCGGTGCCACGACTGGTGGTTTTCATCGGGTTGCGACGAGCAACTGGCAGGCGCTGCAGACCGCTGGCCTCCGCCATCTCGATCACAGCCGTGCGGTCGTCATGGATGAGGCCAAACCGCGCCTGCACCGGTGAACCGTCAGGGCCGGTCACTTGAACGGTGACGTAGCGCCCGCCAGCGGCGATCACCAGCGCTTCCATGGTGCCTTCACCACCGTCGGCCAGTGGCAACAACGTATAGGCGGCATCGCTCAGCACCTCTGCCATACCATCACGTATGGCGTCAGCCACTTCGGCGGCGGACAGGCTTTCCTTGAACGAATCGGGGGCAATCAGAATAGTGTGCACGGCATGTCCTCTGACGGTCGCATGATCAAAATGCAGTATGGTCAAAGTCAAAGCAACAAGCGTGCACGATTTTGAAGGTTTTCAGAACTAATTGGGGTCGCCGGTCCTGACGCGCTTTTCGTATTGCGGCACATCATCGGTGATGGTGAACCAGTCGGACTTGGATCCGACAAATACATGAGCAACGGGCGATACATTGACCGGCTCATCCAGTGCGCCCATCGGCAGACGGATAATCCCGGGAATAGCATCCAGCCGGCTGTATAACGGGCTGCCACAATTGCGGCAAAACGCCCGATACTTGCCGGGCCGGGATTCGTATTCGTTGACCAGCTCGTCACCCGCCGTCAGCTGGAAATGCACCTTCTGCACCGGCGAGCTGGCCGCAAAAGCGCTCCCCTGTGCCTGCCGGCACTGGCTGCAATGGCACAACTCAACGGGGCCCAGGCGTCCGGCGTATTCAAACCGGACGCCTCCACACAAACACTGACCGGTAATCATGGCGATCCTCAATTAAAAGCGAAATATCACGAGGTATCAGTACCGGCACTATTTGCACTTCAGGCCGGTACGATCAGGATTTTTCCATCCCGCTCACCGGATGCCGCAGCGGCGACCGCCTCGCTTATTTGAGCCACATCATACTCTCCCGCAATCCGCGCCTGAAGCTCTCCGGTGGCAATCAGCTTGGTCAGTTGGCCAAACACCTTCATTTGCTGTTCCTGACTGGCATTCTCGAACCATTTCGCCAACCAGAAACCTTTCACGGTGACATTGCGGAAAACGATATTGCGAGGCGACACATGGCAGGGTTCGCCGCTCATCATGCCGTAGTTCACCACGGTTCCGCCCTCGGCAAGACAATCTGCGATGTGATCAGTCGCGGCGCCACCAACCGCGTCGATAGCCAGTTTCACCTGACCGTCACCCACGATCTCGCGCACCTGGCGGGCCAGATCCGGCCCGTCTACCAGCACCACATCGGCGCCCTGCGCCTTGACCCCGTCGATTGCTGACTCGCGACGCACAACGTTGATGGTGTTGATGCCCTGTTTTTTGGCCAACTGCACCAGATAGCCGCCCACGCCGGAGTTCGCCGCATTCTGGATTACCCAGTCCCCGGCCTTCAGATCGACAAATTCCGACAGCATCAGCAGCGCTGTCGGCGGATTGATCGTCATCATCGCCAGCTGTCGCGGGTCGGCCTCATTCGGCAGCGGTATCAGCTTGCGTGCATTAACCAGCGCGTGACTGACCCAGGTGCCCAATCCCACCGGCAACAGTACCGTCTGCCCCACTTCCGGCCCCTTGGTATCAGGCCCGAGCGCGACGACTTTACCAACCCCTTCGTTGCCACCAATGGCCGGCAAAGAAGGCAACATGCCGTACTCCCCAGTCAAGGTCAGCACATCGGAAGGGTTGATTGGCGATGCGAGCACCTTGACCAGCGCCTGGCCGGGGCCGGGCTCCGGTGTCGCCACTTCCACGGCGCTGATGACATCCTGAGGCACTGGCCCGCGGGTTTCATATTTTGCCTGTAACATGACGATTTCCTTCTGCTGTGCGTTTGAATTCTGTGAGTTCGACTCATCAGCTTAGCCCTGCTCTGTCGATCCGGACAGAGCGAAATCAGCCAATCCACTGGTGACAAATGCCAGAGATTTAATTCACCCTTTGACTTGAAGATCCCTCCGACCTGCCCCAACGTAGTCTCATCAGATTCTTCGGTTATCAGGCCATTTTTCCTGATGCTGACATTTGAATGGCTGAGCAGGCCTGATGCCGATTCAGGCATTCCCTACTGCAGACGAGGATGATGTTATGTCATTGGACACACTACCCGACATCGGGATGGGCACATTCAGACTCAAGGGTGATACCGCGCGGGATGCGGTCAGAAGCGCCCTTTCACTGGGTTATCGCCACATTGATACCGCCCAGATGTACGGCAACGAATCCGAGGTGGGTGACGGGATCACCTCAAGCGGCATTCCCCGTCGCGATATCTTTTTGACCACCAAAATCTGGCATGACAATCTCAGATCCAGCGATTTGATCAACAGCCTGAAAGACAGTCTTCAACGCCTTAAAACCGATCACGTCGACCTGGCGCTTATTCACTGGCCGTCACCTGACGATGCTGTGCCGATGGAAGAATATCTGGGCGCGCTACAAGCCGCTCACCGCGAAGGTCTGGCCCGTCATGTGGGGGTTTCCAACTTCACCAACGCCCAGCTCGACGATGCGAAAGTCATCCTGGGTGATACACCTATCCTGACCAATCAGGTTGAAGTGCACCCGTTCCTCAACAACCGCAAGGTGGTCGGTCATATTCAGGAACAGGGCATCAAGGTAACGGGCTATATGCCGCTCGCCGTTGGACGGGTAATGGACGATGAGGTGCTGAACCGCATTGCCCGCGCCCACAACGTCAGCCCGGCGCAGGTTGCCATCGCCTGGGTAGCCAATCAGGGCATTGTGCCGATTCCATCATCCACCCGCCCGGATCATCAGAAGGCTAATCTGGAGGCGCTCGAAATCGAACTTTCGGTGGACGAAATGGACCAGATCGACCATCTCGACCGCAATGACCGAATCGCTGATCCGGATTTCGCCCCAGTCTGGGACTGAACCTTTCAGGCGGTCAGCGATCGCATTCGATCCGATACAAAAAGCCGCGCACTGAGTCCAGTGGGCGGCTTTTTTATGCTGCGCAGCTGAAGCATCCGCTACACGTCATGATGGTTCTTCAATCAACGCTGCCCGAAGCCCATGCTTCAGAGCGCATACGTCTCGTCCAGATACCGCAGAATACGGGCGGATTCGAACAGTGACTCGCCGGTATTGGGATCTTCCAGGTAAGGCACCTGAACCCGTTGGTGTTGCTGATAAAACGCATCCCGCTTGCCGCCCGGCTCAGGCACGTACGGACCGGGCTTGATCCGCTGTCGGGCTGGACCGATCTCAGTCCAGTGTTCCTTGCCCAGATTATGCAGACGATACGGAATTTCCAGTTCACACAATCGCTCACGTACCAGCCGGGCATAGGGGCTGCCCTCAAAGCTCCAGAGTTGCAGTGGCTGTGCCGGCGCTTTTGACGGGTGGGCATGCATTCCTTTCAGGCCGCGGACAGCAGAGGCCAGACTGCCCAGCACCGGCTGATAAGGCTTGGATCGATAGTAACCGGGCACGGATCGCTCACCGTAGGTATTGAACAGATATTCCACGATATCTGTAGATTCATAGAGCACATCGCCTGTGTTTTCATCCACCAGCATCGGAAACAGTTGTTTGCCGCCGGCTGCCTGCGCCTCATCACGGTAGCGTTTGCCCCCTTTCGGACAGGGCCGGATATCCACATCCAGATGTAATGCCGTCAGGGCTTCGCGCACTCGCCGGCAATAGGGGCAGGCCTCCATATCGTACAGAATCAGCGGTTTCTCCGGCTGCAACGCCGGCTTGACGACCAGGCAGCCGCGCCAGGCCACCAGGCTTGAGGTTGCAACAGAGCCCAAAACGCCCAGATTAAACATCAGTGCATTGGTCATACGGATCCCTGGATAAGGTTTTTAACAAAATTTGGATTCGGGTCATTTCAACCGCTATGAAGCCCGACTTTAGAGCCTGATGCAGTGGCTGAAGTGCCGATAAGTGCACGTTATCAATGCATTGCCATCTTGTGTGTTTACAACGGCGTGCAGCCCTGCCGCGTCAGGCGACAGAAGACTGCTTACAATGTTACGCAAAACCCTGACAAAAGATGACCTTAGTACCAATATTTAACGTTATGTATAAAAATCAGTCATAGGCGAAGATGACCAATGTGAGCTATTTTAGGGAATATTGCCGATCGTTTATTTTCGCCCTGGTTTCAGAGGATGTTTGAGTATGCTGCCCGTTGCCCGTTTACTTCGGAACAGCGCGCCCGTGCGCCGTGTTTGCCTGACGTTCTTGTTGCTGGGCAGCACCGGGATACAGCCGGTATTTGCTGACGGCTCCACTGCCAAAGGGGAGCTATCTTCAGCCTGGTCAGAAAATATCGTGGCGGCCACCGTCAAGGCGATGGAAACCGAGGATGCGGTCAGCGTGGTCGCGGTGCCGCTCAACGGCCCCGGACTGCCTCAATACATCAATGCTGATTCCCAGATGAGCCCCGGCTCGATCATGAAACTGGTCACCACCTACGCTGCGCTGGAAATTCTCGGGCCGACGTACCAGTGGCAAACCCGCTTTTCGACCGATGGTCAGATGATCGGTAAAACCCTTAAGGGCAATCTGTATGTCACCATGTCCGGCGATCCCCGTCTGACGTTGGAGCGCCTGTGGTCGGTGATGCAGGAACTGCGCGGCATGGGTATCGATACGATCGAGGGCGATCTGGTGCTGGACGGACACGCCTTCAATCTGCCCGATGGCCTTCCGCGGTTCGTGGATAACGGCAACAACCCCTACGCGCCGTTTCTGGTTGAGCCCTCTCCCTATCTGACCAACTTCAACCTGGTTCATTTTCAGGTACGGGCTGATGAGCGTGGCACCACAGCCTGGGCCACGCCGGCGCTCAACCCAATTGTGATCGACAACCGGGTTACCGCCCTTCCTGAAGGCCGCTGCCCCTCACGTCGCGGCTTTGACTGGACACCGAACTTTCATGACGATGGCACCATAACCATCAGCGTTACCGGTAAGTTGCCTCGCGGCTGCCGCACGACAGCCTATCTGTCCCTGCTTTCGCCCGACAAATACACGCTGGCCACAATCCGCTCGACCTGGGCCGAAATGGGCGGGCTGATCACTGGCGCCAGCCGGGTCGGTGAAACACCGGACGACACACGTCTGATAATGACCACCGAATCACCGGATCTGGTTTCCACCATCCGCGATATCAACAAATGGAGCAACAACGTGATGGCGCGTCAGTTGCTGCTGGCCATTGGCGCTGAAAAGCGCACAGCCGAAGATGCGGATGACCGGCAAGCGGGAGTAAGGGCTATCAGCGAATGGCTGGCAACGAAAGGCGTTGATACAGAGGGGCTGGTGATCGAGAACGGTTCAGGACTGTCACGAGACAGCCGCATCACCGCGCGCCAGGGCGCCCAGATACTGCAGGTTGCATGGAAAAGCCCCTACGCCTCCGACCTTCTTGCGTCACTTCCCCTGATCGCAATGGACGGCACAATGTACAGACGGCTGCGCAATACCGGTATGGCTGGGCTGGGGCGTATCAAAACCGGTTATCTGGAAGGCGTCCGTTCAATTGCCGGGTTCTCCCGTGACATCAATGACACAACCTGGGCCGTTGTCGCCATGGTCAACCATGATCCTGCGTGGAATGGTCAGGCCCTGCTTGATCGGGTGCTCTACTCGCTCTACCACCAGCCTCCGGTGGGCACAGCATTCTCGAAAGCCACGCTAAATGAAAAAACGGGGATTCGCTAGAACCCCCGTTTCACAGACGAATGTGGTGCCAGGCTTGGCTCCCGGCATCACATCTTCCATTACATTGTCAGATAACCACCATCAACATTAATGCAGGTACCGGTGGTGTAACTGGACGCACCAGAGGCCAGATACAGTACTGTGCCGGCCATTTCGTCGGGCTCGGCCATCCGGTTCATCGGGATATGCATCAGCGCCTGCTTCTTGATCGCATCGTTTGTTGTCAGTGCACTGGCGAATTTGGTATCCGTCAGGCCCGGCAGCAATGCGTTCACCCGGATATTCTGCTGCCCCAACTCCTTCGCAAATGCCTTGGTCATCGAAATAACCGACGCCTTGGTGATCGAGTAAATGCCCTGGAAGTGGCCCGGGGAGACACCGTTTACTGATGCCACGTTGATGATGGAGCCACCACCGGATTTCTTCATCAGCTGCGCCGCTTTAGAGCACATAAAGAAATAACCGCGAATGTTCACGTCCACCGTTTTCTGGAACGCCGACACATCGGTCGTCTCAATCGGCCCGAAATGAGGATTGGTGGCGGCATTGTTCACCAGAATATCCAGCTTGCCATGGGTCGATTCGATGTATTCCCAGGCATTGTCGATCTGATCCATCTCGCCGATATGGCAAGCGAAGGCCTCTGCCTTGCCACCGTGCTCGCGAATGCTGCTGGCAACCGCCTCGCAACCTTCAATCTTGCGACTGCTGACAATCACATGCGCACCATAGGCCGCCAGCGTACGGGCCACACTTTCGCCAATACCCCGGCTCGCG
>TARA_R100001440_G_scaffold26791_14_pt1 | contig 42388 bp, 42 predicted proteins | sample TARA_R100001440 | Tara Oceans TARA_R100001440 (sample SAMEA2622112) | marine metagenome | biome: marine biome (ENVO:00000447); feature: surface water layer (ENVO:00002042); material: "saline water (ENVO:00002010), including plankton (ENVO:xxxxxxxx)" | depth 5 m
GTGCTGTCAGCATCAGGATCGGACCCTGATAGAACGGACGTGCCCGCCGACAGATCGAAAGACCGTCTTCGCCCGGTAACATAAGATCCAGCACGACAATATCGGGCTGTTCTTTACGAATGCGCTCTACAGCATGCGCCCCATTGGCTTCTACGGAGACAATAAGACCGTTGCTTTCAAGATATTCTCGCGTCAAATCTGCCAAACGCTCATCATCTTCAACAATCAGTACCCGGCAACTCTCATTTGTTGGTTCCACGCCGCTCATCTCTGCTTTTGTTATTTCCGTTTACAGCCAAACCGCCATCGGGTTCGCCTCGCCCAGTGTTGCTGCTGGCGTCTTTAAGGAAAGCAACCTTGCTTTCAACGCTCGCCAGATACCCCTACTAGATACCACAAGCTACGCCATGTAACAGCAAGTATACATGCTGTTCAGAAAAATACATGGAACCACCGTGATGTAACAAGTCGTGACACGCATTCAATTCGGCGAATGTGTCACAGGGACGTCACCTTTTGTTCATTCATCTGCAATGCCGGCTTCATAGGCTCGTCGGGAAAAGGTCATAAAGAGATACCCGACATGCCAGCTGAAAAAGCCCGTTCGTTGACTGCAAGCCGTCGCCTGAATGCGACGATCACACGTGACGCCAGCGCCGTTGAGGCCGCTCAAAAACTGCGTTATCAGGTATTTTCCGAGGAGTACGACTCCGACCTGGGCACCACCACTCCCGGTATCGACATCGACCACTACGACGCACACTGCGATCACCTGATCGTGACAGACGAGGCGAGCGGAACACTTGTCGCCACCTCGCGGGTATTGCACCAACGTGACGCCGCGCGGGCCGGCGGCTTTTACTCAAAAAATGAATTTGATCTGAGGCTGCTTGAACAACTTCCCGGTCAGATCGCAGAGCTGGGGCGCACTTGCGTACACCCGGACTACCGCAATGGTGCGACTATCAGCTTCCTGTGGTCGTCAGTGGCGGAATATCTCGTGCGCGAGAAAGTCGACTACATGATCGGCTGCGCCAGCATCGGGATGGCCGATGGCGGACTGAAAGCCTGGCGAATTACCCAACAGCTGCAGCAGCGGTATCTCACTGACAGCGACCGCAGAGTTTTCCCCCGCAGAGCCCTTCCCCACCTGACCCACCTGTCGGCCGGCGCAGAATCATCGGTGGATATTCCGCCGCTGATCAAAGCGTATATGCGACTTGGTGCCGAGGTTTGCGGTGAGCCCTGTTGGGATCCGGAATTTCGATGCGCTGATTTGCTTGTCCTGCTTGAGGTCAAGCGACTGGCCCGCCGATACACTCGTCACTTCATGCGCCCCAACACCGCTGCAGCGACCGGGACCGCATCATGCTAATGCGTCAATGCCGTCTTATCAGCCGCCTGGCACTTTTCGGATTTGCCTTGTTGATCTGCAGCTTGATCGCCGGTGCAGTCTCGATTATCGAGTGGTTGATCCGACGGGATATCGACCGAACGCCCTTCGCCCGCTTCTGCTTCGCAACAGCCGCGCACTGCCTTGGATTCCGGGTGCATCAACAGGGTCGTGTGGAGCAAGGCCCTGTGTTGCTGGTCAGCAACCATATCTCCTGGTCGGATATCCCCATTCTGGGTGGCGTGGTGAAATTGCGCTTTCTGTCCAAAATCGAAGTCAGAAACTGGCCCGTCATCGGTTGGCTTGCCGCGCAGGCCGGCACCCTGTTTATCCGCAGGGGCGGAGGACAGGCCCGTATGACACGCGACACAATCGCTGAGACGCTGGCGTCAGGTCAGTCGGTACTGGTATTTCCGGAAGGTACCACCAGCGTTGGCATAACAGTGCTGCCATTCCATAGCAGGCTGCTGAGCGCTGCGCAGGAGGCAGGCGTGCCCATTCAGCCAATCAGCATCGGCTACCGCCGAAGTGGCCACCCCGACCATCTGGCCCCATTCATAGGCGACGATATTTTCCAGTCTCACCTGTTGCGCTTACTCAGGGAGCCAGCAGTTGAAGTGATTGTTACGATGCACGCCCCAGTCAAGATTCGCACAGAGGATGACCTGAGCAGCGTCACCTGCCGAATCCAGCAGACCATTCAACAGGGCCTGAGTGCAATTCATAGTTCGGCAGATGACCGGTCAGGCAAGCCTGCCGAACCTGCCGGCATTCATGTGGGCGACACCTGACCTGTCAGATTTGCAGCGGGCGGCCTTCGGCAATCTCGTCATCGGTTGCCGGACGCTTGTCGACAATCTCCAGATCAAAGTACAGGGTAAACCCTGCCAGCGGGTGGTTGGCATCCACTTTGACCAGGTTGCCATCAATCGAAACGACCTGCACAACCTGTGCTTCATCGCCACTGTTGGTCTGGAATTTCATGCCCGGCTTGAGGTCTTCCACCTCGGCAAATGCCGATCGGGGCACTTTGCGGATCAATGCAGGGTCCGGTTCGCCGTAGGCCATCTCCGCCGGCACAGTCACTTCGAGGCAATCGCCGATTCCACGATTTCTGACCGCTTCTTCAATCCCCTGAATCACGTTGCCCGCGCCCTGGAGAAAGCACAGCGGCTCGCCGCCATCGGACGCGTCAACGACCTCTCCTGCACGATTTTTGAGGCGGTAATGTACGGTGTAAACCGATGAGCGTTCCATGTAATCAAACCTGTTCTAATGTGTTGATGCTGCAGTCTTCAGGTGCGGCTTCCCCGCAATGCATGAACCAATAGCCGCTGGTCCAGTTTTTCCCGTAAACCCTCGGGGTCTGCCAGCGACATACGCTCAAGCAAGGCGATCTGATCGGCATCAGCAGGCGCTTCTCGCAATGCCTTCCACACCGTCGCCAGTTTGCCTTGCCACGTGCTGGTTGCGGCCTTGAGGCCTTTCAGGGCTTTCGCCAGCACCAGCTCATCGTCTGTAAAATCACAACCAAACGGAAAAGAAGCAAAGGCATCAGCAGTGCCTGCAGACGCCAGCGCGGTGCGCACAGTATCCGGCGTATTCTGCTGCCATTGTGCCGGCAACCGGAAAGAGGCCGCCACTTTACCCGCTTTCTGCGCCTGTTTCAGCAGCCCCGGCTGGAAGCGCGCGTCGGCAATACGAATCAACGCCAGATACACTTCCTGGTCACTCTTGCCGCGAAGATCGGCGATGCCATACTCGGTAATCACCACGTCACGCAGATGCCGCGGAATCGTGCAGTGCCCATAACTGAAAATAATATTCGACTCAGCCGCCTTCCCGGATTTGCGCGTACTGCGAAGCGCAATAATCGAGCGAGCCCGCGGCAACTCATGGGCCATGGCGACAAAATTGTATTGCCCCCCTACCCCGCTGACGACTCGCCCGTCGTCCAGACCGTCGGAGACTATCGAACCGTCCAGCGTGCACATCATCGCCGAATTAATGAAGCGGCTTTCCTTTCGCTGGGCAGCTTTGAGGCGCTGATTACCAAAACGGTGATCGTAGAGATCGTTGATAAAATTTACACTGGTCATGCAGATACGCGCGGCATCTTCTTGAGGCAGATTGCGCAACTGCTCATAAAAACTGTCAGGGCCGATGTAGAAGCCTCCGTGCAACACCACGCCACCGGTAAGCTGCTTACCCAAAGCGACTGTCGATATAGCGCTGCGGGCGTCTTCCTTGTCCAGGTCAGGGTCCAGCGAATAATCATTAATGGTCAGCCGCCCCCCCTTGAACTGCACGTCAGACCGGAGAATGCCGTATTGTTTGAGCCACTGGATGTCCCTCGCCCGCAGCGGAGAATCGATCAACTCCTGCTCCCGCAATACATCCAGCGTTTCGATGCTGACGTCCGACCCGATTAGCCCGGCATTGATCAACTCCTGCAAATCGACATCGGAGAACACCTGACGCTTGAGCACTCCGCCATTAAGTAGATGAATGAAGCCGTCCACCATCATTTCACTGCTGCCGTACAGCCCCTCGCTGAACGCTTCGGTCCCGCCCCATTCCGTGACTACCGGAAAGCGCTCGGCTACCTGCAAGTGGTCGAACACCGCCTTGTACTGGCGGTTCGCCCGATGCCGCAACAGGGTGCAATTGACCACTGCGGCTCCCAGGGAGCCAATTCCCACCTGAAGGGTACCGCCGTCCCTGATCAACGTACTGGCGTAAAACCCGATCAAGTGATCGGCGGCTGAAATAGGCTGCGATGGCACCGGGAACAACGGGTAATCATCTGCAGGCGATTGGAGCAGAATATCAAACGCCGTTGCCGGTACAACGGCATCATTCCCCATGTAAGGTAGCTGCCGGTTGAGCTCCCCCACCAAAGCAACCGGCACCCCTGAAGCCTCCAGTGCCTGCAGTTTGGGGACAAGGTCCAGCGACAGGTCAGGGTTGCAGCTGAGACTGAAGGTTTCACCGGAACCTGAAGGATCCGGCGCCACCATCTGGGCGACAACATTAACACCCAGCGCCATCAGATCCCGGACCGCATGAGTGTAATTGGTGCAGACATAATGCTGCTGTTGCAGAGGGTTGTTGAGATAGGCACCCGCCTGAAAAAAGAATTCGGAAACTTTGACGTTCGGCGGCAATTTTCCGTTAACGGCATCCCGCGCATAGTTCAGCTCAGGTACATCCCCAAACACGCGCTCAGCAAACGGCTCCATAAAGCGTCGCTCAAGAGACCCCTTACCTTGCGGTGCCAAGGGCGAGAGCGCCGTCACAATGTGCAGATTCAGACCGGGGTCTTGCTGAGCCCGGCGATAGAGCGCGTTGATGATCCGCACCGGCTTACCTAACCCCAGAGGCAGACCGAGGGTTATATCCTGGCCCACCCGTGCAATGATTGCATCTATACAGGCATCCGTTTTGGAGAGCGTAATCGGGCTCTTCGCCATAGCATTGAACTCCTTGAATCAAGACCGGTATCCGGGATCAGTCAGCATCACCTGGCCGGAAATGATCACATGTGACGGTCAGCGGAACAACGGGAAAACAATGACGGTTGCAGCAAGGTGCCGTAGATGAGCCGGGTATTCTGGGGTTTTATAGGGGATACAGGGCAGTTAATGCAGGGTGGCGCGGAGAAATCAGGCAAAACGCGGCAGGATCAAAAATCCCATTTCAGGTTCAGGCATGCGCCATCTTCAATCAACGCGACACCGTGATCAGCACGAACAGTTTCATAGGCATAGCGCCTTTTGTCGTCCTGGTCTTCGCTCAGTTGCCAGCGAAGCAAACGCGAGCCCACATCGGCGAGCGTATCAGCAGTATCCTGCTCAAAGTCACCGGACATGGCATTCTGCAGTGTATACAGGTCGGACGTTTCTTCAGTTGACCGGATCTCAACATGTTCAGCTGCATCCGCCCGGACCACAAAAGCGATCGAGTTCAGCGCAAGCAGGATGAGGAAGATACGAACGACCATAACGGGAAACTCAAAACGTCGAAAAATTAATCACATTGGGTAGACGTTAGTCTATCAGCCGAAAATCGCAAGAATGTGAAGCAGGCCGCACTCTGCCGGCTTTCCGCCAAGAGTGCCTATGTTTTTTGTCAATAAACGGTCAACTTATGTTTCAGTTCTTATCTTTGATCTCCTGATGTTTTTCGCCAGAGCGCTGATCCAGCCAGTCAGCACTGATCCGCCAGGTATTCTCGGGTGCGCTGGCACCGGCAAAAACCCCCGCGTGACCACCCGGTACCACACAAAATTCCCGGTCTTCAGATGAGACGATATCCAACACTTTATGGGCAGACGGGATTCTTACAATCCTGTCCGTGTCACCGGCAAATGCCAGAATCGCGCAATGGATGTTATCAAAGGATGCATTCGAACCACCCAGTTTGAAATTGCCCCGCGCCATGCTGTTGTTGAGCGCCATGTGAACCACCATGCCCTTAATGGTTTCACCCGGGTAATCCACCATCTCGTTAAACCACTTTTGCATGGTGCTGTGCACCTTCACATACTCCCGATCCCACATATTGATCGCCAATTCCAGCGAGCTGACAGCACTGCCGATCGGGTTAGTCAGCTTGAACGCCAATGAGTTAAACCACCCCGGCACATGAAAATAGCGGGCCGGTAAATCCATCAATGAAAAATTGAGTACTTCCGACACCACCCTTGCCGGCCGGTAAATCGCAGACAAAAAGCCACCCGCAATGCCCATCTGATGCATATCCACAGGGCTGGCAACCGTTACCATATTGCGAATATGACGATCCTGGCTGACTGCGGCGTACATCAACGCCAGCAATCCCCCCATGCAGTACGCAAAAACTGACACATCCTGCTGGCCGCTGCGCTCCCTGACTGCAGTCAGGGCAGCAGGCATCCAGTCGAGCACGTAGGTTTCCAGTGAAAGATCACTATGGTCCGCAGTCACCTCTCCCCAATCGATCAGATAGACATCAAACCCCCGCGCCAGAAAATATCGCACGACCGATCGCTGGGGCAGCAGATCAAAGATCATCGACGTCGCGGCCAACGGCGGCACCAGAATCAGCGGCACAGGATGCCGGTCAGGTGCAACCGACATGGGTTCGGTGCCGACTGTGATTTCATCCACTTCCAACGGGTAATAGTGACGGACGCTCATAATGCCGTCGGCGTATATGACGTCGTAGGGCGAGCGATTGGAAACGTTGAAGTGATCCGAATACAGGCGCCGCTCCGCCGCGTTGATCGCTGCAGAAAAAAGCTTGCAAGTAAAACTGCCGGGGTTACGGGAACCGAACACCTTGGATGGCCTTTTATTGTTTGAACATTTAACCGACCGGACGCATTACGCCCGGTGCCGAGCCGCTATGGGCATGGATATGTGAACTCACCGTGCAAGGTTTCAATCGCCTTGAGCACGTCGTCCGACAAGGTAATTTCGGCCGACCCGATATTTTCTTCAAGCTGGGCTATGGAGGTCGCGCCAATGATATTACTGGTCACAAAGCCACGGCTATTGATGTACGCCAGCGCCATCTGAGCCAAAGACAACCCATTCTGCGCAGCAAGGTCTGCATACGCCTGGGTGGCGTCATCCGCACGTTGGGAATTATATCGCTGGAAGCGCTCGAACAATGTAATCCGGGCGCCTTCGGGCCGCTTGCCTCCCAGATATTTGCCTGACAATACACCAAATGCCAACGGCGAATATGCCAGCAGGCCGACCGCTTCGCGATGGGCTATCTCAGCCAGTCCGACTTCAAATGATCGATTCAGCAGATTATAGGGATTCTGGATACTGGCAATCCGCGGCCAGCCACGCGCCTCGGCAAGCTGGAGATAACGCATGGTGCCCCAGGGAGTCTCATTGGACAGGCCGATGTGTCGAATCTTGCCCTCTTCTACCAGTTCCGCCAGAGCGGATAGTGTGTCTTCAATCGGGGTTGCGGCTTCGTTTTCATTGTGACGATAACCCAGCTGACCGAAGAAGTTGGTGCTCCGATCCGGCCAGTGAACCTGGTAGAGATCAATATAATCGGTTTGCAGACGCTTCAGGCTGCTCTCGACGGCTTCCCGGATATGCTCCCGCGTCAGTCTCGGCCCGTTGCGCAGATAGGTCAGGCCATTGCCCGGGCCGGCGACCTTTGATGCAATCACCAGATCATCACGGCGGCCCCTTCTGGCCAGCCAGTTGCCCAGATAGGTCTCGGTCAACCCTTGGGTCTCTGCCTTCGGCGGCACCGGGTACATCTCTGCTGCGTCAATAAAATTGATACCTGCTGACGTTGCGCAATCAAGCTGGCTGAACGCTTCGGACTCTGTATTCTGCTGCCCCCACGTCATGGTGCCGAGGCAAATAAGACTGACATCAATGTCAGTGCGACCCAACTTACGTTTCTGCATTATTCCGTCCTCACTCCATCGGCGCGTCTGGCGCATTGTTCAAGGGATTGTCACCGTGCTGTCGTGTCACTGTCATATGCAAATCCCATATTGAGAATCATAGCGGGAGTCGTCGGGATTCCCTCGACACATGAAGCCGACAGCAGCAGGAACGGGCGAACCGGCAGGTCAGCCTAACGGCTTATGAGGTATCCATCCAGTCGCAAGTGACAGTGTTCCGGGGAGCCAACTTGAATCAGCGCCAACATCACATCTCGGTGGTTACCGAAACCTTTCCTCCCGAGATCAACGGCGTCGCCAACACCCTGAGCCGACTCTGCACTGGCCTGAGGTCCCGCGGGCACACGATTTCCGTTATCCGGCCTCGCCAAAAAAGCGAATCGAGCCACTCGCTATCCGCAGCCCCAAACGGCCAGTCTCTGGCCAATCAGCTTCATACCGTTCCGGGCCTGCCAATTCCCGGCTATCCGGAGCTGCGCTTCGGGCTGGCATCCTCCCGTCGACTGGCCGCCATCTGGCACAAGCAAATGCCGGATGCCGTCTATATCGCAACAGAAGGCCCTCTCGGGCTGGCCGCACTTAATGCAGCCCGCAGGCTCGGGATTCCGGTATGTTCCGGCTTCCACACCCAGTTTCACGCCTACAGCCGGCACTACGGCGCCGGTTTTCTGGAGAAAGCAATTGTCCAGTATCTGCGCTGGTTTCATAACCGCTGCCACCTGACCCTCGCCCCCACGTCCAAATGCAGGGAGACGCTTGTTGATCTGGGAATGCACAACCTGTCTGTCTGGAGCCGAGGGGTCGATTGCGAACGGTTTGGCCCCTGCAAGCGCAGCAAAACCCTGCGTGCGCGGTGGGGACTGGATGATCGTGATCTGGCTGTAATCTACGTGGGCCGGATCGCACCTGAGAAAAACATCCAGCTTGCAGTGACAGCCTTTGAGCGACTCAGAAATATCCACCCCCGCGCCAAGTTCATTCTGGTCGGCGACGGGCCACTGACAAGCAAGCTACAGCAACGACATCCGGACTATGTGTTCTGTGGCATGCAACAGGGTGAAGCGCTTGCCCGCCACTTTGCATCAGGCGATCTGTTTCTTTTTCCGAGCAAAACCGAAACCTTTGGCAATGTCGTGACCGAAGCGATGGCCAGCGGACTTGCCGTGGTGGCGTTTGATGACGGGGCCGCCAGCGAGCATATCCGCAATGAAGAAAACGGGATGAAAGTATCCCTGAATGATCACCCCGGGTTCATCGAAACCGTTCTGCGACTTGCTGATCAGCCCTCGCTTGTCAGCCACCTGCGCAGCAAGGCCCGGCTGGATGCCCTGGAAATCCACTGGCCTGGGCTTATAGAACAGTTCGAGCAACTGATTTTCAGTCTGCCCAAAAAGGAGAATCGCCATGCCAGCAAGCAAAGCATCTCGCTTCTTTGACCGCGTGGACCGGCAGGAGCTGATGATCTGCCAGACGATTAATGGCTACCTTAGGTTCCGGTTCGTTCTACCCTACTTCAAGATTGCCAGCAGGCTGGGCGACGGCTGGTTCTGGTATGTGCTGATTCTGCTGATGCCGCTGCTGCACCCCGAAGCGGGGCTGGCGCTGGCATTATTAATGACAACGACAGGTCTCATCTGCACGCTCACCTACAAGCTACTCAAGCGGAACCTGGTCAGAGAGCGACCGTTTATCTCATTCCCGGTCATCAATTGCGCCACACCGCCTTTGGATCGCTACAGTTTCCCCTCTGGTCACACCCTGCATGCGGTCTGCTTTAATACCTTGCTGGCGCTTACCCTGCCGGAACTGGCCTGGGCCATCCTGCCGTTTACTCTGAGCGTGGCAATTTCACGTGTCGTACTCGGGCTGCACTATCCCAGCGACGTGCTGGCCGGGGTCGTCATTGGCGGAACGATGGGCGCTCTGGCAGCAAGCGGCCTACCAGCATTCAAGCTGCTGACACTTGCCTGACGCCCCTTCTATAGATCTACTCAAACAGCCGCAGTTGCCGGGTCGGCGCTGACTCCTCCCGGAAACGCACGCCGAGCCCCAACAGCCGCACCGGGCGCGTGGCATCTTTGTAGAGCTCATCCAGCAACGGCACATAATCATCAACGCCGGGCAACCGCACGTTATCGCGAATGCGCTCGAGAGTATGGGTCGAAAAATCGCTGTAACGGATTTTGACGAACAGCTTGTGGATGGGCTTGGATTCACCATGACGGGAAAGCCGCTTTTCAAGATCCCGTAGCAGATCATCCATTACCCGGTTGCAGGCTTCCCGATTGGGCAGGTCCTGCGAAAATGTGCGCTCCACACTGACGGACTTGGCATTGCGCGTCACCACCACCGGCCGGTCATCATGCCCTCGCGCCATATGGAACAGACGCATCCCGTGACGACCAAACCGGTCCACCAACTGGTCCATGCTGAAGGTTTGCAGATCACCACAGGTCGTGATGCCCATGTCGTGCAACTTGCCGGCGGTGACCTTGCCGACACCAAACAGCTTCTCCACGGCCAGGGTCTGAACAAATGCGGGAATATCATCCGGCCGAATCACAAACAGGCCATCGGGCTTTTCCCAGTCACTGGCGATCTTTGCCAGAAACTTGTTCGGCGCCACGCCTGCCGAGACGGTAATCCCGACTTCGCGCTGCACCCGTTCACGCAGGTGTCGGGCCATCAAGGTCCCGCTGCCATGAAATTCCTCGATGCCGGTAACGTCGAGAAACGCCTCATCCAGCGACAAAGGCTCCAGGCGATCCGTCAAATCCCGGAAAATATCCATTACCTGTCGGGACACCGCCCGGTAGCGCGCCATATCGACTGGCACCGTCACCAGATCCGGGCACAGACGACGCGCTTCGCCGCCTGGCATCGCCGAGCGTATCCCATACTCGCGAGCAAGATAGTTGCAAGTGGTAACGACACCCCGCCCTTCCTGGCCGCCAACTGCCAGCGGCACTTTACGGAGCGAGGGATCATCCCGCATCTCAACAGCGGCATAAAAACAGTCGCAATCCAGATGAATAATTTTGCGCTCAGCCATGGGACGCGGACTCATTTCGGGAATCAAACGGGGCACTGTACATCCATACAGACTTGTATCTTACGACAACATGCCGAGAATGTCAGGATTCCGAAACAGGAGACAGACCTGCAATGTCCGATCAACCACTACCGACTGCGGTGCAAACCGAAATAGAAGCGGCCGCCTTCCGCCGCCTGGTGGATCACCTGCGCACTCATACTGACGTACAGAACATTGATCTGATGAATCTTGCGGGTTTCTGCCGCAATTGCCTGTCCAAATGGTACAGGGCGGAAGCTGAAGAGCGCGGCCATGCACTCTCGGATCCCGAGGCACGAGAGGCTATTTACGGTATGCCCTATGACGAGTGGAAAGCAAAATACCAGACCGGCTCAAAGCAAACGCCCGAAAAGCCCGCGTCATGATGGCGTTTAATGAAGCCTTGCGCATTCACCTTGCGGCCCTGGATGCCGGTCGATCAGACTTTGATGACACGCTGGCGCTGATTGACCGTTATTTCGAGTTCACGCCGACAGCCTTTCGCAACGGTTCCGTAAATAACGGTATTGGCGAGAACGAAGGCTCATGCCGCATTTTTGCACTGGGACAACTGGCTGGATTGAGCGAAAAGGACACGCTGAGCTGCTTCGGCCGGCATTACCGTAACGTAATGGATGACCCCGCGGGCAACAGTCACGGTAACATTCGTCAATTCATGACAACTGGCTGGTCTGGCATCCATTTTGATGGTCGCCCAATGCGCTTCCGCACTGCGACGTTGGACGTACCAGCCGCTGCTGACACCACAATACAACCGACGACCGATGGAGATTCTCGCTGATGCCGGATGCGGACGCCACGCAAACCACTCAGTGCTTCCAGCTCAAGGGGGCGACAGTGCCCCTGACAGCACTGGAACTGCGATTTTTTGAGCCGGATGCTTTTGAAGAAACTCTGCGTGACAAGATTCGGCAAGCGCCCGGCTTCTTCCGTGACATCCCACTGGTCGTCAGCCTGGAAAAGTACGAAGGCCCCAGCAGCGAGCTCGATTTTTTCCAGATGATCGGCATTTGCCGCCGCCACAACATTCACATTGTGGCCGTGCGCGGCGGCGACGACGATCAGCGCCGGCTTGCCCGCAACGCATCTCTGGCGCTGCTGCCTGCCGGCAGCCAGAAAGACACTCAACCGCAGCAGCCGGCGCCGGAAAGCGAGCCAGAGCCCGCTGCAGAAGCGCCAGCAGTGGTAGTGCCCGAGACTCACAATACACCAGCCCCGGCAAAAATCGTGACTCAGCCCGTTCGCTCGGGCCAGCAGGTTTATGCACCGGATGGCGACCTGATCGTGCTGGCACCGGTTCAGGCCGGCGCGGAAGTGCTGGCAGCAGGTAATATTCACGTATATGGCCCCTTGCGGGGACGCGCGCTGGCCGGCGTGCATGGCCTGGCCAGTGCCCGGGTTTTCTGCCAATCACTTGAAGCAGAGCTTGTGTCCATTGCCGGACACTATAAAATTTCGGAAGATCTGCAGGAACAGGGCTGGAAAACGCCCGTACAGATGCAGCTCAAGGACGATATGCTGGTGGTCACACCGCTCGACAAGGCGTAAAAACATGGGGACGCCCCGCACAACTGCGCCTTCGCTCCTTATCCATTTCACTTTCAGCAAACAGGACTGCAACCTTGGCTAAGATAATTGTCGTTACCTCAGGTAAAGGTGGTGTGGGCAAGACCACTACCAGCGCATCAATCAGCACTGGCCTGGCCCGTCGCGGCAACAAGACCGTGGTTATTGATTTTGACGTGGGCCTGCGAAATCTTGACCTGATCATGAACTGCGAGCGCCGTGTGGTGTATGACTTCGTCAACGTCATTCAGGGCGAAGCCACGCTCAATCAGGCATTGATAAAGGATAAACGGGTCGAAACGCTCTACATCCTGCCTGCATCCCAGACCCGGGAGAAAGAAGCGCTCACGCCAGAAGGCGTTGAAAAGGTGATAAACGAACTGTCAGAACGGTTCGACTATATTGTCTGCGACTCGCCTGCCGGCATCGAGCATGGTGCGATGATGGCACTTTACTATGCTGACGAAGCGGTGGTGGTGACCAACCCTGAAGTATCTTCAGTGCGCGACTCCGACCGCATTCTCGGCATCCTGCAAAGCAAATCCCGCAGGGCAGAACAAGGCCTCGATCCAGTCAAGGAGCACCTGCTGGTAACGCGCTATAACCCTGACCGGGTAGAGCGCGGCGAAATGCTGTCAGTTACCGATGTGCAGGATATCCTCGCGATTCCGCTGCTTGGCGTCATTCCGGAATCCCAGGTCGTTCTCAACTCCTCGAACCAGGGGCTGCCAGTCATTCTTGAAGATGACAGTGACGCCGGACAAGCTTATGAGGATGCCGTCGCGCGGCTGCTGGGAGAAGAGCGTGAACACCGCTTTCTGACCTCGGTCAAAAAAGGATTTTTCTCACGCATGTTCAAGGGGTGAGGACTGATGAGCTTTTTCGATTATTTCAAAAGCAAGAAAACCAATTCTGCGAATGTCGCTAAAGAGCGACTGCAGATAATCGTCGCCCATGAAAGGGGGCGCCGTGATCAGCCGGACTACCTGCCACAGTTGCAGCAGGAGCTGGTGGCGGTAATTCGCAAATATGTGCAGATCGATGACGACATGGTACAGGTCGAACTGGACCGCAATGACGACTGCTCGGTACTGGAGCTAAACGTCACCCTGCCCGAAAACCGCTGAGAGCCTGCAGGCCGGCGCCGATTCTGCATAAAGGCAGTTGGCGCTGGCCTGCATCGCCCGGGCAATTACCAGCGGGCGAAATGATCCTCCATCAAGCCCCGCAAGCCGTCCACCCGGACCACCTGACCATCCCCACCGGTCACAGTGCCCGAAAAAGTCCCGGCAAACTGCCTGAAATTCGATGCCAAAACCCAGGCGTTCCGGCGTTCCTGGCGCACGCCTTCGGGCTTGAATCTCAGCGCCACACGTCCATCGCTGGTGGTAACGCGCCAGTCAGCCGAAGGGTTATAGCGATCAAACTCAAATCGCGCCATATCCAGCTTTATACAGACGCCATCAAGCCACAGCGCATTCTCCGTCACCCCCGTTTCATTCACCCCTGAAGCCAGATTCAGCCCGAGGCTGCAGCCATCAGCTGTAACGCCGGCCAGACAGGCCCAGTTCCAGGCGGTCTCCCGCCTCATGAACCCGCAGCTCCAGTCAATCGAACCTCGCATCGCGGCATCAATAGAAAGATCCAGATCATCCCAACGCAGGTGACCGCCCACCGCCAATCCCGCCGACTTGCGGGTATACACCCAGCCATTGTATCCGGCTGGACTGCAGACTCTCAGAGGATCCCGATCCTCTGTCAGCCTTAACGACAATGACAATCCGTCTTTGGCGGCCACATCGACCTGCCGACTATCACCCTGCCCAGTGATTGAAATGGCCGTCGCGCCATTTCGAAAATGACACCCGCCTGTTTCGGGCAATGGCTCGATTCCGGTTCCAGCGGCCAATGGGCGAAGCCAGCTCGCTTCTCGCATTGCCCCCGTCCGAAAATCAAAGACGTAAATAAACGCACTACTGACGATTTTCAGATCAACCACCGCCAACCCCAACAACCAGTCCGGCCCCGCTGCGCTGATAAACTGGAACTGGTTAAACCGCCAGTGCCGGGCCAGTTTTGACCGGGGCTTGTCCATGACAGAACGCAGATCAAAATCCATAAAATTGACCTGCTCGACCGGCTGATCCATTACACCGAATCGGGGCTGACCTTTTTCATCAATCAACTGCATGATGTTCCAACTCCTGAAATTTTGGCCTGATGTCACTAACCGGCCTGGATTAGCGGTGCTAAATTGCAGCGCAGGTAACATTTTGGGGTTGTGGGCTCATGCTAGACTTCTTTGGCAGATAACAGGTACCAGCTGTATCACACACAGATTTCCGCATTGCGCTTTCACCACCTACGCAAATCTTCAGCATCCTATCGCCACTTATTGCGACTGAGAAGGACGACATCTTGACACTGACAACCCGAACACGCTTTCTGGTTTGCATCACGGCCCTGTTGATGGCCGCAGGCACCGCAAGCGGCGAAGGGCTTCCCCCGGAAGATGGTCCCTGGGAGTTGCGCAAGGAAAGCGACGGCATACAGATTTACACCACAGAGTACGCCGGTTCCGATTTCGAGGCTTTCAAGGCCGTGACGGTGCTGGACGCCTCCATCGAGCAACTGATGGCCGTCATGATCAATCCGAAATCCTGTCTGGAATGGGTCCATAACTGCATCGTATCCCGGGCCTTCGGTGAGGGCGACTTCTACGATCGCTATGCCTATTCCGTAAACGATATGCCCTGGCCTGTGGCAGACAGGGACTATGTTCTGCACATCAACACCCGCGGCGACAAAGCCAGTAACCAGGTGGTCATGCGACTCAATGCGGTGCCCGGTGCGCGAAAGGAGAATGACGACTACCAGCGAGTCGAAGTATCCGACACCCTGTATCGTTTTGAACCCGTAAATGCCAACAAGACACGATTGGTCTGGGTTCAGCATACTGAGCCCAATGGCGCGATTCCGAGCTGGCTTGTGAACTCGCTGGTTGTCGACATCCCCCTGAAATCAATAAAAAATCTGGAACAGGTCGCACAGCAGGACAAGTACAATGGTTATGAATTGATCTATGACAAAGAAGGTCAGCTAAGCGGTATAGCAAAAGCAATCAACAAAACCGGGCAAACGAGGGGTGACGACGAATAAAAGAGCGTATAAGCTTCAGGAAGACACTGATCAGTGACTTCCAAGAAACGGTATCGCCAAGCTCGGATTTGAGCCTGGAGTCGAAGCAGGAAAGCGATAATGACGGTTCTCGCACGCGAGATCATGACACCCAGTGTAAAAGCCGTACCCCAGTCCTGGACAATGGACCAGTTCACACGGTTCCTAACCGACCACGAAATTACCGGCAGCCCTGTTTCAGATGACAACGGGCTGATCGTCGGTATCGCCACCCTGAAAGATGTCGCCGAGTTCCGTTGGTCGTCGTCCCGCGCGTCTGATCATGACGTGCAGCTGACCCCGGAAGAACAGCAGGAAGCACGGCGGCTGCGCATGTTCATTTTTGAGGAGATGAGCAAACTTCCCGTAGAAGTACGCGACATCATGACGCCGATTGTCGTATCGGTCACCGAAGATACACCGGTACGCGATATCGCAGAGCTCATGATGGACGAGCACTTGCACCGCATTTTTGTTGTCCACGAAGGAGAGGTAACCGGCATCATAACGACCTATGACATGCTGAAACTCATCTCCAACGACGCGCTGGCCAGGCGCTGTCTGGCATGACTGAAACCGGTGCGTCATCAGACTCACCGGCACGCACGTCGGCCCAGGAGCATGACCCCATCATCCATTGTGAGGTATCGAACCCTATGCCATCAGCACCGCAAGCGCGGAAAAAGATGTACGTCCTCGACACCAACGTCCTCATTCACGATCCCAACGCCCTGCTGAACTTTGAAGAACACGATGTCATTCTGCCGATGACCGTGCTCGAAGAACTGGACAGTCTGAAGTCCGGCAAGCAGTCCGTTGCTGCCGACTGTCGTCAAGCGATCCGCAATATCGATAAACTGCTGGGCGATGCCAGCCCCAAGGATATCGAGCGTGGCGTCCCCATCGTCCGCGCCAGGATGGCGGAGCCACTGGGGACACTGTCGATTCTGATGACCACTGAAACCAGCGGGCATCATTCGCTTCCGGAGCACCTTAACGACAACAAGATCATTAATACCCTGGCCGCTCTGCAGGCGCGCCACACCTCACGAGACATCATACTGGTAAGCAAAGACATCAACATGCGACTGAAAGCGCGTGGTTTTGGTGTTGAAGCACAGGATTACCACAACGACCAGCTACTGGATGATATTGACCTTCTGCCCAAGGGCTACATGGAGTTCAGCAACTCGTTCTGGGACAACATTCAGAAGGTAGAGACCATTCAGCGTGAAGGCGTCACCGAGCACATACTGAAACGCGAGGGCGATCTCGCCAAACTCAATATCAACGAGTTTGTTGTTGATGAGCAGGGTTTTATAGGCAAAGTCGTCGATATCGATGATGAGCGCATGGTGCTGCAAGACCTGCATCAGCATGACCTGCTGGCCGCAGAGGTCTGGGGTCTGACTCCGCGGGACATCTATCAGGCCATGGCGCTCAACCTGCTGATGGATCCGGACGTTCATCTGGTCAACCTCACCGGTTCGGCCGGTTCGGGCAAAACCATCCTGGCACTGGCCGCCTGCATCGAAATGACCGTTGCCAGCAAGGAATACAAGCGCATCATCGCGACCCGCAGCACCCAGGGGCTGGATGAAGATATCGGCTTCCTGCCGGGTACCGAGGCGGAGAAAATGGAGCCCTGGCTAGGCGCGATCGTGGACAACCTTGAAGCCCTCCACGAGGACGACGAGAACATGACCGCCAGCGTCGACTACATCCTGTCGAAGGTTCCGCTGCACTTCAAATCACTGAACTACATCCGGGGCCGAAGCTTCCAGCACAGCCTGATCATCATCGATGAGTCCCAGAACCTGACACCGCATCAGATCAAAACCATTATTACCCGGGCAGGCAATGGGTCGAAGGTGATCTGTCTGGGGAACCTGGCTCAGATCGATACGCCTTACCTGAGCGGCCTCAGTTCCGGCCTTACCTACATGACCGAAAGGTTCAAGAAATTCCGTCATGGGGGGCACATTCACCTGCAGGGCGTACCGCGCTCGGTGTTGGCGGAATTTGCAGAAGCCAATCTCTGACACACGAAACAAAAACGCCGGTTGGAATAACCTCCAACCGGCGTTTTGCCGCTATCGGTACGGGCTTTTAGCTCGTCACTTATCCTGCTCATCCCACGGATGGACCGGCATGACAGCCTCTGTGGCTTCCGGATCCATCTTCGAACGGAAGTAGTCCATCGCCTTCTCGGCCTCGGCAATCTCGTCAAACCGGGCAATGTTGTAGATTGCCTCACCTTCGTTGACCAGCGGCAGGTTGTTCATCCCCACTACAATGCCCGAGACCGACGCCACCAGCGCCGTTTCAGTCTCACCAAACGGGTCGGCTATCACCGCCAGCTTCTGGCCTTTTCTGACCCGCTGCCCCAGCCGGACAATCGGGCGCATGATGCCGTCGATTTCCGCCCGCACCCAGGCCGAACTGGCCGCAATTTCAGAGCGTTTGGTCACTTTGATCCGTGATGCTTTCTGCGGCAGCATATCCAGTGACCGCATCACGCGGATAATACCGCGCACACCGCTGGAGATGACGACATCGTCAAAGCGCAGCGCTTCACCTCCCTCGAAAGTGATAACCGGAATATCCAGCGAGTCCGCATAGGCGCGCAAGGTGCCCTCACGCAAACTGGCATTGAGGATAACCGGCGCACCAAAGGCTTCCGCTATCTGGATGGTTTCCGGGTTTTTCAGCTCCGCACGGATCTGGGGCAGATTGAAGCGGTGAATTGCCCCAGTGTGCAGGTCGATGATGTGACTCACGTTCTCCATGATCTGCGTGCGGAACAAATAGGCAATCCGGCCACCCAGCGAGCCCGACTCAGAGCCGGGAAAACACCGGTTCAGATCCCGCCGGTCCGGCAGGTAACGGCTGCGCTGGACAAAGCCGAAGATATTCACGATCGGCACCGCAACCAGCGTCCCTTTCAGGTGACGCAATGCGCCATAGCGCAACAGGCGGCGAATGATCTCGACCCCGTTGATCTCGTCACCGTGAATAGCGGCACACACCAGCAACACAGGCCCGTCACGGCGGCCGTGTACGACCTCGACCGGAATGTGTAGCGGCGTATGGGTGTAGAGCTTGGCTACCGGTACTTCTACCGTTTTTCGGGTACCTGCCGGAATTTCGGTACCGGCAATCCTGAAAGGGGCTCTCGCCATCTTACCCTCTCCCTTTGGTGCGGGTTTTCCAGGGTTTCTGGTTTCTTTCTGTCCAGTCGATAATCATGCCGGCCACGTTCTTGCCGGTTGCGGTCTCGATCCCCTCGAGGCCCGGCGAAGAATTCACTTCCATCACCAGCGGTCCACGAGTTGAGCGCAGCAGATCCACACCTGCCACATTCAGGCCCATGGCCTTGGCCGCGGCGATAGCGGTGCGTCGCTCTTCGGGTGTAATTCGCACAAGGGAGGCGGTGCCGCCACGGTGCAGGTTGGAACGAAACTCACCTTCACCGGCCTGCCGTTTCATGGCGGCAATCACCTTGTCACCAATCACAAAGCAGCGAATATCTGCGCCACCGGCTTCCTTGATGAACTCCTGCACCAGGATGTCCGCCTTGAGCCCCATAAAGGCTTCGATCACACTTTCCGCTGCCTTACGCGTTTCCGCCAGGACCACGCCTATACCCTGGGTGCCTTGCAGCAGCTTGATCACCACCGGTGAACCACCCACCATGCGGATCAGTTCCGGCACATCATCCGGCTTATTGGCAAAGCCGGTTACCGGCATGCCCACGCCTTTGCGCGCCAGCAGTTGTAATGATCGCAGCTTGTCTCTGGAACGGCTGATCGCCACCGATTCGTTAACCGGGAAAACCCCCATCATCTCGAACTGGCGCAGCACCGCCGTGCCGTAAAATGTAACCGAGGCGCCAATCCGCGGAATCACGACATCGAAATCGTCGAGAATTTCTTTTCGGTAATGGATCTCTGGCTTGGCCGAGGTAATGTTCATATAGCAATGGAGGCAATCAATCACACGCACTTCGTGACCACGATTAAGCCCTTCCTCGACAAGCCGACGTGTTGAATACAGTGATTTGTTTCGGGACAACACTCCGATTTTCATACCTTGCTCCCAAGGGCTGGTGCTCCAGCCAGATAAGAATGTTCAGGTTCGACGATAGCCCGTTTAGCCATAGCCGTGCGGCCCAACAGCATGCGAAAACGCATGGAATCCCGGTTGGTCAGCGTCATTTCAATAGGCCACGAGTGGCCCCCTATCAACACCGTCGTCATAATCACCAAACGTTGTTCTCGATGCCCTCCCGAGTCGGACACCATGCGTTCGTCCAGCACCTGCGCATCACACTCCAGAACGGTCTGCAGGTTATTCTGTTCAGGGTGAACCCAGAAACGAACCCGGCGCTCACCCTTCTCGGTATAGGGCTCCATACGAAAGGTATGCAGGCAGGATGTACGCGCGCCGGTATCAACCTTGGCCTTGATGCGGTCGATACCCAGCTCGGGCAATGCCAGCCATTCCCGCCAGCCCAGGCGAATAATGCCGCCAGTGTCGTCGGTCGATGGGTCCCGGGGCTTCGAGTCAGTCATGAGGCTTGTCCTGTTGTATCAGTGTCCTGTGACGGATTTTCTTTCAGCAACTGCACTTTGAAAGGAGCCGACTCGCTGCCCGCATAAAGGCTGGTATGCGGGTAGGGTATTTCGATGTGCTCCCTGTCGAAGGCTTCTTTTATATCAGCCAGCATCTGGCTTCGGCCTTCCAGCAGGCTATCGGCTGCTACCCAGTACGAAAACTGAAGATCGACAGACGAGGCGCCAAAGCCCGACATAATGACAAAGGCCTTGGGCTCTTCTAGACAACAGCTGTTTGAAGCGGCCAGCGCCAGCAGCAGCTGTTCAACCTTGCGCACGTCCTCCTTGTAGGCAATCCCCAATGTCAGATCAATACGCCGGATGGGAAACCGGGAACGGTTAATCACTCGTGTTTTGATCAGGGTTTCATTGGGTATGCGCACATAGAGATTGTCGGTCGTGCGCAGTTTCACGCTCAGCATATCAATACCAATGACTTCACCGATGGTGCCATCAACTTCGATGAAGTTGCCAATTTCAAAGGGTTTCTCCACCAGCAGAAACAAGCCGCTGATCATATTGGAGGCCGACGTCTGGGAGGCAAAGCCAATGGCCACCGTCAGGATACCCGCTGCGCCCAACAGTACATCCGGTGCGAAACCGGCTTCCCGCAGCGCGGCAACAATGAAGATCGCAAAAACAATGTAGAACACCAACCGGCGAAACAGCGCCGCCACATGGCGCGATGATCGGGGCGCCAGAAAGCCGTTCACACTGCGTGAACTCAATGAAGCCAGCGTGAATCCAAGTAACAGCAATACCGCAACCCGGAGCCACAGCCCCCAGTTCACACCGGTAAATTCCCACAATAAATTCTGTTCCACGTCACCCAAAATGCGGGTTCTCCCTCAGCCGAATATGCGGTCTAACGCTCTGGTCAGACTCACTCTTTGAGACCCCATCCGGGGTGCCGCCAGCATCTCACAATTTCCGGCTTCTGCCGGCAGTGAGCGCGACACCCGCAATCGGGCCGCGCTGATATCCGTTTCGCACACTACCGTTACCTTGGGCGTCCACAGTGAGCCCGCATCATTACGGTAGAGCGGAAGCATTGGCGTCGGCAGACTGAAACGCTCCAGCATCAACGGCTCTGGACGCCGGTTGCATATCCTCACCGGCGTTATCGCACGCCAGGGTCGCCGTGGCACCGCTTCTAGTACCAGCCGGGCAACGGTAGGCGCGGTGTAGCACAGATCGCCATCCATAGTGGACCGCCCCACCCAGGTCATCGAAGGTTCAACCAGTGGCATTTCCATCAACTGACTGCGGGTATTGCCCACCAACACACGCAACCAGACGGTCGTCGCTACATAGATGGTGCACTCCCGGCCGGCAGGAATCGTCAGCGGCTGAAAAGGTCGGATCATCGTCGGCCGATCTGCCAATGCGGGCAAATACAGCACATCGTTGCCGGGGTCTGGGCGGATAAAACGCTGGATAGTGACATCAGAGCCAGGCGCCACAAAACTGATGTTCTGCTTCCAGTCCGTGCGACTGGTGTCGGAAACCAGAGCCTGTCGGCACACTTGCCATTCGTGATCGAGCAGCGTGACCCATAAACGGGTTTCGCTCAACTCATGTTGCTGGGTCTGGCCCGATGCCAGTGGATAGGGCTGATTCCATTGCCCGGGCGTAGCAGACACATCCTCCATTATCGTCAACACTGTCTCACTTTTATTGTTGCTTGCTGAAACCGGTCCGCGGGGCGCGGCGGGAGCACTATTTAGACCTGAAAGCCCCTGCACTCAATAGGCATAAATCCCCACAACCCCAAAAAAATGTTACTCACACTATAATCCAAAGCCGAAACTGCCGCGAATACACAGGTTCTTTCAGGACTGTCGTAACCCCAAGAAAAAAGAGGGACTTTTATGAACCAGCTGGTTTGGTTCCGGAACGACCTGCGTTGTGCAGATAACCCCGCGCTCACCGCCGCCTGCGAGGCCGTAAAACAGGGTGACGGCGAGGTCAGCGCCTGCTTTCTGATAACACCGGGGCAGTGGCAACAGCATGACTGGTCGCCCGCGCGAGTCGCATTGGTGCTTGATCACCTTGAGGCGTTGGGCCGGGATCTCGCCCGAAGCGGCATCAAGCTGGAGATTCTGACGCATTCAACCTTTGACGACAGCGCTGATGCCCTGCTCACGCTCGCGCGCCGCCTCAACATCCACACGCTGCATTTTAACGAAGAGTACGGCGTCAACGAGCGACGCCGTGATCGTGCCGTGCGCAACGCGCTGGCCGCACAGGATGTTCGGGTGTGCAAATACCGTGATCAGACCGTCGCCCCAGTGGGTAGCGTAATGACGCAGCAGGACCAGCCCTACTCGGTGTTCACGCCCTTCTCTCGCCGCTGGTGGGAATGGGTTAACGTGGAGCATCCCATGCCGCTGGCAGCGCCGCAATATAAGGGCAAGGCACTGCAACCGCCCGAAATACCCGCCGCACCCGGTGCTTTCAGCAATCCGCCACCGGCGCTGGTAAAAACCGGTGAAGCAGCGGCTCACAGCGCCCTGAATGAATTTCTGGATTCCCGTGGCGTTGACTACAAAAAAAACCGCGACTTTCCAGCCATCAACGGCACCAGTCTGATTTCGCCTTATCTCGCCAGCGGCGTTTTATCCGGACGACAGTGTCTGCAGGCCGGGCTCGAAGCGCTGCGTGCCGAGCCCTCTTCAGAATCCGACGGCATCCGGACATGGATTAACGAGATTTGCTGGCGAGATTTCTATATCCAGATCCTCTACCACTATCCCCGTGTGAGCATGCACAGGGCCTATAAGCCGGAAACCGAGCAATTGAAATGGAATACGCCGGGAAATGATTTTGAAGCCTGGAAAAACGGCAATACCGGTATCCCGATTGTTGATGCGGCCATGCGACAACTCAATCAGACCGGCTGGATGCATAATCGCCTCAGAATGATTACGGCGATGTTCCTGACCAAAAACCTGTTTGTGGACTGGCGGCTGGGTGAGGCCTATTTCATGTCGAAACTGGCCGACGGCTTTCTCGCGTCCAATAATGGCGGCTGGCAATGGAGCGCATCCACCGGCACAGACGCAGCGCCTTACTTTCGGGTATTCAACCCGGTCACCCAAAGCGAGCGGTTTGATCCCAAGGGCACGTTTCTTCGACAGTATCTGCCGGAGCTGAGGGATCTGGATAACAAGCGCATTCACAACCCGGCCGCAGGCGGTACTGTTCCCAAGGGTTACACGCGCCCTATTGCCGACCTGAAAGAAAGCCGCAAAGCTGCGATTGCTCACTTCCAGGCCTTGAAGGACTGATGCAAATGATCATCCGCCCAGAAACAGTATCCAAGCCAGCAAGAAACTGTTGAGCAACAGCGACAGCAACGCAATGAATGGCCAGTTTTCAGTTGGCACCCGGTCGACCAGTGGCTTGTGGCCTGAAGGCAACAGTCCGGGATTGGGATGTTCCAGATCATGCAGAAACTCGGACAGCGCCGGATAGCGGTCCTGCTCCTTCAACGACACCGCCTTCTGGAGACAGGCATCCACCCACGCCGGCAGATCCGGTGCGGACTCCCGGGCACTGCGATAACGTAACCGGTTCCGCACCGAACGCGTTGGCGGTTTACTGTAAGGCAGCTCGCCGGTCAGCATTTCATAGGCGATCACGCCCAGCGCGTAACGATCTGCCGAAGGGCTCGAGCGCTCTCCGTCCAGGCATTCTGGCGCGGCATAGCTGGCAGTGCCCATGTAGCCATTGCGATCCCAGGGCACATCAATCTGTTCGATGCCGCGAATACGCACCGCCCCCAGATCGATAATTTTCACGGTGCCGTCCTGATCAATCACGATGTTCTCGGGCTTGAGATCCTGATGAATCATTTCCAGCCGATGCAAGGCCCTCAGCCCTGAGGCGATCTGCCTTACGATGTCGCGCACCTTTGCCGGTTCGGGCTGTGGGTGATCGTTCATCCATTCCCGCAGCGTCGGTCCGTTCACGTATTCGGTGACACAGTAAAGGCACTGGCGGTTCTCCGGCGGATCAAGAAACTTCACCACATGCGGATTGTTTATCCGCCTGGCAACCCAGGCTTCGGTGAGAAACTGGTCGATATACGCCGGATCATCCCGATAGTTCGGTGACGGCGTTTTGAGAATCACCGGGGCATTCCCCGAATCATGGATCGCCATGTAGACCTGAGTGCGGGTACTGGAGTGGATTTCCCGCACAATACGGAAGCCGTCAAGCTTTTGTCCGGCTTCCAGCGGCGGCGGAAATGGCAGCGCAGTCAGCCGCTCGTAATGCGCTTCAAGATCCTCTGCCGGCAAATGATCAATCGCGATCACCTGCGCACTCAGGTTATCCGGGCTTCCGTTTTCGTGTGCCAGAGTAACCAGCAACTCGGCCGCGGCTTCCGGGTCGTCTGCTCTGGCAGCATCAATGATCTCCCGGCTGTCGAGATAACCGTGGACGCCGTCTGTCGTCAGTATCAGCCGGTCACCTGCTTCAAGGCCGCTGCGGCAAACATCGATTTCAACATTGATCTCCACGCCCATGGCCCGGGCCAGCGCCTGTTTACCCGCCCCCACCAGCACGTGATGATCCCGGGTCAGGCACTCGAGCTGCTCTGCGCGAAGCAAATACACGCGGCTGTCGCCAACATGAAAAACGTAGGCACGGTTGTTCTTGATGACCAGCCCACTAAATGTGCAGACCATCCCCTGCGCACCACCATGCTGGTTGTGCCCGCGCCCATGCAGCCAGCGATTCAAAGCACCCAGCACCCGACTGGCGGAGGTTTCGACACTCCAGGAGTCGGGCGTACTGTAATAGTCGTGCAGGAAACCCTTCACGCATGCCTCGGCTGCTTCGCGGCCGGCCTGGGAGGCGCTCACACCGTCGGCAATAACCGCACTGACTCCCTTGAGCGTCAGCGCCTCTCCCTCGGGGTAGCGCACCCCGATACTGTCCTGATTTTCCGGCTTTCGCCCAGCACTGCTGTACTGGCCGACGCGCAACAGCAAGCGGCCGCTCATGACACTTCGATCATCCTGACCGATCCGTCGGGCATGACTTCACTGGTTTGGGGCTCCGGCTCATCCATAAAAATCGACACCAGAATCAGAATTAAAATGGCCACACCGCTCAGTACCACAAAGAACATGGCTGGCGTCACCATCGCCAGCACGACAAGAAACACAACGCCCCCCACATTGCCATAAGCACCGGTCATGCCCGCCACCTGCCCCGTAAGGCGACGCTTGACCAGAGGCACTGACGCGTAAACGGCACCGCATCCCCCCTGAACAAAAATCGAACAGAACATGACCAGCGCAACCGCCAGCGGCAACGGCCAGGTGCTGTCGATCTGCCCCATCAAGAGATAACCGATAGCGATACCTGCCAGCATGATCAGCGTTGTCAGCTTCCGGCCAATCCTGTCCGCCACATAACCACCGCCCGGACGGCCAAACAGATTCATCAGCGCGAAGCTGCCGCCGAGCATACCCGCAAGCAATGGCGAGATATCAAAAGTATCAAGGAAGTACAAAGGCAACATGGACACCACCGCCAGCTCAGACCCGAAACTCGCCATATAGACCAGATTCAGCAGCGCGACCTGTTTGAACGGGTAACGATCAAACTTTGGTACAGGTGCGCGAAACACATGGCCGTTGATTTGCCAGATCCGAAACAGTTGCACCCCTAACATCACGGCAACTACCGCATAAAGCAGCAGCGACGTGGTGTCACCGAGCATGCCCAGCTTTGCCGGGCCTAGCTGCCAGATAATCAAAAACAACGCGAAGAACAACGGCAGATTCATGACCGCATACAGAACGAAATCCCCCTTGCTGGTGACTTCCATGGCGCCACCGCGCTTGGGTTTGAAGTATGTCGAGCCTTTAGGTGTGTCCCGTACCTGGATATAAAACACAATCGCGTAGAGCATGGCTAACACGCCAGTGGTAGCCACCGCGTATCGCCAGCCATCCTCGCCACCGAAAGCCAGCGCCAGAGCGGGCAAAGAGAGCCCGGCAAACGCCGCTCCGAAGTTGCCCCATCCGCCGTAAATGCCCTCCGCAAGCCCCAGCTCCTTTGCCGGGAACCACTCGCTGATCAGGCGGATACCCACCACGAAGCCGGCCCCGACGAAGCCCAACAGAAAACGGCTGATAGCCAGTTGGTTATAGGTGGTCGAGAACGCAAAGCAGAGACAGAAAATACCGGAGAGCACCAGCACCAGCGAATAGACCTTCCGCGGGCCAAAGGCGTCCACCAGCATGCCAATCAGAATACGGGCGGGAATGGTCAGCGCCACGTTGAGCAATAGCAGCGTGTTCACCTCCGCGGTGCTCAGCCCAAACTGCTCCCGAATCGCGACCATCAGCGGCGCATGGTTAAACCACACCAGAAAGCTGATAAAGAACGCCATCCAGCTGAGGTGAAGTATTTTGGTTTTGCCCTGAAACGATAGAAAGCGGAAGGATTGATCCGTCATACACCTGCCCTTTGCGATGAATACATTTTATCCGCAAAGGGTGCTGGCGCGGCTCCGGGAAGAGCGAGTGGCGTGGTACGACGTCAGTGTGCTGGTCAGCTTCATTCTTCCCATAGCAGCGACGCCATTGCCAGCAGCTTTCCCGGATACGAAAGATATGCCCTATTACAAAGCAAATGACATACCAGATGGGCTGATTTGCGCAATTGTTGGGACTCAGGAACGGAGCGGACACTCCATGCGCTATTTATCGCACCGTTTTGGCGCTAGCGGTATACAGGACAGGACGGGTTAGCCCCAGTACAGGGCAAAAATGATATCGCTGCGCCTCACGGCAGATCAGTTGCGAGCACAAACGTGCTATCAGATGGCGCGCGAACCACTACACACAGGACAGTGCGGATCACGCGAGAGATTCATGGTGCGCCACTCCATATTCCAAACATCCAGCAACAGCAACTTTCCACTCAATGGTTGCCCGATGCCCGCAAGCACTTTGATAGTTTCCATCGCCTGACAGGCACCGATCAGTCCGACGACCGGGCCGATAACACCGGCTTCAGAACAGCCCAATGCCTCTTCTCCGTCGTCCGGGTAGAGGCATTGATAGCAGGGATTGCCCGGTATCCGGGAATCATAGACTGCCACCTGCCCCTCACCGCGAATGGCAGCACCCGATACCAGCGCGACACCAGCGCTGACACAAGCCCGGTTAATCGCAAAGCGGGTTTCAAAGTTGTCGGTACAGTCCACAACCAGGTCAACGTGACTGACCTGCCCAGCCAGCGCTTCGCTGTCCAGCCGGTCGGTTATCGCCTTTACCTCTATCCCGGAATTGATCTCACCGAGCCGGCGCACAAGCACTGTCGCCTTGGACTGTCCGATATCCGATTCACCGAATGCGATCTGGCGCTGAAGGTTTGGCAACTCGACGGTGTCATCATCGGCTATGATCAGCTCACCAACGCCCGCCCCGGCAAGATAAAGCGCAACCGGGCAACCCAACCCGCCGGCACCGACAATCAGCACCCGGCTCTGCTTCAGTTTCAGCTGCCCGGCAACGTCCAGTTGGGGCAACAGCAACTGGCGGCTATAGCGCATCAGTTCATTATCAGTCAGCACTGGTTTGCGCCTCCCGCTTTTTAGCTGACCATTGCCCCGATGTCAGACGATCGTTATCGCCGTAATCGCGATGGGACGCCACAGCAACAAACCCCTGCTGCATAAAAAGAGCGCGAACGGATTCAGCCTGGTCATATCCGTGCTCGACAACCAGCCAGCCATCCTCATTCAGCCACTCTGGCGCTTGCGCAATGATTTCCCGCAGATCATCAAGGCCATCTGCCCCGGCGACCAAAGCCGAATGCGGTTCAAAACGCACGTCACCTTCTTCAAGGTGATGATCACCAGCAACAATATAAGGTGGATTGCTGACGATCAGGTCATAGCCTCCAGGCGCCAGATCCCGAAACCAGTCACTTTGCTGAACATCCACTGCCAGCCCCAGCATTTCAACATTTTTGCGGGCCAGCTCAACCGCTTCGGCGATGGCATCGGTCGCCCGAACCGTCCAGTCCTGTCGCTCGCTGGCCAACGCCAGCGCAATGGCTCCGGTTCCGGTACCCAGATCAAGCACGCGGGCCCCATCAGGAACCGGTAAAGACAATGCCGTTTCAACCAGGCACTCGGTATCTGGCCGAGGGATCAGGGTGTGTTCGTTAACCTTAAGGTCCAGGGACCAAAATCCACGCTCACCTACCAGGTGGGCAACGGGACGTCCTTGAAGGCGCGCGCTGATCAACTGTTCAAACCGCTCATACTGCTCATCGGCAATACGATGTTCGGGCCACGTTCGGAACCAGGTTCGCCCCTTATTCACTACATGTTCCAACAGGACTTCAGCATCCAGTCGTGCCGAATCCCCGCCGATCCTTAGGGCGGCATCACTCAGCAACGCTTCAACGGTCTGGCCGGTTTCACTCATCCGACATGCCAGCCAGCAGTTCGGCCTGGCGTTCCTGTTGTAAGGGTTCGATCACGGAGGACAGGTCACCGCCAATGATCTCGTCCAGCTTGTAGAGCGTCAGGTTGATACGGTGATCCGTGACTCGGCCCTGCGGAAAATTATAGGTGCGAATGCGCTCTGACCGGTCACCGGAACCGACCAGACTTTTACGCTGCGCCGCTTCGGACTGTTGCTGCTTCTCGGTTTCAGCATCCTGGAGCCGCGCCAGTAACAGGTTCATGGCTTTAGCGCGGTTTTTGTGCTGTGAACGTTCGTCCTGACATTCCACCACTATGCCGCTGGGCAGATGCGTCAGACGGATTGCTGAATCCGTCTTGTTGACGTGCTGGCCACCAGCACCGGAGGCGCGGAAGGTATCAACCCGCAAATCCGCCTTGTTGATTTCAACCGCTTCCGATTCATCTGCTTCCGGCATAACGGCAACGGTGCACGCCGACGTATGAATCCGCCCCTGAGACTCGGTTTCCGGCACGCGTTGGACGCGGTGAGCGCCAGATTCAAACTTGAGCGCGCCATAAACCTGAGTTCCGGTGACCAGCGCGATGATTTCCTTGTATCCGCCGTGTTCGCCCTGATTTTCACTCAGGACTTCTATTCGCCAGCCACGCGTCTCGGCATAGCGGCTGTACATGCGAAACAGATCCCCTGCGAAAAGTGCGGCTTCATCACCGCCCGTGCCTGCCCGGACTTCCAGAAAAGCGTTCTTGCCGTCATTGGGATCCTTCGGCATCATCAATCGTTGCAGTTCATCATCCAACCCCTGCTGACGCTCGGTAGCGGCGTCTCGCTCGTCCTGCGCCATCGCCCGCATATCGGGGTCGCCATCTCGCGCAAGCTCTTCAGCTTCGGTGACATCGTCACAGGCTTTCAGGTAGTCGCGATAACACAGCACTACCGGTTCGATCTCTGCAAATTCACGTGACAACCCACGAAATTTTTCCTGATCGCCGATCACGCCCTGATCGCTCAGAAGCGCGCTGACTTCTTCGAACCGGTCATTCAGCCGATCAAGTTTGTTCTGAATCGATGGTTTCATGGGGTTTCCGAATCGTGATGTACGGTATGAAAAATGGTGTGAGGCAAACAATCAGGCCTTGTTATCGTGGGAATGCCAGTCCGTCAGGCTTTCTGTCAGCGCTGCGGTATCATCGACTGGTTTGAGCGCGCCGGCGGCATCGGCAGAGCTGATCTGATGGAGCTCTCGCAACCATTCGGTCACCTCGGCACGGCCTTCCGCCGTTGCCTTGCGGACCTGCACTGAGGGCTCGTGCAGCAGCTTGTTGGTCAGACCACGCCCCAGGCTACGCAGCAATGTTTCAGGATCACCGCCATTACGAAGCGCCTTCAGAGCCCGTTCGACCTCCTGATCCCGCAACGCTTCGGCCCGGTTCCGGAACTGCTTCAGCGTGGACACGGCATCCAGCGCACGCAGCTGGGACATAAAGTCCGATGCGCCGGATTCAATCAGGCGCTCAGCTTCCAGCGCCGCACCCTCTCGCGATCTGATGTTCTCTTCAACCACCTGGCGCAAATCGTCGACAGTATAGAGGTATACGTCGTTGAGACGTGCGACTTCGGGTTCGATATCTCGTGGCACAGCAATATCCACCATAAAATACGGGCGATGTTTGCGGGACTTGATCGCTCGCTCCACAGCGCCCTTGCCCAATACCGGCAGCTGACTGGCAGTGGATGAAATCACAATATCAACCTGGGAGAGATAATCAGGCATATCAGCAAGCACAATGCCTCTGCCGCCATACTGGCGCGCGAGTTCTTCCGCCCGCTCCAGCGTGCGGTTCGCCACGATGATATCCGGCACGCCGGCATCTCGCAGGTGCCGGGCGACCAGATCAATGGTCTGGCCGGCGCCAATCAACAATGCCTTGTTCTTGCGAAGATCGGAAAAAATGTGTCTGGCCATGCTGACAGCCGCATAGGCGACCGAGACCGGGTTCTCGCCTATAGCCGTCTCTGTCCGCACCCGCTTTGCAACCGAAAAGCTCTGCTCGAAGAGCCTCGACAGAAGCGGGCCGCTCGCATTGGATGAGCGCGCCAGCGCATAGGTATCCTTGAGCTGGCCAAAGATCTGGGGCTCTCCCAACACCATGGAATCGAGACCGGAGGCAACCCGCATCATGTGACGCACGGCCTCTTCATTGCGGTGTATATAGAAACTGTTGCGGAACTCGCTGACATCAAACTCATGAAAGCCGGCCACCCAGTGAAGCACGGCTGCTGCAGAGTCTTCGTCGGCCACCAGATAGAGCTCGGTCCTGTTGCAGGTCGACAGGATCGCCACTTCTTCCACACCAACGGCCACTTTCAGCGCGGCAAACGCATCGCCCATATGCTCAGGCGTAAAGGCGACCCGTTCACGCAACTCAAGCGGTGCGGTTTTGTGGTTAATGCCTAGCGTCAGTAGTGCCATGAAAATGCCATGAAATCGGAAATCAGCCTTTTACCCAGAGCGAACCGGAGTGCACGCCATAATCCGCCATTTTAGCGACGGGAGCCACTCGGTGCCACCCGTGGAGAGTTCGTACTCGCTTCAATACCGGTTAATTTCACTAAATACAGCCCAGGATGTAAAAACCAATGGATACCTGCACCCGTTTCGGGTTATCTGAATGGGCGGTCTGGTGCTACCTCTGCGCAGCACTCAGGCGTTACCCCAAAAGATGAGGGAACGGTCATTGGGCAAGGCAATTTCCTTGTGCCATTATAGGCTCGCGCAACAAGTCAATCGCCACTGGACGTATCATGTACAGACCTGTTTTATCTGTCATTACCGGCCTTCTGGGCCTCAGCCTGGTGGGCTGTGCCCATCTTTCCGATAGCCAATCAGCCGCTGACGCGAGCGATGCCGCGCCGGAAGCCGCAGCATTAGAGCCGAAGCAAGCGCCACTGGATTATGCCAGCTTTGACCAGGACACCCTCTATAGTCTGCTGAGCGCCGAAGTGGCTGCCCAGCGCGGACGCTACGACGTTACGCTGGTGAACTATATCGAAGCCGCGAAGTCATCCCGCGATGTGGGCGTTATCCAGCGTGCCATGCGCATCGCCCAGTCACTGAATGGCGACAATGCCCAGCTCCAGCTCGCCAACCTCTGGCTTGAAGTCCAGCCAGATAACCTGGAAGCCCACCGGGTCGCCGCCATCCAGTATGTGCGCCAGAAAGATTTCGATCTCGCGCTTTATCATATGGAGAAAATCCTGGCCCAGGGCCAGGATGCCGACTTCGATGACCTGGCCGCACTGGCCAGCACCCTGCCAGATGAAGACAAACAGCACCTGCTGGACCTTTACCGTGATCTGGAAGAACGGCACCCGGATAATTCTGAAATAAAATACGGTATTGCCCTTTTGCTGCGGGCCAACGGTGATACCGCGGGCGCCATGAAGCAACTTGACCCACTACTGGACGATTCGGAATCGTCACCCTTCCAGCCGGCACTTGTCCTCAAAGGTGAGTTGCTTTATCAGGCCGGCAAGAAAGACGAAGCCATTGAATTTCTTCGCTATCAGTCCCGCCGCTTCCCGGAGAATCGCAAACTGGGCACGCTTTATGGCCGGATGCTGATCGAAGACAAACAAATGCAGGCCGCTGAGGACCAGTTCGAGGCGCTGCACGAACGATTCCCTGATGTGCCGGGACTGCAATTATCTTACGCATTGATTGCACTCGAAAATGGCGAGCACGATGTTGCAAGGGAAAACCTGATCGCGCTCATCGAAAACGACCAGCATGCCGATGAAGCACACTATTACCTTGGTCGCCTGGAAGACGATGCCGGCAACACCCAAACCGCCATCGACGAGTATGGCCAGGTCAGCGAGGGCAATCACTATCTGCCAGCAATCGCCCGTGCGACTTACCTCCGCGGCCAGCAAGGCGAACTGGACAGCGCCCTTGCTGATCTTCGAATGCTGCGCCAGCAAGCGCCAGACATTTCGGAAAGCCTGTGGCTGATTGAAGTCAACACGTTGCTTGACCTTGACCAGAACGACGATGCACTCGGTGCCGCCACTGAAGCCCTGGTGGATTTCCCTGAAAACACCCGCATTCGCTACGCCCGCGCCATGCTGTTCGATCAGATGGACCGTGACGCCGAGGCTGAAGCTGATCTTCGTTATATCGTTGAGGCACAGCCCGAAAACGCCGTCGCCCTCAATGCACTTGGCTACATACTGACGTCCGACGACAGCCGTCTCGACGAAGCCATGACGCTGCTGGAAAAGGCTCACCAACTGGAGCCCGAGAACCCGGCCATCCTCGACAGCATTGGTTGGGCACACTTCAAGCTCGGCAATATGGAAAAGGCACTGGAGTATCTACGTCAGGCCTACGCAGCCTTCCCTGATCCGGAGGTCGCTGCACACTTCGGGGAAGCCCTCTACGTCAATGGCGAGCAGGATCAGGCAGAGGTCATATGGAATCGCGGCCAGGAGGACAACCCTGACGACACGCTGATCGAAGAAACCCGGCAAAGGCTTGGCGCAGGATCTTGACCGTGCAACCTATCCGACTCTTATCAGCGTTCACCCTGTCGCTGCTGCTGGCAGCCTGCGCCAGCGTGCCCGACACACCACTACCCGACGGCCTCACGAACCAGCCGCCAGCCGACTGGGCCAAACATCAGGCGATGCTGGGAGACCTCAATCACTGGGTGCTGCAAGGCAAGCTTGCCGTCCGTCAGCCTGACGACAGCGGCTCAGCAGTCATTAACCGCTGGCAACAGGATAACGACCAGTACAGCCTGATGCTCTCCTCCGCTTTTCTTGGCATGGGGCGTACAGAACTGGAGGGCATGCCGGGGTTTATCACCCTGACACTGTCAGACGGCAAGGTATATCGCTCAAACGATCCGCAAGAGCTCATCAAGGCGGCGACCGGCTGGCAATTTCCCATCCACAGCCTGAGCTGGTGGATCAAGGGTGTGCCGGCGCCTGACGGCGACTATGAATTGCTGTTTGATCAGCAAGGCGTGCTAGCAGCTATAAGGCAGCAGGGATGGGACATACGTATCGACCGGCGCAACGCCTTTATCGACGGTTACCCGCCCTTGCCATCCCGTATCACGGCATTCAAGGAGGACCGGCGCATTCGCCTGGTTGTAACTGACTGGCAGACCACCCAGACAGCGCCATGACGTTCACCCTCCCCGCTCCCGCCAAACTGAATCTGTTTCTGCACATCAATAGCCGTCGTGAAGACGGCTTCCATGAATTACAGACCCTGTTCCAGTTTCTGGAGTACGGCGACGACATTGAGTTTACCCCCATCAGCGGCAACGATATTGTTCTGGAACCGGCTCTGGCTGACGTTCGTTCAGAGGACAACCTGATCATGCGTGCAGCCCGATTACTCCAGCGCGAAGCCAACAGCCCCCTTCCCGGCGTCAAGATGACGCTGACCAAACGTCTGCCAATGGGGGGTGGCGTCGGAGGCGGCTCTTCCGATGCCGCAACAACACTGCTGGGCCTGAATTATTTTTGGGGGTTGAACCTTTCGATCGACAAACTGGCCGCCCTGGGGCTGACCCTTGGTGCCGATGTACCGGTTTTTGTGCGTGGCTTCGCTGCTTTTGCCGAAGGCGTCGGCGAAAAACTGACGCGCGCAAACCCGCCTGAGGACTGGTTTGTGGTGCTAAAACCAGATTGCAACATCAATACCGGACTGATTTTTTCCCAGGAAGGGTTGACAAGAAATACCCCTAGAATCACAATAGCGCCCGCTTTTGAGGGAGACGCCTCGAGGTACCGAAACGACTGTGAAGATATGGTCTGTGGACTGTATCCTGAGGTCGGTAAAAGCCTGGAATGGCTGAAACAATTCGGACCTGCAAGATTAACCGGAACCGGGGCTTGCATTTTTGGACGTTTCCCAACAGAATCCGACGCCCAAGCAGTTTGGGCAAGGAAACCCTCCGGCATTAACGGGTTCGTCACAAGAGGGGTGAATCATTCACCGCTTCACACAAAGCTGACGGAGCTAGACTGATGCCGAAAAAGCACGATACTGGGGTGTCGCCAAGTGGTAAGGCAACGGGTTTTGATCCCGTCATTCGCAGGTTCGAGTCCTGCCACCCCAGCCACCTTTCTTCCGATTCTTCTGAACTGAACGCTGAAACCGAGAAGGATTCCGTCGTGTCCAAGTTAATGATCTTTGCCGGTAACGCTCACCCGGACCTCGCCCGCAGTATTGCCCAAAAGCTTCATATCCCCCTGGGGGAAGCCACTGTCGGTCGATTCAGTGACGGCGAAACCACCGTTGAAATCGACGAAAACGTGCGTGGCCATGACGTTTTTATCATTCAGCCTACATGCTATCCGACTAACGATAACCTCATGGAGCTTATCGTGATGGCCGACGCCCTGCGCCGCGCCTCTGCTACCCGGATCACGGCTGTAATCCCCTATTACGGTTATGCCCGCCAGGATCGTCGCGTACGTTCCACCCGTGTCGCCATCAGCGCCAAGGTTGTTGCGGACATGATCAGCAGTATCGGTGTTGACCGCGTACTGACGGTCGACCTTCACGCTGACCAGATTCAGGGTTTCTTCGATATCCCGGTAGATAACATCTACGCAACACCGGTGTTGCTGGAAGACATCGAAGCCCAGAATTTCGAGAACATCATTGTCGTATCACCAGATGTTGGCGGCGTCGTCCGGGCCCGCGCAATCGCGAAGCGCCTGAACGATGCTGACCTTGCCATCATCGACAAACGTCGCCCGAAAGCCAATGTCTCGCAGGTTATGCACATCATCGGTGATGTCACCGATAAGACCTGCATTCTGGTTGACGACATCGTCGATACTGCCGGCACCCTGTGCAAGGCCGCAAAAGCCCTGAAAGAACACGGTGCTGCACGCGTTATTGCCTATATCACGCACCCTGTCCTATCCGGCCCGGCGATCGAGAACATCAACGACTCTGATCTGGACGAACTGGTGGTCTGTGACACCATCCCTCTGGGTGACAAAGCCCGTGAGTGTGATAGAATCCGCCCCCTCGGAATGGCGGAGCTACTCGCCGAATCGATCCGTCGCGTCAGCAACGAAGAATCGATCAGCGCGATGTTCGAATAAGTCCGCGTTTTTCCAAAGAAATTCAGACATGGGGCCTTTATTGGCTCCATGTTTGTTTAAACACCCGGGAAATGGTTGCGCACAGGTGCGGCTGATTTTCGGGACATTTGAAACCACCAGGCCATCAACTTGGTCGCGAGTCGGCACTGGTGTTTATTGAGGTATTGACCATGTCTAACGAATTCCTACTCGAAGCATTCCTTCGCGATGACCAGGGGAAAGGTGCGAGCCGCCGCCTGCGTCGTGAAGAGCGTAAAATTCCGGCAGTCATCTACGGTGGCGGCAAGGATGCGCAATCCATTTCCATGTGGCACAACGACCTGAAAAAGGCTCTGGAAAACGAAGCTTTCTACTCTCACATTCTGACCCTGAGTGTTGATGGCAAGAAAGAAACCGTTATCCTGAAAGACCTGCAGCGTCACCCGTACAAGCCGACTCTGTTCCACGCTGACTTCCTGCGCGTTGATAACAAGCACGAGATCCACGTTAACGTGCCTCTGCACTTCATCAACGAATCCACAGCACCTGCAATCAAACTGCAGGGTGGCGCTGTGAACCACCAGTTGAACGAAGTGGAAGTCATCTGTCTGCCGAAGGATCTGCCAGAGTTCATCGAAGTCGATATGACCGACATCGAAATGGACCAGACCCTGCACCTGAGCGATCTGAAAATGCCTAAGGGCGTTCGCGTTGCAGCCCTGCTGCAAGGTGAAGATCACGATCAGGCTGTTGTTTCGGTTCACCTGCCGAAGGGCACCAAGGCAGACGAAGCAGAAGACGCAGCTGAAGACGAAGAAGGCGAAGCGAAGGAATAATTCTCGCTTCGGGGGCAAAGGCGCATGTCACAACAAATTGTCATGGTGGTGGGACTGGGTAACCCCGGTGCAGAGTATGAAAACACCCGCCACAACGCCGGCGCCCTTTTTGTTGAAGCTCTGGCCCGCGACGCGGGTCAGAGCCTTCGACCTGAAAAGAAATACCATGGCCTGTACGCCAAAGTGCAACTTAACGGCCATGACCTGCACCTACTGAATCCAATGACCTTCATGAATCGCAGCGGCCAGTCTGTTAAAGCGCTTGCCGATTTCTTCAAGATCAGCCCAGACCAGATTCTCGTCGCCCACGACGAGCTCGACCTGCCTCCCGGTACTGCCAAACTGAAAAAAGGCGGCGGCCATGGCGGTCACAATGGTTTGCGCGACATTATTGCCCACCTCGGCACCAATGATTTTCACCGCTTGCGGATTGGCATTGGCCATCCCGGCGACAGCCGTCAGGTTACCGGCTATGTACTCGGTCGTCTGACCAAAAGCGAAACCGGGCTGTTTAATGACATCTGCATGGACATCATGCGTGTACTGCCCGACGCGATCGACGGCCACCTGGCGCGCGCCATGAATGCGCTGCACAGTGTGAAGCCAGCTAACTGACCGCTAACATTCGCACCGGCTCAACCACACCGGTATAATTCCGCTTTCAATTTTGCATCCAGCAGAGGCTTTCCATGGGTTTCAACTGCGGTATCGTCGGCCTACCCAACGTCGGCAAATCCACTCTATTCAACGCCCTGACCAAAGCCGGTATCGGCGCTGAAAACTTTCCGTTCTGCACCATCGAGCCCAATGCCGGCGTCGTTGGTATGCCGGATCCCCGCCTGAACAAACTGGCCGAGATCGTAAAGCCAGAGCGGGTGGTACCGACGACCATGGAATTCGTCGATATTGCAGGCCTCGTCGCCGGCGCCTCGAAAGGCGAAGGTCTGGGTAACCAGTTTCTGGCGAACATCCGCCAGACAGACGCCATTGCCCAAGTCGTGCGCTGCTTTGAAGATGACAATGTGATCCACGTTGCCAACAAGGTTGACCCCGCTGCTGATATCGATGTCATTAACACCGAACTGGCGCTGGCTGACATGGATACCGTAGAGAAGGCCATCAAGCGGGTGCAGCGGGTTGCCAAGAGCGGTGACAAGTTTGCCAAAGCCCAGGAAGAAGTCTTCGAAACCCTGCTGCCTGTGCTCAACGAAGGCAAACCCGTGCGCAGCATGAACCTCGATGCCGAAAAGATGGCGCTGGTACGTGAGCTTTGCCTGCTGACCGTTAAACCGGTCATGTACATCGCCAACGTCAATGAAGAAGGTTTCGAGAACAACCCGCATCTTGATGTTGTCCGCGCCATTGCGGCCGAAGAAAATGCGGTTGTTGTGCCCATTTGCAACAAAATGGAAGCTGAAATCGCGGAACTGGAAGACGAAGAGAAATCCATCTTCCTCGAGGAAATGGGCATGGAAGAGCCTGGTCTGGATCGCGTTATTCGCGCAGGCTACAAGCTACTCAACCTGCAGACCTATTTCACCGCGGGCGTTAAGGAAGTTCGGGCCTGGACCGTTCGGGTCGGCGCCTCCGCCCCGCAAGCAGCTGGCGTTATCCACACTGACTTCGAGAAAGGCTTTATCCGTGCCGAAGTCGTCGGCTACGATGACTTCGTGGCCAATAACGGTGAACAAGGCGCAAAAGAAGCCGGAAAATGGCGCCTTGAGGGCAAGGATTACATCGTTAAAGACGGTGATGTCGTGCATTTCCGCTTCAACGTGTGATGCATCGGGCGGAGAGCCTGATTCCCAGTTACTCTCCGCCCCGCTATGACACCGGGGTACCTTCTTGAATCCGCCACGCTGCTGCTCACCCTTCCAGACCCAATGGCCAGGTCATCAGACCCCGGCCAAAACCGCCTTTGTCAGCACCCTCTTCAATGCCGCCGCTTTCCACGACGACGAATTTGATACCTGCAACATTCCCAGACCGGCGATTTTTGAGCGGGCGGTTAACAAGCGCAAGGCGGAATATGTGGCCGGACGCGCCTGCGCCCGGGAAGCCCTCGAGCTGGAAACCGGCATTTCCAGCGTACCTGAAATCGGTGAAGACCGGGCCCCGATCTGGCCAGCCGAGGCCGTGGGCACCATTACCCACAGCGATGGCTGGGCGGCAGCACTGGTTGCGTCACGGCAGCACTATCAGGGGCTCGGTATCGATGTGGAAACCGTAATGTCCGCCGACCGTGCCCACCGCCTGATTCAGGAGATCTTAACCCCGAACGAACAGCGTCGTCATGCCAGCGCTTTGGAAGCTGATCCCGGTCAACTGCTGACCATTATCTTCTCTCTGAAAGAGAGCCTTTTCAAAGCACTCTACCCGATTGTTAAACGGCGCTTCTATTTCCAGCACGCAGAGCTGGTCGGCTTTGATAACCAGGGCCAGGCAACCCTGCGCTTGCTCACAGAGCTTTCACCCGAATGGCATCATGGTCGTGAAGTGGACGCTCAGTTTACCGTTTTCGATAATCGTATCCTGAGTCTCGTCACCATCCCCTCCTGACGGTGCCCACCTGCCTTAAGCATGATTGATAATAATTAGCATTTAGCCTACCATTCCACATCCCTGCCAGCCCGCTGGCTCTGTTCGTTGCCCGGAGTTTCCATGTTTTCGCTGGATGGCGTCACTTACCAGTTACCTGACCGTACCCTGGTTCACCCCCTCGACCTGCAGATTCACCACGGCAAGATGGTTGGATTGATCGGGCATAACGGTTCGGGTAAATCGACGCTGATCAAGCTGTTAGCCCGCCAGCAGGCGCCCAGCAAGGGCACGCTGTCACTGGAAGGAAAACCGCTGGAATCCTGGGGCGACCGGGCTCTGGCGCGCCAAATTGCGTATCTGCCCCAGCATCTGCCTTCTACCGAAGGCCTGACGGCGCTCGATCTTGTACGTTTTGGCCGCTATCCATGGCATGGCGCCCTGGGCCGTTTCAGCGCGGATGACCAGCACGAAGTCGAAAAGGCGCTGGCTCTCACCCATACCGAAGTGTTCGCAAAGCGCCCCATTGATGAACTGTCTGGCGGCGAGCGTCAGCGCGTCTGGCTTGCCATGTTGCTGGCACAGAATGCGCGCTACCTGCTGCTGGACGAACCCACCTCGGCGCTCGATATCGCCCACCAGATCGACGTACTCGCGTTAGTGAGGGACTTGTGTGACCGGTTGGATATTGGCGTGGTGGTAGTGCTGCACGATATCAATATGGCAGCGCGTTATTGCGACCACCTGATTGCCTTACACAGTGGTCGGCTACTGACCCAGGGGTCGCCTTCTGAACTGATGCATAGCGACACCCTCAAAGCCATTTACGGCGTTCCGATGACCGTCATGCCCCACCCTCATGCCGAAGGCAATACGATCGCCATCGCGCACTGAGACCTTCAGGCGTCAAACAGTTTCCGGCAAGCGCGCGCCTGCCGGCGGGCGATCGATGTGCGGACAATTCTCGCATAGTGCCAGCTCCGGCAGCAGATAACGGACGCAGCAATGACGGCGTTGTCTCAGCGGTGACGGCCCGCTCTGCCTCTCGACATAACGCACGGGTTGGTACATCGGATTGCGGGAGCCGTCTGGTCGGAGCGCGGTTTCGATCAATGCCTGACCATCCTCAATCATGGCGGCAGGCAACGGCACCTTGGCCATCATCGATACCAACCATTCAAAGTAGTTACCCGCGTTACTCCAGAGCACCTTCCGGGAGACCTTCACCTGCCCGACTACGCCCTCAATAAACGGCGTAAAATTACCGTCCAGCAAATCGCTGAAACGCTCGAACGGCCCGTCCGGCGTAGCATTCCAGCGCTCCCCCGCATGAGGCAATTTAAAACCTTCGGGTAAACCATCATCACCGATAATGATCTGCAGGGTTTCGAACGCTACCGGCAGCCGCCAACCCAGCACTAAACTGGCCGCCACTGTCGGCACTGTCAGTCGCAGGAAATAGGTTCGGGACCACTGGGAAACCAGCGCCCGCCGGTCACCATCGGCACAATCAGGCGCATAGGCCATCAGACGTGCCTCAAGCCCGTCAGGCGTGACGACATCAGTCGCGGGAATGGCAGGCCGGGGATCATCCGGCAGCGCCATGATGTCCCGATAGTGGGCAAACTCGCCTGTGAATAGTGGCGCCAGTTCAGCAATCATTTTGGGCTTACACACCTCATCTCGATTAGAAACATTCCCGCATCGCTCTGCCATCAGTTGAACCATTCGAGGTCGGTATTAATATCCAGAGTACACAGCGATAAGAGTACACAGCGATATCCAAAGCCCCAATCGACTATCAGAAACTCAGGCATCCGTCCCCAGCGCGAGTTGGCGGCACAGCATTAGTTATAGTTGAAACCCGTCGAGCACATCCGTCATCTCCCGCATGATGCCAGTAGCGGTCTCCGCCCCACCAAAGGACCAGTATGGTGTTTCCAGAAAGCCGTACTGGCCATGCTGCGCAACAGGAAGCGCCTGCCATAAGGGAGATCTGAATAAGGCAGACGCTTTGAAATTACCGATAAACAGCACATGGAGATCGTCTTCTGCAGCCAGGGCCTGAACGTCAATCCGGCGGTGGAGATTTCTCGCCTCTCGCAAGGGCCATGGATTGGTGCCCCCCAACCTGTTCGCCAGACTGACAACAAGGGTTTTCTCATTGGAAACGATAAACCGCCCCTGAATCGATAACGGATAAAGCACAGCCAGCGGCTGTCCGGCCACCCCCAGGTTTTGCGCCATCTGCTGGCCTTCACGAATGGCTTCGTACATACGATTCAACACTGCATCCGCTTGACTCTGTCTACCCGTCAGTGCGGCCAGATGGCGCAACATGGCGTCTGCGGCATCTATCGCGTCGTCCGATGATGGCGCCATGGATACCCGGTATATCAGCGTGGGTGCCAGCGCATCGAGTCGACCAAACAGTCCCGTATGCAGGCTGGAGATACCCAGTACAAGATCAGGCTTAAGCAGTACCAACTGTTCAAGGTTCGGTTGCTGGGGTGAACCCAGTGATACGGTATTCTCAAGCTGCTCAGCATTCGGCTTGCCCTGTCTTCGGTAGGCATCGGGATTGGCAGCGCCAACCGGCTCGATGCCCAGCGATAACAGCATTTCAGTTGTGAGATCATCAAGACTGACAATGCGTAACGGATGGTCGGGCAGCGTTGATGATTGCATCGCCACAACGTCAGAAGCAGCAGATGCCAGGAGCGGCGCACCCATGCACCAGATTGCGAATATCGCCTGAATGGTGGTTTTGAATCGGATAGCCATGATCACCCCTCAGGAACGCCGAAAGTAAGTGCGGCTGAGTAATACCAGAAACACGGGGCCGCCGATGGCGGCCGTCATCACACCCAGCGGAATATCCAGCGGAGCCAACAGACGCTGCCCCAGAACATCGGCAACTACCAGCAAACCAGCCCCCATTAATGGCGTCACAATCAACCGATCCCGGTAACCGTGAAATCCCAATAACCGGACGGCATGAGGTACCAGCAAGCCGACAAAGGCCACGGGCCCAAGCACACTGACGCTGGCCGCAATCATCACGCTGGCCAGCACCAGCAGTAGTAAGCGTTTACGGGGGGCGCCGACACCCAGACTGTTGGCAACGCCATCACCCAGCGCGAGCAAATCCATCCATCGGCGGGCC
>TARA_R100001440_G_scaffold54406_1_pt1 | contig 42321 bp, 61 predicted proteins | sample TARA_R100001440 | Tara Oceans TARA_R100001440 (sample SAMEA2622112) | marine metagenome | biome: marine biome (ENVO:00000447); feature: surface water layer (ENVO:00002042); material: "saline water (ENVO:00002010), including plankton (ENVO:xxxxxxxx)" | depth 5 m
AATATCCCAAGTGCCTGCACTACTAGCAACAAATTCCCATCTATCAACTGTAAAGTAACCTGTACCTGTTTGTCCTGAAGCTGTTGCCGCCCTTGTAGCAATCTGCATTTTTCCGTTTATAAACAAATTCCTACGACCAAATACTTGATTGCTTACCATTGTTTGATCTACTTTAGTTAATGCCATTAGCTACCCTCTAAGGTTTCTATCCTAGATTTTAAATCATTGATAGTGGTTTGTTGAGTTTCTATTATTGCTTGTTGTTCTTGCATAGCTTTGACAAGTATAGGGGTTATATTTCCATAATCCATTCCCAAAGTATCGTCACTTTCATCTGTTGGCATTAGTTCTTTTACATACTGACCTAATCCGATATCTTGAAAATTTTGTGCAATAAAACCATATTCTTTACTAGGTCTTGAGTCGTCTTTTGAGTCTCCATTAAGTTCCGTTCGCCAGTCAAAATCTTTTACAGTAATTTGTTTTACTTTATCTAAAACATCTGCTGAATCTGTAATGTTCATTTTCATTCTTTCATCAGATAAAAAGTTTAAGTCAATAGAATCACTATCACTTGTCATACTGAATATATTTGTACCGTTTAGCTGTTTGCCGATATACCAATATCCTGTTGTTGTATTTGTATAGTTACGAGCAGATATTCCCCAACCACCTGCTGTAGAGTGAGTTCTTAATTGTAAAATACCTGAGGTATCATCTCCAATATATCCTGCATCCGCAGCTAGAGTCAGTTTGCCTGTTGACTCCAATCTCATTTTTTCTGTTCCGTTCACTTCATATAAATATGAACCTCCACTCGCAGCCATAAGTTTCATACTTGTACCATCACCACGAATATGAACTGTGTTATTGCTTACTTGATTTGCTCCTGCTCCACCTGTACCTAGTTGTATTCTTGCGTCTGTACCACCGTTTAAGTGTAGATTATTTCCTGATATACGGAGTCTTTCTGTATCAGCAGTTTGAAATTGTATAGTTGCTCCAGAGGCATCAAATATTTGTTTTTCATCGCCATTACCAATTTCTAAATTGCCACTTGAAATATGTGCTATTTCAGTAACATTCAATTTACCATTTGATGTTAGGGTCATGTATTCAGTTCCACCTACATCAAATCTAATTACATCTTCATCTGAACTTTCTTCTACTTGTATTTTTGTATCTTCATCAGCGTCTTTTAAGATAGTCGCTGTATTGACATCTGTTTGGTTGATTGTAATGGCTTCTACCTTCGTGCCGCTTGGTGGGGCTTCTGAGAAAGTTAAAGTTGTGCCAGAGATACTGAAAGTGTCCTTGTTTTGATAGACCCCATCTATGTAAACAGAAACATTGTTTTCATTTACAGGATTGATGGATAGCGTAAGCGTAGTGTCTGAGCCATCTCCTGTCATGGTATCTAAGTTCATGTTAGATCCAGATACAGCTCCTTTCACATGGTAAACAACTATTTTTCTTGTGTTGGCAGGAGCAACATCAAATGTCAGGGTTGTGCCATTTAAAACAAAATCATTAGGGTTTTGGTAAACACCTTCAATAAAGACAATGACATTGTCCTCAGATTCAGGGGCTTGAGATAGCGTGAATGCAGTTTCAGAACCATCTCCTGTAAAAGTATTAACGCTTAAGCTAGATGTTGAAGTGCCTGATCCACCTATCTCTCCGAAGCTAGTTCCATCGTGTCCTTCAAATCTACTTAGCGTGGTATTGAATCTTAATTGACCTGCTGCCCCTGATGGTCTTTGTGCTGTTGTTCCTTTTGGTAAAAGTATTGCGTCTGTTTTAGATCCTGCGTCTATGGCAACTGTCGGTGTACCTTGTCCTATACCTATTCTTGAGTTTGTTCTATCTACTGCAAAAGCGTTTGTGTTGACTGTAAGATTTCCAACAACATTGGTAGTCGTGCTAGACCCACCTATGCTTGTAAGAGCAGCTAATGTATCAGTACTTGACTCTACAAACGCTTCAATTACATCTATGCCTAAGTATTTGAAATTTACATTACTTCCATCAAAAGTAAGAAATCCATCTCCAGAAGCAAATGCTCCATTAGCTGCATCTAAGACACTTACTGCACTTCCATCTAAAGTGTTTAGTTCTGCTGTGGTTGCTGTAACACCATCAAGAATATTTAGTTCGGCTGTCGTAGAAGTTACCCCATCAAGAATGTTAAGTTCTGCTGTAGTTGAAGTTACTCCGTCTAGTATATTTAGTTCTGCTGCGGTAGAAGTTACTGCTGTGCCACCTATCGTAATTCCAGAAGTGGTCAATGCCCCTATGATTAGATTCGCTGCTGCGTAACCTGTTGCCCCTGTATTAACTGTCGTTGATGGAACAGTTTGTGTATCGCAAAATATTCTAAATGTGTTGTCAGTAGAGGCATCATAAAAGATACCTGCATACTTGGTTGTGCTTGATTCTACATATTTTCCGTAAAATCCGAAGTCAGTGCTGTTACCTGAATTAGCGTTTGCCAGACCTGTGAAGTTATTATCGGTAACAACTGAACCTGTTTGTGTTGTTGTTCCTGATACGACTAGGTTTCCTGATACAGTAAGATTATTAGAAACTGTGACATCATTTGGTAAGCCTATGGTCAATGTGTCTGTGGCACTAACCGCAACATCTACTTCATTGCTTGTTCCTGCAACTGTTAAGGTGTTTCCGCCTGCAATCGTCTGAGTATTACTACCATCTGACAAAGTGAAGCTCGTTGTGACACTTGCAGTACTCGCAGATGTCACTCTACCTTTTGCGTCTATACTCAGTACAGGAATAGCTGTAGCAGAGCCATAATCGTCTGCTGTGACACCTGATGCTCCTAATGACACTGCCCCACTAGAAACACTAAAATCGCCAGTAAAGCTCGCTATTCCCTTGTTGCTAGATGTGGCATCTTCCCCACTAAATGTGACTGTTCCGCTAGATTCTGCAACATCAAGCCCCTCTCCTGCTGCAAAAGTAATTGTTCCACCTAATGCGGTAGCTGTTGAATTACTTCCGTCTGAAACTGTGATGGCTGAGTTAGCTAATTTAGCGTTAGCGATAGAACCTGCCAACATAGCATTTGTGATTACACCTGAACCAATGACTAGATCTATTGTTCCATCACTATCTTCGTATGTGGCTGCAATACCTGTTTCGGTGTTGCTTGAGAACATAGCTCCAACCACATCTTGTACTCTTTCTGTAGTGTGATAAAGATTGGTTGAGCCTTCGCCTAAGTCGTCTGTGTCAAAGCCTGTAAGATTCCTCGTATCAAAGTTAACTCTGTTACCCATTAGGGCATGATTAGTGCATTGATAAAATAAAGCTGTTGGAGTGGCTGCTGTTGCGATTATCTGTGTGTATGCTCCTGAACTTCCTGCTGTTCCGTTTGTAGTTACCCCTGTTGAAAAAGAAACTGCTTTGTTTGCATCAAAATAAAAAGCTAAAGGGTGTCCGCTATTAGTATTGTCTGATTGGTCAAATCTGTAAGTCGTATCTGGTGTCAGCGTTATGTAAGGAGCTTCAACACCATCTATGACATAAGCATTGGAACTTCCGCCATCGTAAGGGTGTTCTGCTGTTTTACTTGCTACTGTGACCACTAATGTTTGAACTGTGTTTTCGGAAGGAGCAGTTAAGACTGTTCCTGAAAGTTCTGGATCACTTATTGTTGGATTCGTGATTGTTTTGTTTGTCAGGGTTTCTGATATGGCAGAAGTATCTACAACAAGATCAATCGTTCCATCAGAGTCCTCGTAGGTAACTGTAACCCCTGTCTCTGTATTACTAGAGAACATTGCTCCAACTGTATCTTGTACAACTTCGCTAAGATCAATATTTGCTGTTCCGTCAAAGCTAACCCCATGAATTGTTCTAGCTGTTTCTAATGCAGTTGCGGTAGCTGCGTTTCCTGTGGTGTCTTGATTGAGTGTGCCTATAACAAGATCAATAGTTCCGTCTGAATCTTGGTAAGTGGCTGTTATACCTGTTTCTGTATTGGAACTAAACATAGCTCCAACAGTGTCTTGGACGACCTCACTTAGATCTATATTGGCAGATCCATCAAAGGACACACCATGTATGGTTCTTGCAGTTTCTAAAGTCGTAGCTGTGGTTGCGTTACCTGCAACATCTCCAACAAAAGAAGTAGCTGCAAATATTTTATTAGAAACCAATCTGCCATCGCTGTTATTCCAAAGAATGCTAGGCTTGCTTGAAGAACCACCAAACTCTAACCCTGCTCCATTTGTAGCGGAAAGAGTTGTTGCATTTTTGGCTATTCGTAAAGTTGCGTCCTCAATATCAAGGTTAGTTGTGTTTATGGTTGTGGTTGTTCCGTTTACTGTCAGATCGCCTGTAACAGTTAAACCACCACCGATAGTTACATCATCTGGTAATCCTATGGTTACAGTTGCCCCCTCACTGCCAGAGCCAGAAACTTCTATCTCGTTAGAAGTACCAGAGATCCCCGCTACATAATTTCCTGTTGTTTGAGTTGATAAAGCAACAGCATTGTTAGCAATCTGGTCTGAGCCAATGGCATCGTCAGCAATATCTAGGGTCACTGCTGCGGTTTCACTTCCTGAGTTGGCAACTGTAATTCTTGAGTTTCCTGCGTCAGCTATGGTTGCGACATAATTGCCTGTGGTATCTGTACCTAGTGCAACGCTGTTAGCTGCAACTGTTAGGGCAATAGAAGTATTGCCTAAGTTTGTTATTGTTCCTGAACCTGTGACATCGCCTGTAAAAGTAAGCGTAGGGTCACTTACATCTAGGTCAATAGTGCCATCACTATCTTCATAAGTAACAGAAATACCGCTTTCGGTATTAGAAGAAAACATTGCTCCCACAATGTCTTGGATTCTTTCTGCATTGACAGTTACATCACCTGAACTAACAGTAAAGTCAGTTGCGTCAAATGAGGCAATACCTTTGTTAGAATCAGTCGCATCTTCTGCACTAATAGTAACTGTGGCAGTTTCAGATCCACTTCCTGAAACATCTATTCCCTCTCCTGCAGAGATAGCTGATACATAGTTTCCAGTGGTGTCCGTACCTAATGCAATTGAATTAGCTTGTATGGTGGTAGAGATTGTGACATCTCCAAGATTGGTCATAGTAGCCGAACCTGCTACATCTCCACTTAATGTTATAACAGGGTCAGCTACATTGAAGTCTAATGTTCCGTCTGAATCTTCGTAGGTGACAGCTATTCCTGACTCTGTGTTAGAGCCAACCATTGCTCCTACGATATCTTGAACTCTTTCCGCATTTACTGTGACAGCTCCACTTGATACTGTGAAATCTGTGCTGTCAAAACTTGCAATACCTTTGTTACTGCTTGTTGCGTCCTCTGCCGATACAGTTATGGTTGCGTTTTCTGAACCACCACCGCTTACATCTATTCCTTCCCCTGCGGTTAGGTCAGCAACAAAATTACCTGTTGTATCTGTTCCTAAAGCTACACTATTAGCAGCTATTGTCGCTGTTAAAGTGGCATCACCTAAGTTCGTGATGGTCGCATTACCTGATAGGTCGCCACCTAAAGTCAATGTAAAATCATCTACATCAAAATCCAATGTCCCATCAGAATCTTGATAAGCCACCGCAATACCTGATTCCGTATTGCTTGATACCATTCCCCCAACGATATCCTGTACCCTTTCAGCGTTTAGGGTCACATCTCCAGACGAAACGCTAAAATCTGTAGCATCAAACGATGCTATACCCTTGTTTGAATCGGTAGCGTCCTCTGCGGATATTGTGACCGCAGCAGTTTCACTACCAGAACCAGATACATCTATACCTTCACCTGCAGCAATAGTAGCGACATAGTTGCCTGTCGTATCAGTGCCAAGTGCTACTGAGTTTGCTGTTATGGTTGCGGTAAGTGTTCCGTTGCCTAGTTCTGTAAGGGTTACTGATCCTGATAGATCCCCACCAAGAGTTATGGTTGGCGATTTGTTTATGGTGGTGGCACTGGAGATATCTCCGCCATTGATATCTACTGTATTCAAAACAGGACTTGTGAGGGTTTTGTTAGTTAAAGTCTGTGTGCCTGTCAGAGTCGTGACTGTGCTATCTATTGCCACTGTGATTGCGTTGCCTGAACCAGTAGTATCAATACCTGTGCCACCAGAAATACTGAGGGTTTCACTATCTAAATCAATGGATAATGCTCCACCTGAATCTCCTTGAAAATCAAGATCTTGTGAGGTTAGTTCTGCATCAACATAAGCCTTGATTGATTGTTGGGTTGCAAGGGCAGTATTACTGTTACTACCCATGTTATCTTCGTCAAGAATTGCTGTGACTGTTTGACCAGAAGTAAAAGTAAGGTTTGGTATTTTAAAGTTGAGACTTGAGGCATCTGAATCTAATGTGGAAAGCCATCTTGTGTTGGCATGGTCATAAATAATACCTGCTCCGTTATCACTTGAGCCTGCGGTATAACCATCTTTCAAAGAACGACCAAGTATTGAGCTTGGACCACCAGGACCTTGAATACCTACTGTTACAACAGAAATACTACTGCTATCCGTTACAGTTATGCTGTTTACTGGGTTAGCATCGGAAACTGTAATGCTACTTATTGCCATTATCTGCTAACTGCTCCCCTCACTGCAAAAGTTCCTTCTAATATTCGTGATATCGTTCCGTCTCCTGCTGTTATTCTTAAATCGTAGACTCCATCTCCCACAGACATATTGGCTGTATCGGTTGCAGATATATTAAGTACGACTGTGCCTGCAGAACCACCTAATGTGATTCCGCTACCTGCGGTCAATGTTTTAATTATGGCTGAGTCGTCTTGATTGGTACGCAGATCCATTTCGGCTGCAGAATAGCCTGTCAAATTGACTAATGCGTCACTAGAGTCTTTTAATGTAAGGGTTTTGCCAAATGTAGCCCCTTGTTCTATTACGAAATGATGGAAACCTGCAGTCATAAAAACAATCCTCAAAAATGTTTATTTGCATGGTGTCTACCATATGGGCATCTGCCTATGTCATATTATCACTAAAATTACTTAGTTGCTTTTTTAGTGGTCTTTTTAGCTGTAGTTTTTTTGGTTGTTTTCTTTTTGGTTTCTTTCTTTTCTTCTTCTGGAGCTACTCCACCTTCCCATGCTTCATTTACATCAGGAGTAGATGGGTCGTCAGCTACATAGTGTCCTTTGTCATTTCTAGCTCTGACAGGATCTCCCTCTTCAACATCAGAAACATCGTCTACTTTGACTTCCATAGCCCAACCATTGTTGACCCAATCTTTCATGTGCTTTTCTTTCCATTCTTCTTTGGTGTCAACGATAGTATCTACAGTAAGGAGTTCTACCTCTGTACCTTCTTCTGTAGTAGCCATTGGTTTTGGTACTAAAATTTTGTATGTTGCCATTTTTACCTCTCAAAAAATGAGGGGAGCATAAATATACAGGAGTGGTTTGTTCCTCATGCTCCCCCCAAAGTTATTTACACAGTAGAGCTTGTGTCAGCATCAACATTGTGTCTTGGGTGACTTTTGATCACAGTTACACCATAGGGAGAACCATTTGAGTGTGTACCAGTATGATCTGCTACAACTCTTATGTATCTTGCCCCACCGACATAACCAATAGAGGTTACTTGTGGTGTTTCCGCATTATCATCTAAAGTCAAAAAGATTCCATTAGAATCTACTGTTCCGTCAGTTACCGAAGTAGCTGCTGTGACAGCAGAGAAAGATGAATTATCAGAGCTTTCTTCTAGTTTGAAATCAATTTTAACAGAACCAGAAAGAGTGTCTCCTTCTGCTCCTGAGTCAACAACAATAGTTGCTCCTTCAAACCCTTGCAGGTCAACCCCTGTGCCATTGGCATCAGCAGTTCTGACCGCAGGAGCAAGGGATTGTGCTACTGAAATATTATTTGCTAAATCTCTCATAGTTAATTACCTCGCTTATGCTGAAATATTTTGTTTAACGATAGCCTCTGCTTGAACCACTTGTCCACCAACTCTTCTTCTAGCAATGTATCTGACATTACCAGTAGTAGCTTGGGTAAATGGATCTCTCAAGACCGCCATGTTGATCCTATCTACGATCATGTAAGCTCTATTAAAGTCTCCAAAAACAACAGGCTTAGTACCTGAACCTACATCAGGCATATCAGTTGCCTCAATGTAAGGGAAACCTAAAATAGTGTTAGTTACACCACCAGTTAGCATCATACCTGCTTGGAAAACATACTGACCTGCAGTATCTTTCAATTTTCTGATTGCAGCTAGTGTAGTTCTGTTAAAAACAAAAGTACCATTTCTTGAGTATTCACTCTTAATTGAGTGTACTAAAGTTAATAGTCCGTCTGCAGTTAAAAGAGTTCCACTTCCAGAGTTTACTGAACTAACATTTGAGTTAGTTAAGATCCCTTCTGGTTTTCCAACTGAGTCACCAGAAACAAACGCAGTACCTTCTGCCTTTGCGAATTGAGTCGCAAATTCAGACTGCATTTCAGCTTCAAGGTCAAATACTGAATCTTCTAAATCTTGCTCAGAGATATCTACCATAGCGTAGTATTCGTGAGCAGGGATTTCTTCCAGACCTACATTGTAACCTGTAGTTTCTGAACGAGTTCCTGATTCAGCAACCCACTGAGCAGCGAAGGTAGAAGTTCTTTTAGGAACTTGAATACTTCTTTGTCCAGTGCTTCTTACTCTTGCAATAGATCTGATAGGAGAGATTTCAGTTACAGTTTTAAGTAACTCTCTTACATACTCAGGTGGAGCAAGATATCCACCAGTACTATCATTGCTTACAGTTAAGGCTTTCTTTTCAGCATCTTCCAATGCGTCAAAACCTTTTCTGCAGTAGTTTTCAAAAGCAATGCAATGCTCGTCAACTTGTTTAGTGTCAAATCCAGAGCTAGGTCTCTTTAGGATTGTTTCTAAACTAGATAACTTTTCATTAACTTGCTCTTGAGCTTTTTCGGCTTGTGTGAATCTTTGGTTAAAATCTTCAAGACCATTCATCTTTTCTTCAATGTTTTCAATCTTGTCGTTCAACAAAGGATCAACACTCAAACCTTTTTCAAGTTGCTCTAACTTTTCGTCATTGGCTTTTTTAAATTCTTCAAAAGCCTTTCCGTACTCGTCCAAAGCTCCTTTTATAACTTCGTCAGTCATATTATGCTCCTTATAAAGTTTTTAAAGTTTGGGTTAAGTTTTTTATGGCATCTACCAATTCAGCATCTTCTTCTAGGATATCCGACATCTCGTCAGACTTCCTATCTTCAAATACTTGGTAAACTGCTTTTGCAGCCACCTTTGCTTCTGAACGAGAAAGATTGAAAGCGTCTCGCATTCCGTTTTCCCATTCTCTAATAGTAATATCCTCAGACTTAACCATGTCCACCTGTGCTTTAGGGTTCATGGGGAAAGTTACTAAAGATACTTCCATTAATTCTACTTCCTCTATGATTCGCTTTCTTGTGCGTTTGTCATAGCGATAACCTTTCTCATTGGTTCTAAAACCAATGGATAATCCAGATAAAGCTCCCATCTTCATTAGTTCAAAGGCTTCTTTACCTGCTTGTGTGCCTAGAGCTAGTTTACCTTTCACATAAAGACCCTTTTCATCTTCTCGGATCTCCTCGTAAACACCTATAGGCATATCTGATTTATGTTGATAGAGCATTTTGACTCCTTTAGGACCTTTTTTCCTTAAGGACTTTTCAAATGCTCCTTTTCTAATTATGTCGTTGCCGAGATCTGTATTGTTAAAAACAGATCCATACCCCTCAAAAATGCCCTCGTCTTTTTCTTCATCGTCCATTGGCATTTTGATGTCAGCTTTGAATTGAATTTGAGTCTCGTAATCTTTTGTTTCATTACAAGAGCAATCTCCTTTTCTTTTTGGCTTCTTCGGTTTTTTCTTGTCATCGTCATCATCATCGTAATAACCACTGACATTTCTACCTTCGGCAGCTATATATGCATCGTGTGAAGCACAAGGCATATAAATGGTTCTACCATCTTCGGTGTGTGAATGAGTGCCAGAGCAACCTATTTCTTCTGCTCTTGCCTCTGCTTCGGCTTCTGTCGTAAAGACATCATCCCTCAGTTCTCGTTTAGCTTGGTCATTCCCTTTGGAGTCATCGTATGCGTTTGCACAGACAGCTAGTCTTTGATCTGGATTATATTCATCAGTCATAGTTCTGTCTCCCATGCATCTGTTTAAAAATCGTTCTCTGCTTTCGCCTCCTTTCGGTTTGGGTATCGGCATATCAAATTATATCGCTAAATATCATTAATTAACAATGTCATTTTCATCTGCGTAAATAATTACACATCTGCAATTGATAACATTCCTTGCTCCGCCCCTAGAATCACCTGCAAAAGCCATAGGCGATCCACCCACCAAAAAGTCCTCATCCATGCCCACTCGTTGTCCATTTGCTGTTGCATGAAAGGATCTAGTTCGTGAATCGTTGACCGCAACCCACTGCTTTACCATTGGTATATAAAAATCATCTTTTACCTTTTCGTGATATTTATGATTAGCAAAACTAGCTGCGTTATGTGTTTCTGTTCTGGCAATCAAAGCTCCTCTGCTTCTGACGATTGGCAAAACTATCTTATCTATTTCTCTGCTTATCTCTCTTAGCGTTAAATTATTTGCTCTGCCTTCTCTAATAATTTTATCTACCCTATCGGCAATCCTAGTAGCTGTGCCAACTAATAAAAGCTCTCTTGTTCTAAAATATTCTTCTGCTAAGTTATCTATATCTTCGTTTCTACCAAAGACCAATGCTTCTTGTTTGATTATGTTTTCGTATTTATCTTCGTTATGTTTGTAGATAACTTCAAAGACTCTTTTGTAATGCCTGATCATAAGAGGCAATAATTCTTCGTTGATAGCCCCAATCAGAATCTCTTTCTCAAAGATACCTGTTTCCTCATAAAGAAAGTTTCTTGTTCTTATAGCTTTCCTAAAAAGGCTTGTTAGTTTTCTGAACAATGACTTTTCTAAGTTTGTTCGTATTCTTAATTGTTGTCTTACTTCTTTAGCTCTGTTGACTCTGCCTTGACGAAAGTTGAGTAACTTTTTGAGTTCTCTAGCTAAATTCATTTATTTTGAACTTAGAGGATGCCCTTTTGGAAATAAATCCATATCGTGCTTTCCGCCCTGAAATCTTCCTGTACGCAAAGCAAAAAGGAAAGAATTTGTTCTGGCATAAGCCCATTGATCAGGTCCTGAAACTCTCGGTCTTACCGAACCAGGATTGGTATTGTACGCTCCCACTCCTCTACGAAAAACTGCTTCAAGCATTCTTACTGTTGCTCTCTTTGTTGGCTGATCCCCATATTTTTCATTATGATCATCAACCTTTTTTTTCAATGCTGCTTTGACTTTTGCAGATACTTGCTTTTCATCTTCTATGAAAAGTTTCTCGTCATGGTCGTCTATATAGAACTGCCAATTTTCTTCTACAAATTTATCTTCTGGGTCTTTTTTACCTTCAAGTTTTTTGGTCAGCTCAAGAATGACATCTTTCATCCCTTGCATACCCAAAGTACCAACAACTCCCCATTTCATCTGTGCAACAACACCTGCAACATTTGAAAGGTTTGGTTCATCGCCTTTGAACTGTCTGCCATCTTGAAAGTGTCTAGCAGCCCACGCTTCTCGTTCTTTTATCCAATCTAAGACAGCAGGGCTTTCTGAGCCTTCTCTTGCTCTACCCCAAAGCACAAAGGCATCGTTGCCCCTGATGTTACCCCCTGCCTTCCAGATCTTTTTTCCGACACCTACCTCTTTCACATTCTTGGCAAAGTCGTAATCAAATTGTGGATAGTCAGAGTTTCTTAAAGAAATCTTTTTATCGTCTCCTTGATCAGGGAAGTTAGTTTGTTTTTCTAAATCAAAGTATTCCTTTTCATCTTCATCATTCAATGGTTCTTCTGCTTCTGGAGCAGGTTCAGATCCTAATGGGAACAAAGTTGCTGAGATGTAAATATCGTCTCCTCCGTCTATTGGCGAAAGACCTATGACTTCTCTAGCTTCGTTCCTTGTCATAATTCCTGCGTTGACCGCAGATGTTATGTTTTCATAAGTTTTTCTTTTTCTTTCTGCTAAGGCAGGAATAGCATCTAAGTCATAAGCGAACTCTAGTTCTTCGCTAAACATAGGCACTAACCATTCGTTCAGGTCAGATTGAATTAATTTCAAATGCGGAATGATTGTTTCTTCATACAAAGCTAATCTAGCCTCTGCCACATTTGCGTAAGTTTGTGCGTCAGGCACACCCACAAGCTGACTTGGGACACCAAAGCAAAGAGCAATATCTGTCGCACTCATATGCTTAAGATTGATAAAGTCCATGTCTTTTGGCGATAAACCCATCTCTTTCCAATCAAAATCCCCTTCTAAGAGCATAGGTCGTCCTGCATTAGCTGTGCCAACAAATCTATTATTTAAATCTGTAAGCAATTGTTGTCTTTGGCTTTCTGTCAGATTTACTTGGAAGCCTTGATCATCTTTAGGCTTGAATATCACAGCTCCGCTTGGTCTAGCTCCGTTATTCAATAAGTTTATGTTGTGCTTAGACGATAAGTTATGTTGATCAACTTCTACTGCTGCAGCTTGTAATGGTGAACAGCCATAGTAATCGTCTAATGGATTCCAAAGTTTAACGTGCTTGATGTCAGATATACCTGTATCTTGGTCTATGTCGTAGATCTCTTGGACTCTGCCATTGATAGTGTATTCGTATCTTTGCGGTATTGCTTTGTTGCCACCCTTAATATTTATTCTGTCAGGTCTTAGCAAATGCAGCTCTTGAGGTCCACCTACCTCACTGCCTACTCTCAAAATGTAGGCATTACCGCTTAACAGCAAAAAACCAAATAAGCTGTTGAAAAACTCTGAATAAGATTGCAAAGGGTTCGGTCTGTTAAGTAAATCTATTAAAGGGTGGTTGTCTAAAACTACATCGCCAGATTTGACCATGTAATTTACTGCTCCTGCTCCCTTTGATATTTCATTTACGCAACGATATACAATTGCGTTTTTCATGTAACCTTCTTTGGCTAAATCTTGATACTTGTAGTTTGTTGCATTTCCAGATCCAACACCAAAGTAACCAACCATATTAGATGGGGTCTGCTTTTCTTCTGCTCTTGAAAAAAGTCTTTGAAAAATATTCTTCTGTGCCATTTAACTAATCCTCCAACTTGCGTTGCCTGTTGATTTGTTTAGTTCTGTCAAACCCCACACTAAGGCATCTAATCTATCAGGACTGCTTTGTCCTTCGCCTGTGTAGGTACACATCTGTGATTCAAGCTCATCAAATACACCGATATGATGAACCCTTTTTTGCTCGTATAAAGCAGATATTGGTTCTGCTCTTAGTATCTTTCCTCTCGTAGCATGAACTGACCTATAGGGTATCGTATTATCTATGCTTCTCAAAAGTCGTTCTACCAGATCTCCACCATTATTTACTTCCGCTACTATACGATCAGCATTCCAATCGTAATAAGCGTTGATAGCTATTCTAGCCCATTTGTCAGGGGTATATCTACCAGAAATATCTTCTAAGACATAATAGTCGCCAAGTGCGTCTCTACCTACAACGACTATGCCTGTCTCATCTGAGTCCTTTTTTGCGGTCACAGCAGGATCTATTGCCACTATTATCTTAGTCAATTCTTTTTCTGTATCTTTTTGCAATCTGCCATCTTCTATCATTTGTGGTGTCCACAATGCTCCGTCAAACTGTTCTATGACCTCTGCATATAATTCTTGCCTACCTAAGATTGTTCCTTCATATCTTTCTTGAAGCATTCTCAGTGCTGACTCAGCAAGATTGTTTTCGTTCTCAAATGTTGAACCTGTTGTCACAGTGCAATCGTCTCTTGATAAAAGTGATTTGATAATCTTTGTTGGTTTTGGTGTGGTTGTGATCACACACTTAGGATTTTCACCTAATCTAAGACCAAACATAAGCTGATCAAATGCTTCTGGATATCGCCATGCTGCTAATTCATCACACCAAGCTCTATGAAACTGAGGTCCTCTAAGTCTGTCAGGATCTATTGCTGCATAACCTGTGATTTTAGATCCATTAAACAATCTGATTTCTGATGTGCTAGAAGAATATCCTTTGAAGCCTTTCTCCTGTGAGTAACACTCTTTGGGAATGATAGATAGCAAACCAGAAGGTCCGTTGAAACAGACTCTTCTCAGATCTCCATGTGTCGGAGCTACAACCGCACAATTTGAATTAGGATTTCGTAAAGCATATAAAGCTATGTCCTGAGATCCTGTCCTAGTCTTACCCCAACCCCTACCTGCAAGAATCATCCAGATATTTTTATTGTCTGGATCTATTTGTTTGGGTCTAGCTGTCTTTAGCCAATCAGTGTACAGAGCTATCGTTTGCTTCTCTGCGTTGCTCTGCAACTGAGTCAAGCAATTCCATAGCTTCTCGGAAGGCATCTGCTTCTTGGATGTTTGCATTTATATTTAGGTTTTCTGTAGTTTCGCCTAAAGCAAGTTTGGCTATCTTTTGTGCGTTTAATGCTGCATTGGCTAATGCGTTTAGCTGTGACGGAATCATTCCTTTCTTACCATCTTCCATAACTTCGTCATTGGTTCTTAAAGATTTTGAAACTGTTTTCATTATAGACTTTGCTAAGAAGATTGATTCCTTGTCTATCTTTTTAGATTCTTCTGTCAGATCTTTTACTCTTTGCTTATCTAACTTTGCTCTTAAGGTCTCTTGAAATCTCTCTCTTTCTATTTTCCAATTTTCTTTTTGAGAAACTCGGTAAAGAGTAGATTGAGCAACTGAGAATTTTTTTACTAGATCTTCTACTTTGGGAAAGGTCCTGTTGCCTTCTTGATCTTGGTTTCCTTGCACAAACTCATTACGGATCTGTAATTTTAGATCTGTAGTCAGTCTTTGGGTTTGTGTTTTCTTATCCATTAATTCCTAAAATTTCTCACATAATACAAGAAAAACATAGAATGTTAAAAAAATACTTATGTCATTTTGGAATTAGATGTGCTATAATCTCCTTATAGTTATTTAAATTGAGCCGAAAGGCAGGAGATAAAATGATACACATAACTAAATTTTTAGACTCACTTGGATTGATAGTCCCCATGATTAACTTTTGCATGGTGGCTTTTCTATTTAATTACCTTTTAACTTTCTTTGGGGGTTGATATGAAAAATGATAAATGGTTCGTATGGCTACCTCAGTCGGGTCGTCACTTAGTTCAGGTCAGAAGCATTGGACATAAATGGGTTTACTATAAGAAACCCAATGCAAAATGTTTTAAAAGAATGAGTAGAGCTGTTTGGGATAAGCACTGTATTAGAACAGCAGAAGAAGAACAGTATCGCTTAGATATTTTGAATGCTTTCAAGAGGATGGGTTTTGATCCTCATAAACCTTGTCGTGTTGTTAAGTCTCATCCAGTAAAAAAGTATGGTTACGAAAACAAAACCTTTGAAGATAAGGAAACAGAGGTTTTGGCTGAATTAGAAAATAGCAAACAAAAAGCTAAGAAAATTCCTAGTGGGAATTTAGATCACTTAGCTAGAAAATTTAAATTTTAGGAGCATCAATGAAAACTAATCAAATTACTTATCGTATTACTATCCTTAGCAGGACTAATGAAAATGATCCTGATGAATGTATTTCTCTTCTTTCACGAATTGAAGATAATCAAAGGGAGGTAATAGATTTTGGGTGGCGACACACTTTTTTGAAAGTTGCCTTACAAACTATCTTTAATAAAGTGTGTTCTATTATTAGAGAAAATCATCTAGGTGAAAATGTCTTGATTGATATATTGGATTTATCAGACAAGATTGTTTATCAAGAATTTTTAAATGACTTGGAGTTGATGAGTTTAGAAAAGACCTTAGATTTTTATGAAAAGACTTGGGGAGAAGTAAACAATCAAAAACTCAGGAGAGCTTAGATGAATCATACTAAAAATAATGAACTACCCTCAAAGTTATTTGGGGGTTGGGAAATGAGAATGAATGGTTTACAGCAGTTAGGTTTATCTGCCAAAGAGTTTTTAAGGCTCTGCACTAAGACTGATAAGCTGACTCTCAAACCTTTATCCAAAGCACAAGCTAAACTCTGGCTAAACAAGAAGATCCAAAGTCAGTGTTGGTATTCTAAGAATGGTAAGTACAAAGTAGTCGTAGAGAAGATTACTCAAGGCGATGGATTTTGCCATGATGAGTTTTTTGAAGGCACTACTTGGCTTTCTATTAGAATAAACAATGGCGATGATTACTTATGCGATTGGCGAGAGTTTCAAGAGATCAAAAATGATTTATGCGGAGAAGAGTATTGTGGCATTGAGCTTTATCCGCCAGAGAGTCGCATGGTTGATACAGTCAATGTGTTTCACCTCTGGGTTTTTCCAGAGGGTAAGGACATTCCTCTTGGCTATATGTTCCGAGATGTATCGTTTGATCAAGAACCAAATCAAAGACAGAAATTAATTAGGAGTACAAAATGAGATTTTTTATAGAAGGCAATAGAACTAGAATCGTAACAACAGAAATCACAGAAACCTTTACAGGTTGTATTGATATCACCAAAAAAGAAGTCATGGCTATAACAGGTTGCCCTGCTGTTGAAGATGGCGACTCAACCGCATGGTATAACTATGTAGAAGAAGCAATCTTACAGGGAGCTAAAGTAGAAGAAGATTTAGAGAAAGATGTTGTTATGGAAAATAAATCAGAAGAATCAATCTACACAATCCTTGATGTGAGTTGGTTATGAACTTAGTGAATCTTAAATTAGGAGAAGCTCAATATTTTATTGAGCAGAATCACAGGCATAGCGAGCCTTTGAAGAGACATAAGTTTTCCATTGGAGTATGTAATGATGACTATAACGAGCTTTACGGAGTGCTTACTGTTGATGTGCCATCTGGCAGATGGAAAAACCCTCGTGACAAAATAGAGATCCGAAGAGTTTGCACTTTGCCTAATCAAAAGAATGTTGCTAGTTTTCTAATTGGTAAAGCGGTCACTGCCTGTTTTGCTATGGGTTATAAGGAGATCCTGACTTATACCAGACCTCACGAAAGCGGAAGCACTTTAAAAGCCTGTGGATTTAGTCTTAACCACGCTTCAAAAATCAAAGTAGTTGATGGAACAGAAGTAACAGGTTTACTCTGTTGGTATAAAAAAAGCAAAACACAGCAGACAAGCAGGAATACTTATAAGTATTTAGATCATCTTAAAGAATTTTTACAACAAAACTTGAAAGGAGATAAATATGACATTTCAAATGGCAGTCGGTAAATACGCAGGGCATTTATGGGATGAGTACGGATGTGGTATTGGTGGAGCTGACTATCCAGATCAAGAAGATAGTTACATAGATTCATTTGGTAACTATCACTTGATGGGTTCACATGGCATTGAGCTATGTGTGGTTTACAAAAGTGGCAAAGTTACCATTGGTTAGCTAATAGATTTTCTACTTGTTCCAATAGTTCCTGTTCTGTTCCGTAGGCTTTCTCAAACCTAGCTTTGTATGGGTGTCTGCTTATAGGCTCTTCAAAACCGCCATAACGGTGATGTGAGGGGCATAAAGGCAGTACCTTAAGGTGTGTGTCTTTTTTTGTTTTTCCGTACACATGGTGGATTTCAGAAGGAGATCCGTAAAACCCTTGATTCATACAAACTATACAACCTAGTTGCTGTACTTTACTCATATGTTCTTTTTCAGCTTTGTTTGGGTTTCTGCCTTTCATCCTTTATAGACTGTGTAACCCATAAAATTATATGATTGCCATACTTTAGTAAAATTTCCTAGATATCCTAATTCCATTTCTAATTCTTTTTCTGTTTTACAATACATTGATACACTTAATTGATTATCTTTGTCTAAAATTTGTTTGTCGGTAAAGTGCAATCTTTTTTCTTGTATGTGCATTCTATGAATTAAAGTTTGTAGTCTTGTATTATCTAAAAAAACTTTTTCAGATATTAGTAAAACAGTACCTTGCTCTATAAAATTTTTTAACAACTCTAAAACTCTTTGTCTTTTTGATTTTCCTAAAAACTGCAATGTGAACATACAAATCAAACATGAAACATTTTCTTTCAAATATTTTTTTAAAGATTCCTCTACATCTATTTGATAATAACAAAAGGATTGTCGTCTATTTTTAAAATTTACAGTATCGCAACCTACATATTTTGTATCTGGCATTTTGGTTAAATTGTGTAAAAATCTTCCTGTAGAACAACCTAAATCTAATACGATACTTTCTGGTTGTGCATATTCATATGTAATAGAACTGAATATATTGTCTAAAGTTAAAAAATTAGGTATTGATAATTTTATATGATTATCAAAATCATCTACATTACTAAAATCAAATTTTTCTTTAATACTTTTCATGCACTTTTTGTATTCTACTTCCTAACCATTCCATAACATTAACTGACATTGCCCTTCCACAAGCCTCATATCTTTTTGAGACAGGAGCATCCTCTTTAGGCTTATTTCTGTAAGGCACTTGCGTATAGTTATCAGGAAAACCTTGTAGCCTTTCAACCTCTATTGGTGTGAGCCTACGGATTACATTGTTTCTCATAATTACTGGTTGACGATTACCTCCTGTCATAGCATTTAAGGTCGGAGAAACTTCTTCCTTGTATACTCTAGCAACCTTATCAGGTGTATTTGTTTCAACAACAGTGTATCGGTCATGAGCTGTTAAAGACCAAGAAACACCATCATCATTCCAAGACTTGCCATTAGAACCTGTTTGGCTTTCCCTCATAATTACTAAGTCCGTTGCTGACTTATAATCCCTAGCTGCTAATGTACCTGCAACATTATCTTCAGTGTATTCGTCACTTCTTACTTGTCTAATTGTTGTTTTTGAAAGTTTTTCAAAACTATTTTTACTGTTTTCTCCAGACTTTCTGGCAATTTCTTCTGATTTTTTTCTGCGCGGCGTAGAATTGCTTGACATTGTTTCTCTGTCAAATAGTACCTCTGCTGCACTTCGCCAGTCTCCAAGACATCCGACAACGAAGATACGCCTGCGTCTTTGTGGCAATGCTCTTGGAAATCGTTGTGTTCTGACAAATTCAGTGTTAAGAACCCTGTAGGCGAACCCATACCTGAGTTCTGCCAAAGCTCCGAAGAAGGTTGCAAGATCTTTTCCTTTGTTAGATGACAAGATACCGGGCACATTTTCCCAGAGAATCCATTTAGGCTTAATTCTTTCAGCCAACTTAATAAACTCAAGTGCGAGGTTTCCTCTATCTTCTGCAAGCCCTTTGCGAAGTCCAGCGATACTGAAGGTTGCACAGGGGGTTCCTCCAACAAGGACATCTGGTTGTTCTGGTAAGTCTTGTCTTTTGATTTTTGTGAAGTCGCCATGATTTTTTACCTCTGGATAATGATAGTTTAAAACTGCTGACCTGAATGGGTCAATTTCTGATAGTCCTACACATTTAAAACCTAATGGATGCCAAGCAACACCTACTGACTCTATACCGCTGCATATAGATAAGTATTTCATCTAAGGATTTTCCCTTTTGTGTAGCTCTTTCAATAGCTTAGTCCTGTGTTTCTTTTTACCTTTTTCTAATGCTTCATGGATCTCAGCTATGCTTGCCTGTTTAAGATAGAAGTGTTTCAACCGCCATCTGTTTGTTGGTTTTCCATTTGCATCTTTAATTGATTCTTTTATTGATGGTTTTATTTTTGTTGGCATATCTTTCTCCAAATGCTTACATTAGTTGCCATATCTTTTCTGCTCCTCTCTTGCATTTACCATTTTAGTTCGCCATTCCTCAAAGCCTACTTTTACAGAATCTAATTTTACTTTGAGTCCACTCAACATACCTTTCTTTTTTGCTAATTCTAGCCTTGCTTCATGTAAGTTATCGTCATTTTCTGCATAGATTTCCTGTGAAGCCACAGACCGACATCCAGATGCAGTCGCTTCTAACATAAGCCTTGCTCTAAGCCTTTTGATATTAGCGTCAGCTTCAAATACTTCGTATTCTGCATTTTGCAAAGGCTCTGCAAAAGATCTTATCTTGTGCATCCAAAGTTCTTGTTGCTCATCAACCATTTTTTAAATCCAAGCCTTTCTTTTGCAAAAACACTTTACATAAATCAGTCAAATCCCCTCTTATTTCATCCGACCATTCCTCCCAACCATAAGAATAGCCATCTTTCATAATTTCTTTTGCACATAACTGAGATAATTTTTTGATCAAGGTATCTTCTACTATATCTACAAATTCTTTATCAGGTATTTTATTAAGTGTTTTCTGTACTAATTTTTTTGTCCTTTCCATTTTAGAATCCTAGTTCATCCTTTTTTTCTTCTGTTTCTTGGTTTTGTAAAAAGACTTTTAGATATTCTGTGCCTTTTTCAGATTCGTTGATGTAGCTGCCAAACTTATATTCAACTCCATCAAGGGTAATCTTTCCGCCAAGATCAGGTGTTTTAGGCGATCTTTTATCTTCTGGTAGGTTTCTATGCAAAAGACCAACGGATCTGACAAGCTCGTATTTAATATTTCCTGTTCTATCCTCGTATCGCAGAACACTTGCATATATTTCCTTGCGTTCTGGATCTCCTTTTTCATTTGCTACTTCATACACAACTTTTCCTTTGTATATGACTTTTACATTTGATTCAGACCATAAAAAGCCTGTGTTTGATTTGATTTCAAAATCACTCATTAGTTTCTCCTTGTTTATAAGATAATCGGTATCTATTACCCTTACTGAAAGGAATGCTTTTCCTTTCTATTGGATCTTTGACACTAGGTTCTATGTTGTATCTAATTCTGTATTCATCTTTCCTGATATTTCTAATAGCTGCGGAAATGGTAGGCTCTCCGTAGAACTTTTTGGTTTTTTCTTTGATAACCTTTTGGAGTTGCCAGAAAGTCCACCATTCGCCATTAGCTAAACAGATGAAAACATAGTCAGTTAAATTACTCGGTTTCATCTTGTGGTTTGTTAAAAAAGTCTATTAGTTTCTGAAACTTAGTATCTAGTTCGTCATTGTCTTTGTTTTTAAACTTCACTAACTTAACAGTCTCAAAATTTGCTTTAAATATTTCGTCTGCATTATCAGCTTTCTTGCCATCTTCGTTTATAAGAAAACCTCTTAACTTATCAAAGTATTGTTGTGGTTTGACAGCAGTAGCCATAATCGCTGACTTACCATCTTTAGGTAAGGCTAAGATTTCAAACTTTGGACTTTCTGCTTTGTTGTTAATAGCGTTATCAACTTCAAAAGCAGAAGCATATTCACCACCAATCAAACCTGCGGAAGCCAAAGCTCTACCTATTGCAGATGTTTCACAGTTCTCCAAAGCAGAAGTTTTATTCACAGGACCTGTTCCCCTGAATTCTTCTGCATGACCATGACCCAAGACACTCCATTCGCCATCTTTTTTGATTGATACAGTGGCTTTGATGCAAACTAGTTCTAGGTCTGCGTTGATTATTTCTGTTTCAATCTTGGCATCTTCGCCAAAGTGTTTTCTAAAAATTGATACTCTGGTGTTGACCATCGTATAAGGTTTGCCCTTAATGACTTGTTTGTCTTTATCAGGCACATTTGCTATTTCTTCAATAGCGTTAAGTAGTCTATTCATTTTAACTCCATATAGTTTTAGCAAACTCTTTCTCTTCCTTACTCCATAACCAAGTATCAAGATCAGGATAGACATAGTTTGCTATTTCATACTTATCATTTGACAAAGACAGAAGATTCATAATTGTGAGTCCCACTCTCTCTATCTCCTTAATTCGTTCCTCTACATCGTTTACAGGTTTTGTGACCACTTCTTTGTTTCTAGTGGTGACATAAATGTAATCCAACACAGGAGAACAATCTTCCGCTTTAGCATACAGAGCCATTTGCCTTGCATGAGCAGAAGATACTTCGTAAGGATATCGTGCTGTCGTTTTGATATCCCTAACTAAGTTCGGATAAAGCAGATCAATATAGCCGATTATTGGAATCGGAATACTGTCTAACTGTAATTCTATTTTCTTTTGGTAGGCTGTTGGTTGCCCTAAATCTTTGTAGAAATCTAAAGCTAATTTGGTGTAGATCCCTACTTGTTTTGCTTCTTTGATATGTTTATCCATATCAACTTTTTGGTCTGGATGTTTGTCTTTGAAACTTTTGTAGAGTTGATCATAAAGATCTTCTGCATATCTAACACATTCTGGAATAGTCAAATCTGTTTTGGTTTCGTATTCAAAATATTTACCTATGGCTTCATCGGTTGCTGTGCCTCGCCACATGGCAGGACCTCCTACAGTCTTATAATCAAATAAATACCGCATGACATACTTTGCAGGACTTTGAATAAATGTGTTGATACTACTTGCGGAGAGATGATCTATCTCAAAAATTTCGTAAGGATTGTTAGATTTCATTTTACTTTCTCATTTCAAAGGAGTACAGTTTACACCAAAAAGGGATAATCTCAAGCGTGACTTTAAAAGAATATTTACAAGAAAACAAATTATCGCAGCATAAATTTCTAGCTGACCTTAAGTCTTTGACAGGTGAAGAAATAAAACAAGCGACTCTTGCTAGATATGTTTTAGGTCAACGAATACCGAAAAAATCACAAATGCGTTTGATCTACAAGGCTACAGATGGATCTGTAAGCCCTAATGATTTCTATTTAGCTGATTAAGTTTCGTTGAAATTATTCCTGTAATTAGGAGTGATATGTCAATTGAATACTTGAATCACGCTTTGCGTACCAATGGTCTGACACCAACAAAAAAATTAATATTAGTAATCCTAGCGAACTATGCCGATCAAAATGGATCTTGCTTTCCGTCTTATAAGCACATTGCCAAGATGGTTGGTCTAAAAGATCAAAAAGGAATTATCAAAGTCATAAAAGAATTTGAGTCTCTTGGTTTGTTAAGAATTGAAAAAAGAAAACTAGATAATGGTAGCTACACATCTAACAAATATCATTTATTGATGGGTAGGGGTTCTGACACCACTAGGGTAGTGGTTCAGACACCAGATAATACTAAAGAAGATACTAAAGAAATATATGATCAAATCTTTGAGAAGTTCTGGAAAATTTATCCAAGAAAAGTTGCAAAGAAACAAGCTGCAAAAATATTCAAGAAGATCCAAGAAAAAGATCACAAGAATTTACTGAAAGGTGTAGTGCTTTTCGGTGAAGAAAAAAAGAACACTGATATTCAATATATTCCACACCCTTCTACTTGGTTGAACCAAGAAAGATGGATGGATTATTTAGATAAAGATAATAGTGTGCTTAAATTTGGTAAAAATAAATTGAACAAACTCGCAGGATAAATTATGAATGAAAATGAAAACTTAAAACCAGAAGAACACGGAATCAAATTAAAACGACATGATTTCGGAACACAGAAACTCAAATGCCCTAAATGCCAACCACCCCACTCAATGAAAGACAATCCACTCAGCTTGACTATAAATGAAGCAGGTTGTGTTTGGTATTGCCATCATTGCGATTGGAAAGGTAGTTATTATGAAAATAAGGTAGTGCATTTTAGTAAGCCCATGAGAAAATATGTACAACCAAAAAAACCAATACTAAACAAGAATGAGAAAATGTATAAGTATTTTGAGAACAGGGGTATATCAAAAACCACTGTGGATAAATTTAAGATCTTTGAAGAAGATGGTTGGTATGGCTTTCAGTATTTTGATGAGAACAGTATGCTTCAAAATATTAAGTACCGATCCGAAGATAAGAACTTTAGACAATCCGCAGGGGCGAAGCCTATTCTTTACAACTACGATGCTATACACAACCAAGAACAGATAATTTTTGTAGAAGGCGAAATGGATGTACTGTCCTGTGCCGAAGTTGGTTTCCATGCCACTTCTTTACCAAATGGGGCAGGTAAAGTTGCCAAGTTTGATAAAAAAGATTCTAGGTTCAATGCTTTAGCTAATTGTCCATTAGAAGCAAAGAAGGTAGTTCTGTTTACAGATAAAGACGAAGCAGGCGAAGCATTACACCAGGAACTACTGCACAGACTTGGTAAAGACATTTGTTGGTTTGTAAAAACTCCAGATGGTTGTAAAGACGCAAACGAAGTCTTACAGAAACTAGGTCCTGTCAAACTCAAGGAGATCCTAGACAACGCTGAACCTTATCCAATAGAAGGTTTATACACTGTCAACGATTATTACGGACAGATCCATGATTTATATGAAGGCAACTATGTCAAACCTGTTGAGGTTGGTATGGAAGGCTTAGACGAGATCTACAAAATTATGACAGGTACTTTTACTTGTATAACAGGCATTCCTAATCACGGAAAATCTGTTTTTCTTGATCAAATGCTTTTATCTTTGGCAGAAAAAGAGGATTGGTCTTTTGCAATTTTCAGTCCAGAACACTCCACAAGTATGCACATAAGAAGATTAGTACAAATGTATTCTAAGAAAAACTTTGATGATGGTTTTGATAATCGCATGACCAAAGCGGAGCTGAATGAAGCCATTGATTTTATCCATAAGCATTTCTATTTTATTGAAACCAGAGATAGCACTCCAACCATAGATAATATATTGGAAGTCGCTAAATCTTCTATCTATAAATATTCGGTCAATGGTTTAATTATAGATCCATATAACGAAGTAGATGCCAAGAGATCTGGAAACACTAGAGAGGATGAACACATTAGAGATTTCATTTCTTTGTGCAAAAGGTTCGCTAGAGTGTATCAAATTGTCTGTTGGGTGGTTGCACACCCCACTAAGCTGCCAAAAGCCTCAGACGGCTCGTATTTAGCTCCAAGTGCCTATGATATTAGCGGAGCTGCTCATTGGCACAACCAAGCAGACGCAGTTCTTACTGTTTACCGAGATTTTGATGAAAACACCACCAATGTAATAACTCGCAAGATAAGAGAGCAAGACCTTTATGGAAAGATAGGGGAAGCTAAATTTTCATACGATATGAAAGAAAAGGTTTTCAAGCCCTATAAAAAATTAGCTATAGGCGATTGGGACGAGATAGATATCTCACAATATAGTAAATAAAAAAAACTTTAAATATTTGTGAAATAAGTATTCCATTTTGGTATAAATGTGTATATAATCTAATTATTAATTAACACATTGGAGATAAAATGAAAATAAAAACATTCAAAGATTACAGCATGGTTACTGTAGATAGAAATGAAGTATCTTTAAAAGGTATCAGATATATATCTAAAGATTTTTATTGTGTAATCATAGAAGAAGATATGCCAAAAATGAAAGAGTTGTTAGGCGACAGACTTTTTAAATGGGCGTTAGATTGTGGTAAAACTATTGAAATAGCTGAAGATGAAGTTTGGAGTAAATAATGAATATGACTAACAATCACTTACAAGAAGCATGGGCTAGTTTGCCTAAGTCCTATTATTACATTTCTACAGGTAAGGGTAATGTTCTTTATACTCTTAGATACTTGGAATGGAAGATAAACTCTTATGGGGACTTTCCAACACCTTATCAAGCTACTTCTCATGTAGTAAATCTTTCTACGGATAAAGAAGAAGCTATTCAAAAAGCAAAGGATTATTGCAAAGAGTATGTGTACGAGTTGAAACTTGGATCTATCACCGATGATACTAATGAATGGGGTACTGCAGGTTCGGAATATTTTGACAAGGTAGCATGGGAAGCCAGACAAGAAGAAACTAGAATCCTAAATTCAGTTCGTGAAATCCAAGCTATCGCTTTTGCCGATATCAAAGATATTTTTTACGATAAAGTTCCTTCTACAGACGGAGAAAGAATCCTTTTTTCTGGTTATGTTTTAGGTACTAAATGGGTTGAAAACGATTTTGGTGGAACTGAAAAATGTCTTTTCCAAGACAACAGAGGTTTCAAAGTTTGGGGTAATTATGGTCAAAGAATGTCAGACGCTACAGAAGAAGATGGCTACTTACAGTTCATGGCTTTTTGTACCCCTAGCGATGACGATGAATACTTTGGTTTTATTAATAGACCAATACAAGCAAAAGGAAGGAGTAAATAATGAAATATTGGTCAGCTATCATAGGAAAATTAGACGCTAAATATAATATTACTTATGAGACACCTATAAAGGATTTGCCAGAAATTATGTCAGAAGAAGATTGGAAACTTTACAGTATGGCTCTAAAATACCCAAATGGGAGAATAGCTGAAAAAAGATTTGACAGAGAAGTAGGCTTGTATCATTTTGTTGAACCACAGGAGTAGAAAAATGGAAACTTTACTAGCATTTACAAGAGAACTCCATAACAGCGTTGATAAACAAACTTTAGATAGGTTAGTAGATGCCTATTTAGATCTTTACGAAATGCTGAAAGACTATGAAGGCAAAGAGAACATTCATTCATTGATTATGGATCTTCTGCACGAAGAGATCCAGTTCAGAAGGGATGAAGAATTACAAGGGAGGTTAGGAGTATGACTCAATACAGAGATTTAGTTCAACGAAGGAAGGAGGAGATCCAGAAAGAAAGAGATGGCGAAGAAATATACCAATTACTATGGGATAGCAATGGCTCTCACACTTATTACATGAATGGCAAAATAGTTTCTGAGAAAAATGGTAAAACAACTATTACTTATCAGAAATCTAGGTTAGAATTTAATTAGGATAAAAATTTCCAATAAGTGTATAATTTCACTGAAAAATAATAAATTTTTTTCATATTTATCCTGATTTTAGGGCGGTAGCAATACCGCCCTTTTTCATTTTGTTTCGCTTTGATATTTGATGTTTAGACCTGCCAATGTGCATAGCCTGTTCTTTTCGTCTAAACCTTTTTGGGTAATTTTGAACTGCCCTTCTTTTTCTTGCACATAGTTATCTTTCAAAACATCTTCCAGATCATCTTCGGTCAGTTCCTCTGCGAACATAACCGAAAGTAATGCTCCTAATCTTCTATTTTGTGTCTTACTTAGAGCCACTCTTTATCTATTTCTTTACTAGCATCTGATGTTTTCAGATCTCCATAAAGATTTAAAATGTCATTCCACTCCTGATTGTTTTTATATTGTTTTTCTTTTAAATAAAAATTCAAAGCCTTTTTTATCAAAATATGTTCTGATTCGCTTAAGTAAAACAGTCCTTCTTCAAATTTCTTATCGGTTTCATCTAACGGAAAAAACATATATACCTCTTTTAAACCTTAAACCAATCCTTGCCTTCAAATAATAGAGCCTCTGCTTCTCTTCTTCGTACTAAGCCTTGCAGAACTTCTCCACCTGCTTTGTTCCATCGTTTCATTTCAGATGGCACATCTTCGTATCTTGCCTGATTCAAAACAGTCAACATAGTTGAGTTTTTTAGGTTTGTAGGTCCTAAGTTATAAGTCCAAGCTACCAAAGCATCAAACTGACATTGTGATAGACCGACTTCTACTAAAGTCTCTACATATTGTTCATATTCTTCTAATTCTGTATCAAGCATGGCTTCTGCTTCTTCCTGTGTTATTTTTAAGCCTTTTGACACACCTTTTGTATGTCCGTAGCCAATCGTCCAGACTCCTACGCTATCTTGATAGGATTCTAGCTCACAGCCTTCAAATTTTTTTATAAGGGCAATACCCTCTTTAGAGATCTTCATATTATTCTCCCCATGTTCCGTCCTCTCGGACTTTTGCTTTTTTTGTTCCACCCCAATATTCAACTGCGTGTCCTTCTTTTTTGAGAAGTTCGCAAATATCTTTTCCCTCTTCTGTGTGAGGGATTCCCAAAATCCGTCCATATTTTCCACTTCCTAATGATAATAATTGTAATTTATCTCCGCATAACTCTATCAATCTGTCTTTTGCTTTTAGACCAAGAGCCTTTTCTGCGAGATTCCTTGTTCTACTTTCTGGTGTGTCTATGCCTGCTAGTCTTACTCTCTGCTTTGATAAGACAACTTCAAAACCTAAATCTATGTCCACATCTATCGTGTCGCCATCAATGACTTTGACTAAACGACAATTGTAATAATATGGTTTATTGCTCATTCTTATCTCCGCTTGTTACCATTCTGTAATAGACAACAACCTCCTTTAGTTCCCTGATATATCTTTTCAGTTCCTGCATATTGTAAGCCATCAGCTCGTAATCTGGTATAGACATTGCCACGAATACGACTCTACCTTCTTCACGATTTACTGTTTCTATGAAGCTATCTAAGTTTTTCTCTGAAACGACATACCAAAAGGGATCTTTCAAATCTATACCTCTTGGCAAGATAGGTTGTGCGATTTGCCTTTCTACAGGCTTAGAAATCACATCTACTGATTTAGGAATCAGACTGCAACTGTAAGCCATCGTCAAGACTGTCAATGTTACGACTATCTTGCTCAATGCTGTCAAATACTTCTTTTGTGGCATCGTTTACTCGGTTTTGAATTAATCCTGGTTTAGCTGCTGCTAGTTTACTCAGATTATGTCTTTTAAAGATATCTAGGTATCTATTCATTTCAGCTTCTATTTCTTGGTTTTTTGCTTGTAGATCCAATAGACCTGCGGTCTGCATTTTAAAATCAGATTGTAAGGTTTCTATTGCTGCTATTTGTTCTTGATTGCGAAGTTCATACGCTTGATTCAAGGAGCTGAGTCGCTGATTCTGCCAATAAAGAATACCCATGATAGATATCAGGACTAAGATAATGCCAAGAAAAATCTTGCTCATGGCTTATCATTCTAGCCACTTCCTTGTCTTATGACAATCGTAGAAGCACTTCCACCATTGACCTTAACCTGATTGGCTACCCCATCTTGTTCTAAAATAACAGTATAAGAATTGTTGCCATCAATAGTAATGTTGGCATTTGAACTAACTTCTCTTTTCATGCTTATGGATTGACCAGACACAACTGTTGTTATTTGAGTGCTGCTATCTTGTCCTACTGTTGTGCCTTTTATGTCTATTGCTGTAGCAACTTGTCTTATTTCATCTTCCTCTTCTATGGCATCTAATTCGTTGATAATATCCAACAAATCCTCAAGGAAATTTACATTCAAAGCATCATAATCTAGCTCAGTAAATTCTAGTTCTTCTCCCTCAAGCTCATCTTCTGCTAATGCGTCATATTCAAGTTCGTCAAAATCTAATATGTCGCTTTGGCGAGAGTCAATAGCTTCCTCTTCGCTTTTTTTGCTTTTTGGTGGGGAAACAATCAACATATTATCAATGAAGTCTAATGATAAATCTAAAATCACAGGCTCAGATGGTGGGCTTTCAAATGTTGTTGTAGTGGTAGCCTGATATGGTTTATTTAGAATTACCTCTCCCAATGCTGTTGTGACCACTATTTCTCCTGATGATGTTCCGTCAGGGTTTGGTAAAAGAATAAATAAACTCTCTCCTGTGTCTGCCTCTACTGTAACTGTGAAATCTGTACCCCTGATTCCGACAGTTGCACTATTTGTTCTGAGAACCATATTTTTTTTGGGAACCGAACCTAATAAACCTGTTGTGAATCTAGCTGTGCCTTTTACAAAATTGAGTGCTAGTTTTGAATTGTCAGGGTTAGGGTCAAAAACAAACTCATCAATAATGACCTCTGAGTGTTCTGTAATCTTGATAGTAGTATCATCAACGAATCTGATACCCATGCGACCTGATTCTGTCTGAGCTTTGTCGTATGACTGTATGCCAAAGTCAGGTATGACTTCGTAAGCCTTATCTCGTTCTACCTGTGCGTTTCCTGAAACTTCTTCTACAGAACCTATATCAGCAGCTTGTGCTTGTACCTTGATCGTTTTGAACGACACAAACAGTACCATTATTACCGCTAGAAATAACTCTGAGCCAATCGTTGTCCAATGTGCTTGCTTGTGTAACATTTAAAGTTCTTGAGTTGCCTGTGTGATCTAAATAAAAATAACCACCCTGATATCCATCACCATTGTAATTGATGGTATTTGAATCCCCATCTATATCCATGTAATTGGTTGCTAGATCAACATCTATGTCGGCATCTACTGTATTACTATCACCTTGAATTATCCAATCTAAGTCAAGCGTAGAAGCCATAGCAGTTGTGCCTTGATCAATGGACATATCGTTTGAGTTACCTGTTACATCTACATTAAGGTTAGAAGAATCAGCTCCGTAAGTATTTGTCGGATCTACTTGAATATCAAAAATATTGCTGTTGCCATCAAACTCAAAAAAGCCTGTAAAAGTATCTGATGTAATATCCCCTTTGAATAAGTTGCTATCACCTATTTGATTGATATCAAGCGTCATGGTTGCTCCGTCCAAATCTAAAGGAGTCATAGAACCTGCTGTAGCATTCTGTCCACCAATAAGGTTGCCTGAACCTAATTGCTCAACATCTAAATTAAGAGTTGCTCCTACTTGATCTATAGAAACTTCATTATCAGCCCCGTAAGCTAGAGCAGTCATCATCAATACACTTAGGTATCTCAATATCATCGTACCTCCAAAGGTTTTGCTCAATACCCTTCTCTATGATTTTGAGAACCGCAAATTCAATAGCGGATTGCAATGCAATAGTTACAGATTCATTTTCCACATTTCCATTCTCTATTTCAACTAATTCTGTGTCATCTTTGACAAATCTGAACACATCTCCTGACTGTCCATGACTCAATATGGTTTTTGTAGTTGTTACTTCTAATAATATGCGTCCAGAAAGCACAGAAACGAGCCTCAAGCTCAATGTCACTGTGTCTTGCCTATATTGCCTACTTATACCAATACCGAGCAATCTAGCCCCATTACCGCCTGATCTGACATTTGACTCATAGCCTACGATAGCCCCCTCAAAGAGCATTCCTGCAAATAATAATGGCTTTAGTTTCTGCTCATCTTTGAAATCCTGTCTGGAACTTCTGATTATCTGTCTTTCTTTTGTAAGGTTGTCTAAACCAACTCTTTCAACGACTGTAAAGAATTCACCTCCTGCTGCGTCTTTTAAGGCTTTGATCAGAAGATTGGCAGGGGCTTGAGTTACCGCAGTAGAAAAGGACGCATAGGTACTGTTAGATCTTCGTTGCCCTGTCATATCAAGAAAGGCACTTGGATAAACTGCTACCACTAATTTTTCTTTAGGTGGCGACAAGTATTCAAGTTCGTAATTTATAACATCATGTAAATGCGGATATTTTGATATACGAAAGTTATCTAGTTTGTTTTTAGGTAATGCTCCGCAGCTAGAAAGTGAAACTATTGATAGGGAAAGTAATGACAGTAACATGACCTTCCTCATCTGTAATAGTAAGCGTAATCGTTTCATCATCTGACTCATATTCTATGGTGTTACCTTCTAACTCAATAGAACCCTCTTTTGAGGCAGTTTCTCCGAAAAGATTTTCTACAAGTTGCCTTGATAGTTGTGCATACACTCTGCTTTCTAAGTTACGAATGAACCTAGACAAAGTGGTGTTGTTTTCTTCCCTTTCTAATTCTTCCGCTAATGCTTTGATTTCTTCTAATAATGTTTTCTTCCTTGTGTGTTCTTGATTTTCAATGGTCAGATAATGTTGCGATGTATTAAATCCAGAGAAACTAGGTGACTTAAATTTAAAAACCATCTCGTCTGTAAAAACAAAGTTTGAGAACAATAACAAAAATATGACAAGTAAAACAAAAAATATAATTGTGTTTAGCTGTCTTTTTTTATATTCCCACCAATCTCTCATTAGTCTTTCCTCTGGTCGTCTCTATCTGCTTTCGCTATTTTATCTTTCTGTACCAATTGAGGTACTCCCAACATGGTTTTCAATAAAGTATCTTGCCTGATTATCTCATTATCTACACTTCTGACTCTATCAATCAGGGCAACTAATATACCTTGCTGTGCATCTAGTTTAGTTTGTAATCTATCTTCCATAGCTTTAAGTTGTTCATTGACCTTATCATCAACCACATCTATTTTAGACTCCATGCCATCTATTATTCTATTGATAAGTTTCCAAACAAATATTCCCAGACCTAAAGCAGCAGCAACAGGGAAACCTAGTTCTGTTATAAGTCTTACTATGTCGTCCATTATGTTGGTTTAGTAGGAAAGACAATATCTTCAATAGAGTTTTCTTTCGTATATGTATTTGTTAAATCTCTAAGTTGTTGTCGGTAGGTAGCCCATTCAGCTTTTTTTGAATCAGATAAAGGCGAGTCAGCAGCTTGTGTCCAATCACATTCTTCAAGCATTAAATTCCTTTTGTTTCTTAGCCATGCCATTGTTTCTGGCATTTCAAAAGTTTCGTCTGTAACAGAAGTGTATAAACTCATGCTGATAACCCTATAACATGAAGCGATACATTACCAAGACCTTTTTGACTTGATGCATTATTTTGAATGTTATTTTGTCCACCATGAACCCTTAGATGCACTGTTGAGTTTGAAGATAAAGTAACTTTAAGAACTCTCGTAATCGTTGGACCTAAAACCTTTGCGTCAGCTCCTGCCTCTTGAACAAGACCTGAATGTGCAAAAGGGGTACTTGCAGCATCAGATGAATTAGATGCACTCAATACCATTATTACATCTGCTGTACTATCAAATGTACCTACTACTCCACAGGTAGCAATGACCATATAATCTTTACTATTACCGCCTTGATGAACAGGAGTTGAGAATGATTGATTTATGATAGCGTCAAGAGTGAAAGTGCTACCACTTACTAATGCTTTATGTGGTTGACTTGTTAAAGTTGAAAAAAAGAATAAAAGACTGAAATTAAATTCAGTTGTGTTATTAGCTGTGGCTGTTGCTCCTACACTTCCACCTAATGAGCCACTTGCTGCATGGCTTCCTATTTGTATGTCATTGTCTAAAATGTCGTTATCAACTGCATCATCCGTAAGCTGACCTGTATCAACTTTAGCAAAGGTCGCACTACCTACTGAAAGAAAAGGAGATGAATGTGTGCCTCCATGATTGATTGCTCTAAGCCAAAAATGAAAAGTTGTTCCTGCAGTTAAACCATCTTGTGTGCCGAAATCAGCTTTACTGATTTTTCCAGGCTCCCCAAAAACAGTCTGAACTAAATCTGTGTCGTCAGTAGGTGTTGTACTATTAGTTTTTCTGTATATCTTAACTGCCCTTAGATCGCTGTTAGATGGATTAGTCCATTGTACTCTTAGTCCTAATACACCATTTGAATTTACAGAAGCACTAGAAGGACTGTTTGGAGCAGCAGTTGGTTGCGTTATTGTTATATTACTAAAGTCTGTTGCACTTGAATAAACATTGTCAAAAGTAAAATGTCTTACCCTCACATTATAAGTTTGACCTACAGTTACATTTGGAATGACTGCTATTGTCTGACCTTTACCTGATATCTGAGATGTGTAGGTTGAATCTGAATCCAATTTATACTGAACTTCTGTGCCTTGTATAGCTTCATTTGAGGCATTTGACCAAACAACTTTTATGTTTACTTTAGTAGTTGTGCCATCAATAGTTGCTGTTTGACTTATAGATCCTGCTGTTGGAGCTGTCACAGTCAAAGCCCCTGATGTTAAATCACTTCCCTCTGCCTGTATGGTTGAATATTCATTGGTAGCAAAATCATAAACGCTTGTGCTGATTTCTTTAAGATCTAATTGACAAGCAATAAAAGGGTTGTCATCGCCTTCTAAAACCATGTTGACAGCCATCACTTCAAATAACTTATTGCTGAAAGATAATCTTTCATTAGTGACTTGCACATAATCTGCAGGTTGTAACTGTAGAAATTTAAGTGTAGTTGTAACTCTAATCGTTGTTGTTTCTCTTTGATGTAATAAGGCAATTTTCCCAAGTCTTTGTGCCATTGTGTTTGATGTAGTGAAAGGTAATCTGACTTCCATAGTTTTGACAAAATTAGCTGAAGTTTCACCACTTGGAGTATCGGCAGATAACAAAGTTGAGTTTTGTAGTATCGGTGTATCTGTAGGGATAAATTTTTGGTTTTCGTCAGAAAACATTGTTTTGACAGTGTTGTATAGATCTCCTTGCATACTTTTTGTAGTGACTGCAATTGGTGAGAGGCAATCGTCATCTGTGATGGTCAAACTAGCGGTCTGGTTTGCTCCTGCAAAAGCATTAAACTTTCCATTGGAATAAGTCATAGTTCCTGCCATAGAACTTGTTATGCCTGCTATTATATCTTCTCTAGTTGCAGCAAAATTTGTGAATCCATTACATTCATATCTTTGCTCTGTCGTACTTCCATCTGCAAGGGTCACAGATTGCTCACAAGTATTGGCTGCTGAAGCAAAACCACCTGCATTTGTAGTGTCGTTTATTTCACTTGAGGTAACACCAACACCATAACTTGTATCTGTTAGGATATCTCTTAAAACTAATGCAGGATTATTACCAATAACTTTACCTGTGCTATCGGTGAAAGCTGTTTGAGAAGTTCTAGGATCAAATAATTTTTTACCTTTTACTTCAAAGCTAATATTAGGAACATTCGGTAATTTTTCAGAGTCATATACCATTTGCATGTAAACATAAGGACAATTTTTAAAGATGTGGGTGTTTGGCACTGAGGTCGTATTTAGTTGTGCCTGTGCAAAGCCATCAACTGCTGTTTGTGTTCCATCGTGAAAAGTAAATCGTATCAATGCCCCAGATCCTAAATTATTTGGGTTATCCGAGTTTTCAAAGAAATTAGCTGTAACAGTATGAACAGTTTCACCATTTATAGATGATGATGAAGTTTCAGATCCTAAAGCTAAAGCCTTATCGTTAATAAATACTTTTTGTAAACTATCTATAGGATGACCTGCTAATACAGTGAAAATGTGTAAGACGGAGTTATCTGTTCCAGATGTTTCTATCTGAGTAAAAGTACCGCCAACCCTGCATTGACCATAAACAATCTGTCTTGGGGCAGTAGGGTTTTTTGTACTAACTTTAGTTCCAAAGTTGTCGCCTAATCCAGAAGGAAGTTTTTTGGCGGTCATCATGGATATGCCTGTAGAAACAAAAGCCATAGTTGCGGCAAAGGCTATAGCTGCCCCTGCTGAACCCTGTGTTAGACCAAATATTGCAGGAGCTGCTAAACCTCCTGCTCCGCCTGTAGCAACTGTTATTATGCCTACTATTGCTGCTGCTAATATAGCTGATTTTGCTGCTTTAGCCATCTATTCTCCACACCTTCTTAGCTACATGATTATCTCTATAGGCGTAACCATAATCTGTAATACACACAATAAGATTGCCTGTGCAAACACCCATCAATTCTTCAAAGTTATTTTCACTATCCTCTAAAAGAACAATATCTCCTGCAGTAATAAATGCTTTGTCTAAAGTAGAAAGACCTGCTTTTTTAAGATACTTACTAGCAACCTTGTTTAATGTTTTTCCATTCTCTTTGATAAACATAAGAGCTTCTTTTTTATTAGACCAACTTTTTTTTAGTATCTTCTCGCCTGTCATAGCTTCTATTGCGTCAATGACTAATATGCAACAATCCCATTTTCCCCATTTGAATACATGATCTTGTTTTCCTTCCAAAAAATTAAATAAAAGCATTTCCCACTGTGGTAATTTTTTAATCATCTTCTGTCAAATTCTCTTGGGTCTCCTGCGGCAGGTCCACCTCCTGAGTTGCCTCCTCCGCCACCAAGATTGCCGCTTGTAGAAGTTGTTCTGCCCCAAAGTATTTCTTGATCTGCTAATTTGAGAACTCTATTAAAAGCGGTATCAGTCGTTCCTCCTGCAACGAACTTTTGTGATTCTTTGTTGTATCGCAGCATTGATGCTTTTTCTAAGTCAATAAGACGATTCTCTGCATTTACTGTGACAGTAGAACCTGTTGTATCGTCAGAAATGTTCATAGATGTCATTCTTCCTGTAAAAGCATTCATTACTCCTTTTACTTCGTTAGTACCACCATCTAAAAAACCTAAATGCACGATTAGCTTTCTGTTTTGAAAATTTTCAGTAAGGGCATAACTTAGAACTGTTTCGTCCATACCTGAAAGAGAAACAGTAATACCATTTGTTTTCATCTCTTTGGTTTCTTCAAAGCCACTGACTGCCAACAAAGTACCTGCCCCTGTGTAAGTTTCGCTATCTATCGTAATATCGTCTATACCAGACCAAACCAATATGTTTCCTGAATCAAAGAATCCTTTAACTGCAATGAAAGGAAAAACATTTTCTTCTGATAAAGCATTGACTATAGATGAATCAAGACCTTGTCTTGTAGCCATTTAGATTTTCTCCTGACAACTAAAGGAGATCCGATATATTGAGTTCCTATCAGCAGACCAACTTATTTGATTGTCAATTAATCTGAAAAGACCTTTTGGTGAACTGAATTTTACTAGGTTGTTATCTGCTAAAGCTGATCGTAATTTAGGCTCTACCCCAACTGCAAACTTATTAGCTCCTCCACCTACTGCTGTTTCTGTTGCTGCCTCAGTTACCAAAAGAAGTTGCACAGGTTGACTTGTTGTACTTGTACCGCCTAGAACACCTAAATAATCTCCAACTGCAATAGTCCCTGCAGCAGAGTTACTTGTGGCTAGAAGCGATAAGCCTTGTGAACCTTTTATGTTTTGTTGAACTTTACAACCAGAAGTTCCTGTTTCGCCTGTAAGCGTAGAATCTACTACTACGACTGTATTACTTGTTACTGTCGTTATTTTATGTGTTCCATTGTTTGCTTCGTTATTTGCTCCTGTCACAACTATGTAGTCGCCTACTATTGCATTGGCAAATGTTGAAGCTCCTGCAGTTATCGTGCTACCAGAAAAGGTCAAAGCGACATTGGTGTTAGATATTCTAGCGTTTGCTTTCAAATCATCAGCATCGTATGTACCTGTGTTAGTCAAAGCGTCTGGATCTGCAAATTTAAAAACATTTCCTGTGCCTTTAAGTCTTGAAAGAAATGACTGCCAATTTACAGCAGTAGATCTATTCATAGGTGGCAAAGTTACATCTGCTGTCCAAAAGACATTATCAAATTCTTGTGTTTTTTGTTGTCCTGTAAAGGGACTAATAGTTTGTCCTATTGTTCTTACTAAAGTGAACTCACTTGCTAAAAAATTAGGTGTTGTAGGCATAGTTAGTTCTTTGCTCATCGCATACCTCTTCTAAATGAACCACCCCTCATGTTTGCTTCTAAGACAGCAGCTTTAGATACATCTGCTATTTGTGGCAACATCTTTGTTATCTCTGCTTTTACTGTTGGCACTACTCCTGTGCTAAAGCTGATGTTTTGCACAACAGAAATACCGCCTCCGCCTAAAGCAGATTTAGTGTCAGCATTATTCATTATGTTACCTGCGGAGTGCGGAACAAAAAGCTCTGGACCTCTTTCTCCTACTAGCATAGGTCTGCCATGACTTGCTCTTCCTCCACCTGCAGATCCGTTTCCTCCTCCATCTGTAGTTCCTAAACCAGGAAATATCCCTTTTAATATTGGCTCAACTACTTGCAACCTAATAAATGTAGCAATAATTTCTGAAACTATAGATTTAGAAAAATCGGAAAAGGATTTTAAAACATTCTCTCCCTCTAACAAAGCGTTTGCAAAGTCTCTTGAAAGGTTTTGTCCTGCTTCAATAATTACTTGATCTAATTCACCAAAACTATCTTTTAAATCTTCTACACCCTCTGATGCTGTTTCAGCATTAGGATGCATAGCAGCAAGTTCTGCTGTTACATCTGCCAATGCTAAAGTTACCTCAACTATTTCTTCGGCAGCAGACCCTTGAGTTTTCATACCTGAACCAAATCTAAGTAAAAAACCTTTAATAGGATTTGCTCTATCATCAAATAATTTAGGTTGGGTTTTTTGAAGCTCCTCTAATCTATCCTGAAGAATTTTGCGTGATTGAACTGGATCTGTTGTTCCTGTGATTTCAGATGCCGACCTCATGTTTGTCAAAGTTCTAACGACCCTAGCTGACGCAGATGCAAGACTATTCATACCATCGGCTAAATCTTTTAATAAATCTCCTAATACACCTTCAAATAAAGCGTTTTGTAAATCCTTGAAGGCTATTGTCATGTTGGAAGTCTTAGTGGATAAGTTATCCATTTTTTCTGCCATAGCCCCACCAAACCTTTGTTCCATACCTGTTATTAACTTATCAACCATGTCAGCAGCTCCTTCTGCTGTCTGACCAAACCTAGATAACTCAAGTCTGTTGACACCTAATGCCTCTGTAAGAATTTTCGTTGCAGGAATACCTCTATCATCAAGTTGGTTTATTTCTTCTAAACCTAATCCACCAGCAGCAGACCTAGAAACAAGTCTTATCATTGCTTCAAATGCCCCTAACTGATCTACAGATGTTGATGCTGTATCAGCAAAAGTTTGTAGCATATCCATATTAGGTTCTATGCCTGCTCCTTTAAGCTGAATAAATGCTTTTGAAACGCTTTCAATTTGAAATGGTGTCGTTTGAGCAAACTGTAAAATTCTATTAAAAGCTCCCTGACCTGCATTAACTGAACCGAACACAGTATTAAGTGAATCTCTTAAATCTTCAAAATCAGAACCAACTTGTGCAATTCCTCTAACAGCAGATATTCCACCTAAACCTGCTGCTACTCCACCAAGTAAAGGAATTAAAGTTCTAACAGAGCCAATCATAGGAACAAATGCTCCTCTACCCTTTTGTGAGGTTCTTCCCAGAGTTCCTTCAATGTTACGCAGTTTGGCATTCAGATCTTTGGTATCTGCTTTTATCTCTACAATTAATTCGTCAACTGTTTTAGCCATTAGTCAGGATATAACTCCATAAGTTCTTCCAATTCATTTTTGGACATGGGTTGTTCGGATTCGGTTGTGTGAAATTCTTTGAAGCCTCTGATTGCAGCATACATTTCAATAGGCGATAGATCCCAAAAATCTTTAGGTCGCATTGCCATAGTGCCAAGACAGATTTGCATGAACCTTGACCAACTGATAGCTTCATCAGTTATGCTACTTGCTGAGACTTTCCCTCTTCTTCTCCGTCTGGATCGCTTAAGGTTTGAGCCAGAAGTTTTGCTACTTCTGTACTAGCAGCGACTATGCCTATGTCACTGATTATCTTACCGACTTTTTTATCATCAAAATCATTACCGCCACCTCTGAGTGCAGCTTTTAGAACTACGATAAGTTCTCTAAGCCTTACATCAGCTTGTGCAATACGGGAAGCGAGTTTGAGAATACCAGAGTCTAGTTCATCTTCTATGCGAACTAGAGCATCAATATTTAGCCGAGCCTTATAGGTTTCTGAACCTAGAGTGATTTCTATTTCACCCCTTAGTGGATTCGTCATTTGACTTTACTCCTGAACTTCCCTTTGGAAGCTCTAATGTTAAATAAATAAGATCGTCTCTTTCATCTACAGTTGACTCTAAAACTTTATAAGTTTTGCCATCAACCTCAACTTCGGAAACATCTTTACCTAATTTATTTGGGGCAGAAAGAACACCATCATCAAGACTAGCTTGTATAGTGTCCTTGCCCTTTTTAATTTCTACAGTCTTAAACATATTACGCTGCTGAGAATGTTACTGCCCCACTAGATTCTAGCGTGACAGAGTAAGTAGCTTCCCCATTGTATTCCCCTGCAAACTCTAAAGAAGTTACTTGAAAACTTCCTGTGTAAGTTCCCAAATCAGGAATAACAAAATCGTAAGTATTAAAAACAGATTCCCCAACGGAAGTTCTTAATTGTTGCTCAGATGTGCTGTCCGTGAAAACACCAGAGCCACTGATAGTCAATGATTGTATTCCACCTTGAGCTAAAAGAGTTCTTTTGTTGGAAGAATCCTTGTTGGTTATATCAACCATTTCGTCATTCAAAGTAATAGAAGAAGATCTTAAGCCACCTACTGTAACTTTAGATCCACTCACTGTTGCTTTGATGAGAACTGCTGAACCTTTCTGTGCTGCCATAATTTATCTCCTATTATGAAGTTCCTAAAATTATTGCACGGAATCGCATGACACCATGTCTGGTAATCCCATCTGGGTCTTTTAGTATATCACTAAATTCAAACCTTAAATTAACAAGATTGAATCCTGTAACACTTAGACTACTATTGTGAAGTAGAGTGTGAATTCTGTCCATAATATTTTTTGTTTCCTTTGCCCCTGCGTATTGTGACCATACATGAATGGTCATTGTGAACTCACCACCATCAAGATCTTTGGTGTCGTATTCAATAGCTGTATCGTCTGCTATCTCTACAAAAGGATAAGAAGCTGTCTCTACTACTTCATCAAAAACACCTGCCCCAAGCGTTGTCGTAAGGTTACTGTCGTTGTTTAAAGTTGAATAAATAACTGTTTGTAGGGCAAATTGTCCTATGCTCATTTAACGTACTTACCCTCCCTAAATATTCTTTGTATTTTTCTTTTATTTTTTTCTAAGGCAGGTTGCATAAAAGGTCTTGCTTTCATATTAGTTGTACCAAATTCAAGATGTACTGAATAGGGAGCTGATGAAACTATCTGCCCTATAACCTTTTTGCCTTGAGTTTTTACTTGTGTAGAAACATTGGAAACTAAAAATCCTGTATCGGTTGCAGGCGGTTGACCAGGAGCAGATGCGGTATGGGTTCTTCTAGGATTATAAAGTTCATAAGTTTCTCCAGACTTAGCCCCCCTTTGTATGCTTTCTACGACATGGTTTCTGACAATATCCACAGATCTATTCATCTTCCTCTTTGTTTCAAATAAGGCATCTTTAGTAAATCTTTTTTTTAGACTTTTGTTAAAAGCAGTCAGATTCTTTATATCAAACTTGATTTTCAATTGGCTACTCCCTCTTCGCAAATCAACATTAAATATCTGTCTCTTTCGTCTATGTTTTTGATTCCTCTTATGTTGAAGTTACGAGATCCATACTGAATGCGGTAATTTGTGCCTATATCACTGCGAAAACGAATCGTGATGTGATGAGTTTGGGTTTCTTGGACTTTACCCTGTCTGACCCCTTCTTTGTTGCTCACAGGCTTAATATTAGCCCAGAGCAAAGCAAGGGTTGTGAAGGTTTTTGCAGCCCCACCCCCTGTATCTGTCGTATGTGAGGGCGATTGTAACTTGACTTGATGTCGCATCATGCCAATGCTCATCTTAACCTACCGATAGGAGAGTATTTGAATACAAACCCTTCATTACTACATAAGGGGCATAAAGTTTTTGCATTGATGGTGGATAAGCTTGAGCCGAATACATATCGCCCCTGTGTTCATATAAGTGTGCTATGTGTTGCAACATTCCCAACCTTATTGGCTCTGGAATAGCATAAGGAGAGGTATATCCTGAGACATACACAATCTTGATGGCATTTGCTACTCGTAAAGCAGTCGGGAATGTTTCTCCGTTCCTTAAGACAACTCTTGATGGTTCTCTTACGTTGTCTAAGAAGTACCTTGTACTTGCAAAAGTTGTTTCTGTGTCCTCATCATTAAAGGTACTTATAGATGAAACTGAAACCACTGGTGGTCTTGCTAGTGTTATGTAATTCTTGTAATAGGTAAGGTAAGGACCTGTCCTAAATCCTTCAAACAATGGATCTTCCATTTCATCGTAACCATCTATGAACTGAGTAATAGTTTGTGTCATCAATGATCTGCCTAAGTGTTCTTCGGCAAACCTTCTTGCAGTTTCTATGTAAGGTCTAATTATTCTTTCGTCTGTGCTGTCCTCTACACGCAGGTAATCTTTTACCTCTTGTAGCGTAAGTGGCTCTTGTGTGGGTTCAGTGCTTATTTGTAATCCTGCCATTAGAGTAACCTCTCAAGTATGGTTGCTCCGACTAACAAACCATACAGACCAATGATCATACCCTCTACACGAGCAAACCTAGCTGCTCCTGAGTCTAATCTTTTCTCAATGTTCCTGTATCTTTCAGCACACACCAATTGATGTGCATTCAGATCATTTTGAACTTGATTTGCTGTCGGCTTTTCCAGAGTCGGCATCTTTTTCTCCTTCTTCGGAGTCTGCTTCATCTGAATCAAGACTTTTTTTCAAACTTAAACCATACTGATTAATGAGCATATTTACTTCTTGCCCTCTCAAAGTGATCTGATCTCTTTCCTGTGTTAGTTGTTGTATTCTGCCCCAAAGATTTACTTGTTCTTCGGTAAAAGAATCAATCTCATAAACACTGGCTTCACCAGATTCGTCAGTAATAGTAAAAGTTTTACTTTCTTTAGCGTCTGCCATATTTACTCCATAAAAAAATTATTCTATCACACTAAAGTTATCCCTCTAGTGTTTCTATTCTTGCTTTTAAATCTTCTATTATTGTTTGTTGTTCTTGTATTGCTTTGAACAACATGGGAATCATTCT